>Ga0208299_1003082_pt1 | contig 10707 bp, 25 predicted proteins | sample 15_taG_FD_184089 | JGI IMG/M metagenome (GOLD analysis project Ga0208299, IMG submission 184089) | Marine viral communities from the Subarctic Pacific Ocean - 15_ETSP_OMZ_AT15312 metaG (SPAdes) (version 2) | ecosystem: Environmental > Aquatic > Marine > Oceanic | place: Pacific Ocean | collected...
ATAATTAAATTGCATTCTTCGATCTTTCTGGAGTTTCCACCTATACTGAGATAGAGTCAAAGTATCCACCTTTATAATAAGGCCATCTGTCAGTTGATAACCTACAATCTCATTGTAACCTAAGGTTTTAATTTTAAAAGATGCACAGCTAACTAGTAATAAAATAATTGAAATAGATATAAACAGATTCTTTTTTTTCATAACTTTAAATATTACCAAACTTTCGTTTGAATTACTACCGTAGTCCCCCTCTTTTTTTATCACTCATTTCTTATAACCATTCATTTTAAATGGTGTAGATCCTGCTTTTTTAGTCATTGGTCTAGTTGATCTAGATTGAGAATTAAAAGCTTCTTTATTAAAAGAAAGCTTATTAGCGTTTTCAACCTTATTAGCACCTCTCATTTTTAAAGCCGAAGATTTTTCTTTAGCTTCTTTATACATTTTATTAGGCGAATGTTCTTTCAACATAAACATTCTAAGATCTCTGTTAGTTGTATTACTACTTTTCTTATTAGATGTAACACTATTTTTATCAGCGTTGTCAGCATCTACGCTATCGTAATTTGTATATTTTCCAGAATCTTTTTCTTCTTGTGTTATTTGAACATCTTTAATTTCCCCACCAGGTGTTCCTGTCTTAATTTCCTTATAAGCTTCTACAGTAGGTCTATTATGAGTATTAAAATTATTACCTTGAGAAATCTCTCCAGCAGTATAACTTGGGTCATTTTTAGATTGAACTTGACCTATAGTACCTCCACCTTTTACCATGGACTTACCTCTACCCATTTGAGTGTCTATATGACTTTCAGCCTCTTTACCTTTTAGAGTTGACCATTCACCTTGTTCGTTTTGTATATCTAATCGTCCAGTTTTATCAAACATCCTTTGCATCCTTCTAGCACTTCTAACTGCTTTTCTACCTCTTTGCTTCTCCGCTCTAACATTTACCTTGCTTCTTCTATTGGATTCTCTAGCTTGAGGAGAAGTAAAAGTATCAACTTCAGTTCCTGATGTTGATTTAGTAGTAAAAGTATCTGCTTTAAATGATTTTGATTTACTTTCACTTGGTTTTTTCTTTTCACTCAACAGTTTTTTATATAGTTCAGGATTGTTTTTAATCCAATCTTTCTGCTTCTTTAACTCCGCAGGGTCATTACTAAAGTTGGTTCTATTACCACCTGATATTTTACTGTTAATCGTTATTACTCCTCTTCTACCACTACTGTCATAACCTGGGGTAGTTGTTGTAGTTGTTTGTTTTAAGGGTGATTTTTGTTTATATGCCATAACTATATATTTTTATAATTCATCTTCAGAGTTTTTGGTTTTTAAACCATTACCCATGACTTTTCCGGGATCTACATATGACTTAGAAGCTCCTACGTCTGCTGCTCCGTATATTAGAGCTAAATTAGCTTTTGCGGGTGATGAAGAACAACCACAGTTTGCTTCTTCACAACCACATCCAGAATTTACTTTGTTTCTTGCTTTTTGTGTTATTGGTGTTGCTTTCATTTTTTAACTTTTTTTATAAGCCTCGGCTTCCCAAGGTAGTTGTTTAGAACCTTCAGGCATATTATCTCTAGGATATATTTTACCTTTCCAGTATACATTATTATTGTCGTAGCTTAAATCACCTCTCTTCATTTGATTTATATGAACCATCTCGTGTTTAACCGCTTTCTTCATTTGATTAGGTGATATTGATGGGTCTACATATATAGTACCATCTCTGTTAGCTTCTGCAGCTACACCTTTATCTAGCTTTTTTAAAAAAACAGGTGTCTGTGGATCCTCCGCTAAGTCTTCTCTAAATCCGAATAGATTAGAAAGAGCGCTTTTCTGTTTGAAAGACATTATTTGTTACAGTATTTTTTATTATTAAGTGGAGTTTTGTAACCAAGTTTTACTGGGGTTTTACCCTTAGCATCAACTGTGACTTCTTGGTTTGCAGGAAGATTAGAATAATTGCATTTAGCTCTTGTAGTAATCGGATTGTAATTTTTCATCTTTTAGGATCTTTAATCATATCGTCTATAGCTTTATTATAGACTTTGTCTGTATAAGTTTTGTTCTTGTAGAAAACACCACGTTGACTAGTTGGAAGATCTTCTTCCCCTAAAAGTATGCGATATATTCTATTAATTAATTGTTTGCATTTAAATGAAGTCTTGTATGTAGTATATTTAATTGTAGTTCTATTTCTTTGACGCCAAACATCGATCCAGCCTTCACGGCGTAATCTTTCCCACCTATCTTTATCCCAACTATAAGTGTAGGCACCATTTATAAATTCATTGCGTGTGAAATGTGTTTTACAGTCTAAGTATATTAGAAGCTCTAAATCAGCATCTTTAATGTTATAAGTTTTACAGGCCCATTTGCGAACGAGCCTATAATACTTTAATATCTGCAATTGTTTTAAATCTGTAGAAGAAAGTTTCACTCTACTATTACTATATCACCTAAATTTACAACATAATAAAGTTTATCATCAAATTGTATACCATGACCACTATGTTTATCATACCAGACAATATCATTAGGTTTTATAATATCAATTTTATCTCCTACAGTTACAACCTTTGCTTTATTATATCTAGTCTCTTGATCAAACTTTTCAAGTATCTCAATACCACCAACTTTTTTAGGCTCTTGTTTTATCTTATCTAATACTAAGTAGTAATTAATTGCTTTCATCTATTCTAGTATTATTGATTACACAATCAGCAGAGATAATAGTCTTTACGACACTAACAGCATTTTTCAACGCCGATTTTGTGACCAAAACCGGATCTATAATACCTGCTTTAACCATATCAACAGATTCTCCTGTTATTACATTTAGTCCAATACCTTTGTTTTGTGGTTGAACCGATGTTATACCTGCATTTTCTAATATTGTAAAGTAAGGAGATCTTATTGCATCATACATAGCTTTCTCACCTTCATCACTCTTATCTAATAGTAATGATGCGTTTAATAGTGCAACTCCACCACCGGCGACAATTCCTTCTTTTATAGCCGCTTTAGTTGCGTGGATTGCATCTTCTATTCTATCTTTCTTTTCTTTTAACTCCACTTTAGAATCAGCACCTACTTTAACTATAGCTACAGAACCTGATAACATAGCCAGCCTTTGTTCTAATCTTCTCTTAAAGAAAGGATTTTGCTCATCTGTTATCTTATCTTCAACAGTTTTAATTCTTTCATCTAGAGATTCTCCTAAGTCATCTATTTGAAGCACTGTAGTTCTTTCATCTGTTACTACTTTTACAGCTTCACCTAATACACTTGGATCTATTAAATCTAAATCATCACCTAATTCCTCGTTCATTATCTTAGCACCTGTTAAAAACGCTATATCCTCCATAGTATCTATCTTACTAGCCCCAAAACCAGGTGGATCAATAATATTCACCTTTATATTACCTTTAACCTTATTAGCTATTAAAGTAGCATAAGGCTGCTCTTCCATATCAGCTATAATTAATAAAGATCTTTTACTTCTAATAACATGTTCTAGTATAGATTGTATTTTTCTAACATTTGGTATTGGAGACATCATTAATAAGACTAGTGGTTTTTCTAGCTCAGAAGTCATCCTATCTTTATTAGTAGCTAAATGATGAGATTTTAATTTACTTTCTAACTGTATGCCATCAACAAAATCAACATAAGTTTCATTTGTTTCAGACTCTTCCATTAGAACTACTCCATTGTCTCCAACTTGTTCGTAAGCTTCTCCAATTTGTAATCCGAGATCGATGTCATTGTTACAGCTAATGTTCGCAATTTGCTGTAGCATTTCACCCTTAACCGGTATACTGGCCTTATCAAGATATGCCATAACTTTATTAAGACCTTTATCAATGCCTTTTTTAAGTTTCCTAGTGCTTGTTTCAGTTTCATTATCATTTATGTGTTTTAATAAAGAATAAGCCAGTACAGTAGAGGTTGTAGTTCCATCTCCAGCTTCTTTAACCGTATTTTTAGCAGCTTCTTTTATAAGTGTAGCACCTATATTTTCGACCGGCTCTCTTAAGACTACGCTCTCAGCAACGGTTACACCATCTTTTGTAATAACCGGTCGTCCAAGAGCATCTTCGTAAATTACGCATTTTCCAGAAGCACCTAACGTCGACTTAACTGCGTTTGCTAATTTTTCTACGCCCTTGAATATTCTTTCTTTTCCTTTTTTTCCAAAAGATAGCTGCTTAACTATCTCACTTGGGTTATTGTATTCCATTTAATTAAATTTAATTGTTAACTTATTATAATAATCACACGTTTACGTGTATTTTTTATTTACTTTGCTTATTTATACTGTATTATTTTTCTTAGTACCTTCTCCGTGACCACTTCTATTAGTATATACGCTTACAAAACGCCTTGAAGTGTGGTCATAATCTTTTCCTTCGATGCTTTTACCAGCTTTTTTTGCAGCCCTGCGCCTTCTTTGGTTTTCTGCACGCATTTTTGTTCTTCTATCTGTCTTAGCGTAAGCTAGATCTCTTCTTTTTTTTGCAGCTGATGCTTTAGGTGAAAGTTTTTGTGCCATTTTATGGATTTTATTGTTTTTTCGTTCATTTAATATAATCACATAGTAAATAATTATTTTAAATATGACATTAGCCTGTTATTATAGTATCTTAGCAGCTATTGTCACATATTTTTATCAGATATTTAGATATTTTGTGTAGTATACTTATATGAGAGCCGCACGTCCAAATAGGAAACTAAAATCGTTTTCACCAGCCCACTGTTGTTATTCGTTTTACGATTAAGCTTTTGGCGTTACTAACTAACTTTTGTGTACAATTATTATGTAACTAATATTTTTACTGTAATGTTTCAGGTATTAGCACTGCGTGCAGTGTGTATAGCACTTACAAGGTTACTACGCATTATACTTGATTATAATTCTGAATTTAAAATTTAATATTAATTAAAATTATTTATTATGAATGAAAATGTAAAATTAAAGGAAACAAAAAGGTTTGTAATTAGAAAATCTTTAATCGGAAAAAATGTGACAATCGAATTCACGAATCACAAGGGAGAGAAATGTAGGTATAATCATGACAAGGTGTATGAACAACTAAAGGATAAATTTGAAAATATGCCTTGCTTTCAGAAATACAAAAACTACACTAACACGAACAACCTTCCTAAATTCGTGAGAGATTTAAAGGAAATAATATAATCCTAACATCCTAAGCATGATGTAAAACTGCTTATTTTTATACACTAATTTATAATATATATAAACATGAGCAAACTACTAAATTGGATATTATATCTGTTCAAAACCCCTCCGCGAGACGAGGATACATGGTTATAAAATAGCAAAAGACTTCGGTCTTTTGTGTATAGCAAACACGAGGTTACTACGCGGGTTTACTGATTATAACTATGAATTTAAAAACTATATATTATGAAAATTTCAAAAAACCCAATTCAAACCCAAAAAATTACTAGTAGATTTATTATTCGCAAGTCGCTAGTTGGAACTAACACCATTATAACCTTTAAAAACCATAAGGGTGTAGAATGTAAGTATAATCACGATGTGGTGTACGAGCAATTAAAGGAGAAGTTTGAAAGTATGCCTTGTTTTATTAAATACAAGAGTTATACCAACACTAATAACTTACCAAAATTCGTTCGCGAGTTACCTAAGTTACTATAATATAACTTCTACTACAACAAGGGACTTCGGTCCCTTTTTTTTATAACAAATATGTATAGCAAAAACAAACTCTTTACGCGTTATTTCTGATTATATTACTGAATTTAAAATTAATAAATTATGAGTGAAAAACTAAGAAATGAAGTATTGGTTACTATTGATGAGTTAAACCAGTATTTAAATGGCAATGTGACTAAAACTAGTCTACAAGAAACCTTATCAGAATTATTAAAGGAATTACTATTAAAGAAATTCCCATTTAATGAAGAAACTGATTGTAAGGAGAAGTATAATGAAGTAATACAAGATTACTTATATGAAGAAATAATAACTAAAATCAAGTAAAATGAGAAAATTAAAACAAGAATTAGAAAGATTAAAAGAAAACAAGTTAATTATTAACTATGATATCCTCTCTAGTGATGAGTGTGTAGGAGTAGAAAAAGACCATACCTACATAAGAATAGAACATGGATTGAAAGATTGGGATACTCCATTCCCAGGTGAAGGATATGTGGTAGTGACAGAATCTACATACTGCACTAATAAAGAAAATCTAGAATATGAAACTCAATTAGTAACTAAAACTAAATAAATTATGATAGAAGAAGTAACTTTTAAAATAGATAAAGATAATGATTTATATGAAATCACTATCAATAATAAAACTTATGATATTTATGAAGTGTATGATTCACCTTATGGTAATCTATTTGATGAATTAAATATATTAATAGATCTAATACAATAATAATAACTAAAACTAAGTAAAATGCAAAAAACTATCACACACACCACACTATGTTTATTAGAAGAATTGAATGATATATTGTCAGAAGGAAAACTTGAATGCCCTCAAGCAGAGCAAGATCTAGAGAAGATAATATATAACTGTAAACAAATAATAGAAATCACTAATAACTAAAATTAAGTTTAACTAAATACTAATTATCATGAAAAATTATGAAATGAATTACCAAGCTTTTGAAGAAACTTTACTGGATGAGTTTTCTTACACATTCTTTGAAACTGCACCAGGTGATAAAGATGGAGGTTTTGATCCTTTTATTGCCTTCACCATTAAAACATTGTTTGAGTCTGGTATAACAGACACTGTTAAAATGATGGATACTATAGAGCCTATGCTTTATAAAAGACAAGAACACCTAGAAGCACTGCTTAAGAGTTAATTAGCAGAGTAATATCCTAAGCAAGATATAAAAAGGCTGCTTATAAATAAACTAATAATAATTAAAATTAAGTATTATGAATTACACTAAATTACAATCAATTTTACCAAATCGCGAGATATGGTATATCGAGGATCTAGAAGTAGTATGGGAAGCGATGGATGTTAATCCAGAAATTTTATTCCCTCACGCTAAATTTGCACTATTTGATTATGGTACGAATATTAAAGAAGCTATTGAACTATTAAATAAAAATAATGTTCAATGGGAAGTTCACTTGGATGAAGAAGGTTTCCAATACATAGTAATCTAATATCATTCTAGTTAAGCTATTAGCACGGCCTGGTCCTGAGATAAGACCGGAAGAGTAGACTCCGCCCTACGCGAGTGTTTAGTACATGGCAACGCGAGTGTTTAGTATATGGCAACAAACCGTGTATAGCACCAACACAAACTCTTTACGCACTATGTTTGATTATATATATGAACTTAATAAACAATAAAACTATGACAATAGCCAATTACTATCTTATATCTAATAAGCTAATGTCACTGTTTTTATTAAAAATTATAAGCAGAGAGACAGAGAATAATACCCCTTACCTCTTTCCTATGCTAAAACAATAAGGGTACTTTAGTGTACAAACTAAATACGTAAGTAAATTGATTATAACTATGTCTAATTTTAAAAATAATAATTATGAGTAAACAAGTAAAAACAACTAAGCGCTTTGTAATTTCTAAAGCACTTATCGGTAAAAATCAAGTAATTGAAGTAACATTCAAGGATGGTAGAAAAGTCAAGTACAATCACGATGTCGCTTTCGATATCATGAGTAAAAATGGCTTAGAAAAATTAAACTGTTGGTTAAAGTATAAAACTTATACCGCTACTAATAATATTCCTACAATATTAAGAGATAAGAAATTAGTTTAATTTTAAATTCCCACCTCAGTCAAGTGGTTAAACTGACTGTTTTTCTTTTTAATAAACTTTAAAGCTATGTACAATATAACGGAACAACTAGACTTCTTTGCAGAAGAGATGTTTGGTGAGTTTGGCTTCGCTACATGTTCAGTAGACGAGCAAGAGATAATATTAAAAAAGGTTTACCAAATAAGATTTCTATGAGTGTAATAGGTAAACAAACTAAATACGCAAGTATTTTGATTATACTCGTGAATTAATTTTTAAATATAATAACTATGTCAGTAAAAACTATCAAGTTTTCAAAACAAACTCAACACCCAACTATTTATTTAAACGATACAGAGTACAGAGGTTACACTGTAGGTAATCTACCTCGAAGATTCGCTTTTATCTACAACGAAGATAAAGATCAGGAAGGTATGAGTCACTGGTTTAATTATAAAGGGTTAACTTATGTAGAACGTAAGAAAAGCTTCTGGGCGGATATTGAAGCTCAAAACCACAAAGATAATATAGAATTATTATTCAAAGTGATGAAGTAATGTAGGTAAAAACTACGAAAGAACCATACGCTTACGTTAAAAGTGAACGTAGGCGTAACCACAAGAAGTGGGAGACTAATCAATTACTAATAATAAAGAAAACAGTATGATAATAGATATAAGTTTAGTTGATAATATACTTGTCGACGGAATAGATTGGAACGATTATCCTGACTTCTGTGATGCCTTTATATCAAGTGCTGACTATAACGGTAAAAAGATGTCAGAAGAATTAATAGATAAACTAAATAATGAACATCCTGACTTCGTATACGAGCAGGTAGTAAACGCTATATATTAATATGAATCCAAAAGACTTTATAAACAATGAGTATATTGTAACTAAAGACGGTGACAAAAAATACAGAGGTGACTACACTAGTTGCTGCACATATTTGCTTAGTGTACAACCATTTTCAATACCTTTTGCTTGTAAGAGCGAAGGTTGGAACATTATACAAAGAAAATAATACTTTATGAAATTCAAAGACGAGAAATACAAAAGTCTAGGTAAAGAGGCTATTGCCGCTAAATTAAAACAAATTAATGAGTTTGAATCAAAGTATAAACCGAACTCAAGTAGCATCGGTATGAGAAAATGGTGCACTGACTATAACTATCGTAAGCGAGAGTGGGAGTGGCGTCAAAGTTTAAGTAACTATATTATTAGTAACAATAATGTAGACTATAGATAGCGTACAAACTAAATACGCAGGTGATTTGATTATATGTATGTAAATTTTAATTATAAATACAACCATAAAAATATGAGTAGATTAACAAAGTGGAAAGCTCTCGAAGTAGAGAGAGAAGATAATTATATCATTAAGTTAACTAACGAGTTTCCTTTGATAGATGTAACTACTGATCGCCAACAAAAGAATGGAACTAGAATGTTCGAAATAAGTAGTGGTGAATTCAGTGGACATAGATTTGCTACATACCATTCGGGTATGGTGCGTAAGATAATAAGAAGTAGGTTTAACGATTTATCTTGTTATCAACTAAACCCTGTTAGAAAAAGTATAAGGTATTGGATGGGCTCTGATATGGAAGTACAGAGCTATCCCTGCTATCAGCGAGTTCCTATATATAAAGGTATTAATAGGCTAATGTACCTAAAAGAATACCTAATCAAGAACTATGACTTGAAGCCAATACCAAGTATTGTAGAAGTAAATGGAATATACTATAAAAAATTATAATAGCGAAAGATACGATTAACGATCACACAATAGCTGGGAACTAGGTTAGGTAAAACATTGTACAAGTAAACGTTTTCACGAGCTTGTAGTGTATATTGGCTATCGACGGGTATGAGGTTCGAGTCCTCACTAGTTACAAAAGGGCGTGAAATGGTTAGCTCAAAGTATCGAGTAATAATGCGAGTGATAATGCAAGTACGGCAGTACTAAAAACACTCAATAGTTATTACCCTTTGAAAATGCAGGTTCGATTCCTGCCACGTCCACTAATTTTAAATTAAATAATAATGAGTAAAAATGTAAAATTTATTGACGAACTCTGCGAACTAATGGGTGGAGACAGATTCTTCTTGTGTGACCAATACAATCAAGATGACTTGTTTGAAATGCAAGACAGGATCGCGAATCACATTGCTATACACGCTAACAAAGGCTTAGGTTTAGCTAGTTATATGGTAGGTAAGTTTCCAGCAACCTTTACAGTGAAATAATTATGGAGTTATGTAAAAATATTACCGTAAACGGTTGGGATTTTGAATTAGTAAAGAACAATGTAGACGATGTGTTCTACCAATGTAGAGGCAAAGTAATGTACGACGACGAACATGATGAGATGCCAGAACCAAGTCTTTGGCGAGCAGCACAAAAATTAGTAGATATACTAGTTAAAGATGGCTTAAGAGTATATGCCGATCACAGTGAAAAAGGCTGGGTTGAGGTAACAATAGATAATGAATAACGGATTATGAAACTAACAGTAATAGAACAAAATGTACTTATGGTTGCTCTTGATCACATGTCTGAGCACTTGAGCGATATAAGAGATGAAGTATGGGTAGAGGATAAAATTCTTGCCTTAAGCAGTTTACTAACTAAAATACATATAAACTATGAATCTAACAAATGATGAAGTAATCGAAAAAGGTGGCGAATACGGTACAATTTAAAATACCAACGTATTCTTTAAACCAAGATCTCCTACGGTACATTGTCGGTACCTGAGAACACCCCCATTTAGACATGGTGGTAGGAGATTGGACAACTAGATATGGTGCATACTGAAATAGGTAAACGTTTTCACGAGCTTATTAAGGTGCTTATTACTGACGAGTATGAGGTTCGATTCCTCACTAGTTACTAA
>Ga0208299_1003084_pt1 | contig 10703 bp, 12 predicted proteins | sample 15_taG_FD_184089 | JGI IMG/M metagenome (GOLD analysis project Ga0208299, IMG submission 184089) | Marine viral communities from the Subarctic Pacific Ocean - 15_ETSP_OMZ_AT15312 metaG (SPAdes) (version 2) | ecosystem: Environmental > Aquatic > Marine > Oceanic | place: Pacific Ocean | collected...
TGTATATAATGTTATACCAATGTCAGTATATGAAGTAGTAAGAGAAGAAGGAACTGACCCTGAAAACCCATCTTACACTAGATTTACACTTGACCCTAATGGATTAGCTTCAGGTGCAACTAATACAATTAGAAGAGACCAATTTACATTAGAAAATTACGAAGTAGCACATTTTAGATTACTTACAGATTCTAATTATCTTCCTTATGGTAGAGCCTTTTTAGAACCAGCTCGTAAAGTATTTAAACAATTAATGTTAATGGAGGATGCTATGTTAATTCATAGAATTATGAGAGCACCTGAAAAAAGAACATTCTATATTAATGTAGGAGCTATACCACCAGAACAAGTTGAACAATTTATGGGTGAAACTGTTAACAAAATGAAAAAAACACCTTACATTGACCAAGCAACAGGTGATTACAATTTAAAATATAACATGCAAAACATTACTGAAGACTTTTACATTCCAGTTAGAGGTAATGACAACTCAACACGAATTGAAACAACAAAAGGTTTAGATTATGATGGTACTCAAGACATTGAATATTTAAAAAGTAAAATGATGGCTGCTTTAAAAATTCCTAAACCTTATTTAGGATATGATGAAGGAGTAGAAGGAAAATCAACATTAGCAGGTATGGATGTTAGATTTGCTCGTACTGTTGAACGTGTTCAAAGAATTGTAGAGTCAGAATTAACTAAAATAGCATTAGTACATTTATACTCACAAGGTTTTACAGACGAACAATTAGTTGATTTTTCTTTAGAATTAACTACACCATCCATTATATATGAACAAGAAAAAGTAGAATTATTTACTGCAAAAACAACAGTTGCGGGTGATATGATGGATAAAGGTTTATTTTCAAAAGATTGGGTTATGCAAAACATATATGGTTTATCTCCTGATGAATATGAAAGTGAACAAGAAAATCAAATTGAAGATGCAACCCATAAATTTAGACTTTCACAAATTGAAAATGAAGGAAATGATCCTGTAGAATCAGGCATGTCATATGGTACACCTCATGATTTAGCTTCACAGTATGGTAATAAAAGAGATAAAGCAGTAGGACCTGCTCAAGTACCCTCAGGGTATGATGAAAAAGAACCAGGACGTCCAGTAGAAAAACCTCAAAATTATGGTTCAGATAAAGGTAACTTTAGTAGAGACCCATTAGGTAAAGGAGGACTAGCAGCTGCTAAACCCGAAAAACCATCAGATGGTAACAAAATTTCTACTTTTGAAGCACAAAACTTAAAAAAATCTTTACAAAAACGTTTTAATAATAAAAAAATGTTAAGCGAAATAAACGAAGATGGACTTTTATCTGAAAAAAACATTAAGTCTCAGAAATAAGTTTATATTTATATATAGATAAATTGCAATTTATACACAAACAATGAAAGTAAAACATTCTAAGTACAAGAATACTGGAATCTTATTTGAACTCCTTACAAGACAGTTAACAGCTGACACTATAGCTGGTGATAACCCAAGAGCTTTATCAATTATAAAAAAATATTTTAGCGGTGACTCTGCTCTATTAAAAGAGTATAAAATATACCATACATTTACATCCCAAAAATATAAAGAAGATAATAAAGCTACAATGTTAATTAATACATTAATTGAGGCACACGGGAAATTAAATAAAAGCCAGTTAAGAAGAGAAAAATATAATTTAATTAAAGAAATAAAAGAAACTTATGATATAAATAATTTCTTTAAAGCTAAAATTAATGATTATAAAGTAATGGCATCCATTTTTAATTTAATTGAAAATACAAATGCATCCCCAACATCCATTGTAGAATCTAAAACAACACTTTTAGAACACATCACTGTAAAACCTACATCTATTAAAAAGGATGTTGTTTTAGAAAATTTTGGTAAAGAAGATAAAGATACTAGATTACTTACTTACAAAGTTTTACTTGAAAAATTTAATGACAAGTATAGTGGTTTACAAGATAACCAAAAAACACTTTTAAAAGAATATGTTAATAGCGTTACTAATAGCCCTGCTCTTAAGTCTTACCTCAACCAAGAAATTAAAGAAGTTAAACAAATACTTACAAAATATTCTAAAAAAGTTGAAGACAAAGCTGTAGCTATTAAATTAACTGAAACAAAAAACATGATTAAAACATTATGTAAAAAAACATCAGTAAATGATGATAATGTTATTAACTTACTTAACTATTATGAATTAGTAAATGAGTTAAAAACAATTCATGGTTAATCTTGTTGACATATATAATATAGAAGAATCTACACTAACTGAATTAAAGTCAAATAGAGATCCAGCTAGGGGGAATAAAGGTAAATCAGACGCAAAAGATTTTTATTTTATTGATGAACCTGCAGATAAAGAAACAGGACAAATAAAATCTAAAGTAGTATATAAACGTTCTTTTAAAAAAATGACGGCAGATTTAGAAGCAGAAGCTATAGACTTGAAAAAATTATCTGAAGATAATCCAAATGATATGGTGTTATATAAAATATCTGAAGAATTAAAAGAATTATTTAATAAATTTAGAACACACGTTAGAAAAAAATATAAAGATGAGTAAAAGATTTAACATACACGACTGGCAAGCTAAACAAAAACAACAAAGTCTAAATGAAAGTTTAAATCCAGAAGTATCTAGAAGTGTAGATAAATTTATCACAGCAATGGCAGATAGATATGATTATTCTATGCAAGATGCTGTTTATGCTATTATGGCTGCTCTTAAACAAAGGAACTATGATGGTTTAGGTGAACACCACGACGATGAAGACTTTCCAGGAAAAGATTTAAGCGCTTGGGATTTACTAGATAAAATAAAAGACAGTAACGAAGATTTATATAATAAAGTTGAGGATTTTATGAAATCAATGAACGAAATGAATTCATTAGGATCAGCAGGAGCAGGAGCTTCGTTTCAGGCAGGAGATGGTGATGCTTATGCTACACCAAACGCATTTGGAGACGATAAAAAAAAGAAAATGAAAACCTATAAAAGTATAGGATATAAAAAAGTATAATTATGCTATTACAAGAATACAGACCATTTAAAGTAGATAAATTACTAGTAGAGCAATCTATTAAAGAAAATAAATCCTTAATAGTTAAAGGAGTTATACAAAGAGCAGAAGCTAAAAATCAAAACGGTAGAATTTATCCAAGAGAAATTTTAGAAAGAGAAATTGCTAAATATATTAATGGCCCTGTTAAAGAAAGAAGGGCATTAGGTGAATTAGATCACCCAGAATCTTCAGTTATTAATTTACAAAATGTATCACACAATGTTACAAAAGTTAAAATGGTCGGTGACGACGTTTATGGCGAAGTTGAAATACTATCTACTCCAGCAGGTAATATACTTAAAGAACTATTCAGAAATGGAATTACTGTTGGTATTAGTTCTCGTGGAATGGGTTCAGTACAAGAAGGTCCTGGCGATACTGTAGAAGTACAAGATGATTTTGAATTATTATGTTGGGATTTTGTTTCAACACCATCTACACATGGTGCATTTATGAAACCAGCAGGAAGAGCAATACAAGAATTACAAGAAGGTAAAATCCAATTACCTAAATATAAATATACAAACGTAAACAACATAATTCGCGACATTATTTGCGATAATACAGGTATGTGCGCTTGTTAGTAGTGAACAATTAACTATTCACAACTTTAAAATTACCACGAAAAAACGTGGGTAGGCCAAAATCTGGTCATATGTATCACGAGCAATAAAGGTTTCAAAAACAATTAACTCCTATGAGAGATTAAAAACACATAGTACTATACGTACACCAAATTAAGGGGGACAATTCCTGTTTTCCCTTATATTTCAATTAACCCGAATATTAACTAAAACAAAAAGAAATGAGAAAATTGATTTTAAGTTTAACTTTAGGACTACTTACAGTTGCTGGAGTAAACGCACAGGAAAAAGGCGATTGGTACATCGGAACAGGTGACATCGCAAACAAAGCATGGACTGAGTGGTCCGTAAGCCCAACAGTAGGATATGGTTTAACAGAAAACATCATGGTTGGTGTTAACGTTTCACAAGCTGACTCTACTGCTGACATGGCTATTGATTTGCATGCAAGATACTTCCACAAAGGGTACTTTGCTTACGTTTCAACAACAGGTTTAAACACTGATAACTTATCTATTGGTGCAGGTAAAATGTTTACGTTTCACAGAGGCGTGTTTGTAGATCCTAAAGTGGTTTATGACGCAACGGCTAAAACAACTAATTTACAATTAGGAGTAGGTCTAAAATTTTAATTAACTAAAAAACAAAATTATCATGGAAAAAGTATTTTCAGCAGTAAGTGGATTTTTAGGTGGATTAGGGTCATTATTTATGGCTTTCATCCCAGTATCAATCCTTTGGTTTGTCTTAACAGGCGGGTCAGTGTTTGGAATGGATGTAATCGCTAACTTAACTTCATTAGTAAATGGATTTGGTAACGGTGGTTTCGTAGGATTAGTAGTATTGATCTTAGTAGCATCTTTCTTTACAAACAAGAAGTAATATTTAACTAAATATTTCATTAAAGGCGCCTATGGCGCCTTTTTTGGTTTCCCTCCTCCTATCATATGTATGTTCAGAACATACGCGCTTCCTAATAAGCCGTCCCTGACTTATAAAAATCCCTATTAAGGTTCCTAATAACCTTACTTCCCGTACAATTTATTAACGAGACTCGAAAGAGAAAAAACCGAAAGAAAATGGCAAAGAACATTTTAAAAGAGGCAATTGCTGACGCTAAAGCTGTCCGTGAAGTTGCTCTTGCAAATGCTAAAGCTGCACTAGAAGAAGCTTTTACTCCAAAACTTCAATCTATGCTTTCTGCTAAACTATCTGAAGACTTAAACGAAGATTATGACGACGAAAATATCGACGAAATGACTTACGAAGAAGATGAAGATATGGATGAAACATTAAACATAGACGAAACTGAAGAAGTAGAAGAAACAGCTAATCTAGATGAAGAAATAGATTTGGAAGAAATTCTTAACGAATTAGAATTAGAAGAAGGCGAAAACGCTGAAGAAACAGTCGAAGAAGCTAAGGACGAAGTTGAAGAAACTATGGACGAAGCTAAAGACGACGAAAAAGATTTAGAAGAAATTCATAGTACTAATCCTAAAGCAGATGATGTTCAGCAAGTGATTCACAAAGCTGAAGACATTTATGAAGAAAAGGAATTTAACTTAGATGCTCTTCTAGAGGAAATTAACAATTTAGACGAAAACAACGAAGACGAAGTTAACGAAGTAGCTGAAGAAACTAACGAAGAAGTTGAAACAACTAACGAAGAAGTTGAAGAAACTAATGAAGAAGTTGAAACAACTAACGAAGTAGCTGAAGAAACTAACGAAGTTGTTGGTGTAGCAGCAGGTATTGCAGGTTTAGTTGCAGCAGCAGGTGGTTTAAGCGCTATTGAAGCAGCAGCTGAAGATCCAGAATTTTCAAACAAGTATCCAAAAGTAGCTAAAGCATTAGCAATGATGCAAGGTATGGGTAAAACAGCAGGTGACGCTAAAAGAATGGAAGAAACAGCTAAAGATGAAGAACTAGCTGAAACTAAAGCAGCTCTTGAAGCAGTTACTACTGAACTTAACGAAGTTAATTTGTTAAACTCTAAATTATTATATGTTAACAGAATTTTTAAAGCAAACACATTAGATGAAGCACAAAAACTACGTGTAGTTGAAACTTTAGACAATGCGTCAAATGTTAAAGAAGCTAAGTTAATATATGAAACAATTAAGGACACTTTCAATGTTGCTAATAACAAGAAAGAATCTTTTAAAAACAGAACAAAATCATTAAAAGAAGGAATTGGAATGGCTTCTAAAGCAGCTGGTACTAGTACCGCTCCTAAAAAAGAAATCCTATCTGAATCTAACGATATGATGACTCGTTTCCAAAAATTAGCGAATATTAAAATAAATCAATAATCCAAAAAATAAATTAAAAAATGGACAACGTAAACAATTTATTAGAAGGCGCTTCACCTTACAAAGTTCTTTCCGAGCAGTCAGCTAAATTAGCTGGTAAGTGGGAAAAATCAGGACTTTTAGAGGGAATCGAATCTTCTACAGAAAGAAATAACATGTCAATGTTATTAGAAAATCAAGCTAAACAGCTTGTAAATGAATCAAACAACTTGGCTACAGGTGGAAATGGATCTAGTGTAACAGCTGGAAATTCAGAAGCTTGGGCGGGTGTAGCTCTTCCATTAGTAAGAAGAGTATTTGGTGAAATCGTAGCAAAAGACCTAGTGTCAGTTCAGCCAATGAACTTACCAGCAGGTTTAATTTTCTACCTTGACTTCCAATACGGAGATAATCAAGATAATGGTAGTTTTTCAGCAGGTAACTCACTTTATGGTGCTTCTTCAGACATGAAAAAGACTGAATTACCAGCTGCTGGAGCAACAAAAGCTCTTTATGGTGCTGGTACTTATGGTTACTCATCAAAAGATGTTACTGCATTATCTACTGCAGTTGAAGCTATAACACACGCAGGAGCAACTTTATCTGCAACATCAGCTTCAGCTCAACCTTTAACAGCAAATGATTCAGCTTCAGTTAACTTTGACCAAGATTTCATTGATAGTGTTACTATGACAGATGTAGATGAACTTAGAGTTTCTACAGCTTCTATCGCAGACTTCGATCCTGAAGCAGTAAGATCATACACAGCAACTGGATGTAGTATTACTGCAAATTATAACCAATTCAACACTTACACAGTAGGTGATGGATATGTTTCATTATATGTAGCAGGTGCAGCAGTTGGTACTGATCTTGTAGTAAATTACTCAAAAGGACCAGACAACTTAGATGACAGAGGTGATTTTGAGGATACTACGGCACCAGCTGCTAGTACAGTTTCAGCTCTAGACATTCCATCAATCGATGTTCAGTTAAGATCTGACACAGTTGCTGCTAAAACACGTAAATTGAAAGCACAATGGACTCCTGAGTTTGCTCAAGACCTTAATGCTTACCACTCAATTGACGCTGAAGCAGAATTAACTTCAATCTTAAGTGAGTACATTTCAATGGAAATTGACTTAGAGATCTTAGACATGTTAATCAGAAACGCAGATACTACTTCTCACTGGAGTGCTAAAATCGCGCGTGAAGTAACTGACACAGGTGTAAGAACAGACCTTTCATCAGGTGTATATTACACTAAAATGTCTTGGTTCCAAACTTTAGGTGTTAAATTACAGAAAGTTTCTAACTTAATTCACCAGAAAACTTTAAGAGGTGGTGCCAACTTTATGGTAGTTTCTCCAAAAGTTTCTACAATCTTAGAATCAATCCCAGGATTCGCAGCTGATTCAGCAGGTGATGCTGACAAGTATGCAATGGGTGTTCAGAAAGTAGGTGCAATTAATTCAAGATACACAGTTTACAAAAACCCTTACATGACAGAAAATACTATCTTGATGGGTTATAAAGGATCTCAATTCCTTGAAACTGGTGCTGTATTTGCTCCATACATTCCATTAATCATGACTCCATTAGTGTACGATCCAGTATCATTCACGCCTAAAAAAGGTATTATGACTAGATATGCTAAGAAAATGGTAAGACCTGATTTCTATGGTAAAGTAGTTTGTCACGATTTAGACGAGCTGTAAGCAGTTAGTTTATCTATACATTAAAGAGAGCCGCATTAGCGGCTCTTTTTTTTTCATATGTATAATAAAACGTTATATAAATGGCTAAACAAAATATGGCTAAAAAGCCACCAAAAGGTTCTATAAGATTTTCACTTTCACTTTCTGAAGAACAAAAGTCAGCAAAACAGGCAATTTTACACCACCCTTATAACTTTATTGTTGGTAAAGCAGGTAGTGGTAAAACATTGTTAGCTTGTCAAGTTGCATTAGACATGTTTTTTAAAAAACAGATAAACAAAATCATTATAACAAGACCTACAGTGTCAACTGAAGACAATGGATTTTTACCTGGTTCAGAAAAAGAAAAAATGGAACCATGGATAGTACCTATTAAATCCAACATGCGTAAAATTTACAACAAACCTCTTATTTTAGAAAAAATGGAAAAAAATGAGGACATTGAATTAGTTTCTTTGGCACATTTTAGAGGTAGAACATTTGAAAATGCTATTATTATTGTTGATGAATTTCAAAATTTAACTCGTTCTCAATTTAGAATGGCCTTAGGTAGATTAGGAAAAAATTCAACAATGATATTTTGTGGAGACAACCAACAAATTGACCTTAAAGATAAAAATTATTCAGCAATTCATGATGTTTCTAAAATTGATAACTCTCAATATGTTTATAAGCGAGTATTAGAAGATAACCACCGTCATATAGCAATAGATGAAGTATTTGAATTGCTAAACGGAATGTAATATCTTCCATATCTCTTTTATATTTATAATAGAACAACCTAATTCTATTTAAAATGGCAAATATACCTATATGGAGCGGATCAGCAGTTTGGGATGCATCCTTAACTCCTTTTTCATTCTATGACACTGATACTAGTTTCCAAGCAGATGCTGTTAATATAGCGGATTGGTGCGCTAAACGTTTAGGGTACCCATTAGTAGACATTGAATTACAATCAGCAAACTTTTTTACATGTTTTGAAGAGGCAGTAAATGAATATGGTACACAATTATATAATTTTCAAATAATTAATAATTTCCAATCATTAATTGGAGCTAACACAGGATCTAATCTTAACAATCAATTAATAACTCCTAATTTAGGAGGTATGATAAATGTATCTGAGCAATATGGAAATGAAACAGATGGGGGTGGTGGAAATTATAAACACCAAACAGGATCATTAAATGTATCAGCAGGAACCCAAAGATATGATTTATTATCTAATGTTTCTTCATCAATAAGTGGCTCAGAAGATGTTTATATGAAAAGAATATATCATTATGGTCCACCAGCTATTAATAGATATTTTGACCCTTATGCGGGTACAGGTACAGGAATTCAATCTTTAATGCAGTCTTTTGGATTTGGTAATTATTCACCTGGTGTGAATTTTATGTTAATGCCTATGTTTTTTGATGCTTTAAAACTTCAAGCAATTGAATTAAATGATACAATTAGAAAATCAGGATACCATTTTAATATAGAAGCAAATAGATATTTAAAATTATTCCCTATACCTAATAGAGATTATACTTTACATTTTGAATATGTTTTAAAATCAGAAGCTAACAATCCCGTAAAAACCTCATCAGGGGGAGTAACAGACATATCAAATGTACCTTACACTAATCCTGTATATGCATATATTAATGAACCTGGTAAACAATGGATTAGAAAATATACTTTAGCATTAGCAAAAGAAATGTTAGGAAGTATTAGAGGTAAATATCAATCATTACCTATTCCAGGAGAAACAACAACATTAGATTATCAAAGATTATTAAGTGAAGCATCAGCTGAAAAAATAGCTTTAATAGAAGAATTTAAATTGTTACTTGAAGAAACTACAACTTTAAAACAACTTGAAAGAAAAAATCAAGAAGCACAACAAACACAAGAAACTTTTTATAAAGTCCCTTACCATATTTATATAGGATAATGATAAAATTAAAAGACATATTAAATGAATTATTGAATACTTTCGTAGTAGAATGTGATGTTTTAACAGACAGACAATTTAACATTACAGATGTATTAGATGAGATTAGAGCTTTACGAAAAGTAACTATTGTTAATAACATTACACCTGAAGAATATCCACAAAAGGATAAAGTAGAATTTACAAGATTAAAAATAAAATTTGTTACCAGAGACAATCCTAAAACAGACTTAATTAAATTTAAAGAAGACATGTTAACTTCTGACTTGTCTAAAACAGATTTAAGAATACCTGGTGTAAAATCAGTAAATTTTAAAGAAGAAACTTTAAAAAGATTATAATGGCATTATTTGGAGGTTCACGAGATGTATCACTTTTTCATAATTTGAATAAAGAATTAATTAATGATATTATTCAAACGGAAATTGCTTATTATAAGTTTGCTTTAGAACAAACTAAAGCAAATGTTTATGGTGAGGCGCCAGGTAAAAATTATTATGAACCATTAAAAATCGCGTGTTTAATCGACAGACAAGATCAATCGTGGTCGTCTGATGCCTTTGGATCTGACGTTAATCAAACCGTTGGTTTTCGTTTTTTAAAACAATCTCTCCAAGACATTAATTTAATACCTGAGGTAGGAGACTTATTACTTTTTAAAAATAATTTTTATGAAGTTGATAGTAGAATTGAAAACCAACTTATATTAGGTAGAGACCCCGATTACGCTATAGCTACAGAAACAACAGACTTTGGTAAAAGTTTTTCAATTATTATTAACACCCACATTTCAAGAGTAGAAAAATTAAACTTAATACCCTTAAGAGAAGGAAAATATCCAACAACTACTAAATTAGATGGGGGAACTGCAAACACACTAGGATAAAATGGCAAATAATAAACAAATAGACCCAAGAAGACCTATACCTACAAGTGGATATGATCGTTTACGTAATAATATCACCCCAACAGTAGCTGGTACTAATCCTATAGACAATAGACCAAATCAAAATAGAGGTAGAATAACAACTCGTAAAGATGACACAGTACAAGATGTGTCTATTGGAATACAAGACCACG
>Ga0208299_1003085_pt1 | contig 10703 bp, 6 predicted proteins | sample 15_taG_FD_184089 | JGI IMG/M metagenome (GOLD analysis project Ga0208299, IMG submission 184089) | Marine viral communities from the Subarctic Pacific Ocean - 15_ETSP_OMZ_AT15312 metaG (SPAdes) (version 2) | ecosystem: Environmental > Aquatic > Marine > Oceanic | place: Pacific Ocean | collected...
GTGTTCTGATAATAAAGAGCATCACCAACAGGATTTTGATCTTGGGGGCTAGCCAACAGTTGTAATACCGCATTCCTTGTTCCTGACGATGCAACCGGCATCTCGTCCACCTTGCCGCCACCTCTATCATCTACTGCATTAAATTGCCCTTTTTGTTCTATAACCTCCTTAATAGTATTGGGGAAATGTGGAGACCGCACCCGGTTCATAACAACAGCAACAACCGCCCTTCTTCCCTCATCCCCTTGATTCCCAGCTTCTCCTTCTACAAGTTTTCCCAGACGAACAATATCATCACTGCTTAGTTGAATGCCGCCACTTGAGCCTGCCTGCCTATACAAAGCTCCCCCGCTCTCGGCCCTTATGGGAGGACCTGCTTGCTGCGGCGGGCCGGGAGGTTGCATGGGAGCTTGGGACTGCATGGGAGGCGGTGGGGCTAAAGACGCCATTCCACCGGGAGGCGCAGGTGGCTGTTGAGGGGGAGCACCCCGCACCATATCTTCAACTACCGTGGTTTGCTCTTCTTCTACACGGCCTTGGTACTCATCACGAACTTTCTTGCGCCGCTGAAGTTCGGTCATTACCAAAAATGTTGGTGCCCGCCCTGTTGGCTGTTGCATCTCCTGCATCAAACGCTGATCAGGAACAGTCTTCAGGATCTCTTGCATCTGTAAAATGTTTGGCATCACATTATCCTGTAAGCATTTTATAAGCACCGAGAGCGCCAAGACCAGCGCCAGCCATTTGACCGCCAAACGATCCCGGTGCCTGATACTGGTACACCTCGGATTGTGGGGTAACAGGTACTCCCTGCAACAGTCCAGCCATGAACTGAAGCTGTCTACGATCAAAGTCCCTCTGATTAAGGAAGTCTTGATAAGCCAGATCAAGGTTAGCTTGATCCATTTTTTGCTGGGCAGCACCCACTCCCTGCAACGCTCCAGCCTGTTGCTGTTGCAAGGCAAATAATTGTGGATCAAGGCCAGCCGCAGCGGCAGCAGCCTGTAAACCATACTGAGCCTCCGACAATCTTTCGGCTCCCCCCAGTTGGGCCGCTTCCATGCGAGACGCGCGGTCTCTTAAGAACTGATCTCTAGCTTGTTGTTGTGCAGCCAGATAACCTTGAGAGCGCTGTTTGGATTCTAAATCCCCCATTCGCTGTTCATACTTATCGCGCTGAACAGCTTCCTCTATTGCTCTCCTGCTGCCACGCCTTGTCCCCCGACCAACACGAGCATCTGCTCGACGCTGGGCCTGCTCTTGAAACACCTCTTCCCCGCGCCTACGCTGTGCCCCAAGGACGTCCTCAAGGTACGGGTCCATGTACTCCTTATAGGATTGAGACGGATCGTATCTTCTCACATGCCTTTGAAAATCTTGAGCCTCAAAAGCACGAGGACCGATTTGAGGTTGGTAATCTGAAGGAGTTAACCCAGCCATATCACCAAGATTATCCGTCCCTGCGCTTCCCGCTACAGTATCCGCACCTTCTCCCCCACTCACATCTGCGGACAGAGAGGAGCCTCCACTCCATAAACCCGGCTTTCCACGGCCACGACCAGATGGGTAACGCTGGTTTAATATTCCTGAATAATAATCCCTAGCCCCCATCATGCCCGTAGGGGCTTCGGTAGCAGACTCAACCTGCATTCCAAATCCGGCTTCCTGTAACGGATCAAACCCCGCAATACGTGGACCGCCATAGGGCGTATACGGTGTCTCTGTTTCTGCTTGACCCTTTTCCATCAAATCCTTGTAATAAGGCTCAGCATACTCAGGCAGACTTGTCTGAGTAACCGTACTTTTTGTAGGAGTTGGTGCTACACCACCACCACTACCTTTTCCCATAACTCTTCTCCGTTATATAAAAAGTTAAGTCCCACCCCAGCTTACCCAAGACGCGAACCCAACCTCTTCGACCTGTTAACTCAATGCCTGAACACCCATGATCGCGCCCCCAACTTTCCAGAACTTGTTCTAATTGAGGTGCCCACTTATGTAAGTGCCGCCCCCCTAGAAACTGACCTGTCAGCATTCGTTTCTGCGGATATTCCGTGAACGCTGTAGTACAGCACGCTACAATTTCACCTTCCTCAAAGATAACCCACAGTTGGTTCTCACCTATAGCCAACAGATGGTACACATCCTCAATTAAAAACCGCCCACCAGACCTATCAACGGCAGGCTGAAGCAGCGGGGCAACCTCTTCCCAGCAATCCGCAACCCTATCAGGCGGGACTATGGAAACATTCACCCAATCATAGCCTCTTCAAATATCTCTTCAGCCGCACCTTCGCCCATATAAGCGGGGCGCTCTGTAGTTCCCGTAGCCTTCTGCCTAAGATTAGCCCTAGCTTGATCCAGTCTCCTCGCACCAGCATCTGTGTTACCGTCACCCAATAAAGCCACATCATCGGCAGAGAAGATATATTCCCCTCCACTTATATTAAGCTCTTGGTCTCCATCAATAGTACCACGCTGGATATCATCGCGCCCACCATCGTCACCATTAACCAGACCGTCAGCCTTCCCCATACCTCTTGCGGACTCTTCCTGTATAACTAGGCGGCGCAGTCCGTCAAAAGCCTCGGGGCCAAAATATGCCACAAATGTTTCAATAGCTATTTCAGGCTCAGGGTGCTCACCACGCACCGCATCCACGGCATCTTGCGTAACTTGAAGAGCAACCTCATCACCGCCACCCTCAGGCAACCCGGCAATCCCTCCTTCTTGCATACGCGGCAACAATCCGCGTCGCGTGTCCCCCATCGACTCATTAAGAAACTGCTTATAACCCTGATCTAGTGCCGCCTGTTGCCCACCAAGGGGGCTTGCGATTTGTTCAACGAGTCGGCGGGGATTTCTACCACCGCCCTTACCGCCCATGGACGATCTAATCCCGTGCCCAAGAGTCTGTTGCTGGGGATTAAGGGTTCCCATGGCGCGGTTCACTTGATCGGTTGCAGCCTGTAAGGCTTGGTTAGCCTCACCTAGATTCCCGGTAGCCTCTTGCACGCTACCCTGCACACCTTGACCATGACCGCCAAAAGGATTGCGTGGAGGACGGCTATACGCAGCCATTCCAAGTGGAACTGGACCCGCAAGACCGCCGGGACCCATTCTGGTTACGGGTCGGCCACCGTCTTCCGCATACACACCCTCACCGAAGAACAAGCCTTCGGGACGGAACCCATAAGAAGTCAGGTCCCCACTTTGAGCTAAGCCAGTACGCTCACGTGGCGTCTTGGGCTGAGCCATCTGAGGATCACGGAAGTTCTTACCTGAGGTTCCCTCTCCTGGCATTGGGCCACCGTACTCAGGCATTGTCGCTGCCTCAGATACCATCCCCCCCAAGCCGCCAAGAGTACCAGCAGTGGTATAGGGATTAGCTGCCATAGATGTTACTAAATCTTTTCCGGCTGTGCTAATAGCCTTGTCTGGCACCCCTTGCATAAAGGAACCTACTCCGCCCAGTGCAGCGCTTCCCAATCCCGCCGTAAGGCCAGCAAACATTCCCTTTTTCAAAGGATCATCCTCTCCCAGAAAATGACTCTGAAGCGCCTGACCAGCCCCCGCACCCAATCCTATTCCTACAGGAGCAGCCATCGCCCCCAATCCAGCAAGCGCACTACCGCCTAGCCATTGACCCCCCAGCGCACCAAGGGCAGGCAACAAGAAACCTTCCGGGAGACCTGTGGTCGGGTTCCTAGTAACTCCCCCTAGAGAAGCTAGACCCGCCACTTCATCAGGGCGCATGTGCATGAGCATGGTGTCGCCACCACGCCCCTGTCCTGCCAGTTGATTAGCTTGGTTTCTTAAGTTCATAACGCCACCACCACTTTCTGCAACGACTTCTCTGCGCCCAAATAGTTCGGGTTGGGCCACAAACCCTGCCTGGTAAGGATCATAACTAGAGTCATAACCCTTAAAATATGTTTCCTCAGAAGGACCGCTGGCTACTTGTTCTACAACTTCCGAGTCAATCTCTCCGCCCCCTGGAGACGGCGCTGCCTTTCTAATCCTGTCCTCTTCTTCGGCAACAAAAGGATCTGGTTTAGGGACATCTACTCCATAATCAGTCTTGCGCCCATAATCCATTTTTGATGGGTCAGTCCCATGAGGGAACCTGCTTGCTGGGGCCATGCGAGCTTGAGTGCGAGCAAGTGATAGTGGTGTAGTAACAAGGCTAGTCAGGCCTATAGGGAATGCGCCCACAAAATCCCCAAAGCCAAAATCTCTATAGCCAGGATCACCACCTAAAGTTATACCGTAATCAGAGGAGTGGCTACCATACGGCTGCACATCAGGAAGAATATTAAAAGAAAAGGAAGGCTCCCAATCTGACTCAGGGCGCGACATATAACCTATAGGGCCAGCGCCAAAAAGATTTTTGGCAGTCCCCGTTTGAGGATCAAACACCCCCGCAGGAATGCCCTCACCGGGATCATCAGACCCCCAATCTTCAGGGTCTTGTGAGGCCCCATGATCTACGCCGGGATCGTCACCTAGTGCTGGCATTGTTCTTTCCTAACTTGTCGTCACTGTTACTGTGCCAATGTCGCCCGAAGCACTCACTGAACCTGAATACCCAACATTAGCCAACACAATCTTCAACGTCCCACTGTCATTGTAAACTGACCCGGTCTCTAACTGCGCTCCGCTTGTGGGCAGATCAGTAAGCACTAACGTAGTCCCACGTATAGGGCCAGGATTACCAACCTGCTCTACGAAATAGTTTAATGCCCGAATAAGATCCGCGACATATGCGGCGTCATACTCCTCAGTAGGTGTCGGGAATACCGGGACGCCAGCCGTAAAAGTCATCTTCTTCCATCCGGTCTAATATTTAGACGCGGAACACCTAGTCTCCATTGAACGCCCGCAGCATCACTTGATACTTTCAGTGCCACACTGCGTCCCCTTACTCTAACATATGCTTCATTTGTAAACTGTTGCACAGGAGTAGCAGAAGTACGAGTAACCGTACTGTCTTGTGATTGGTCGTAAGTTGCACCCGGAAAGTTGCGGGCTTTAATGCTAAACGTAGCCGCAGGATCTGCATCAGTTGATCCGTTAAATGTCATATCAGGAATTAAACGGTCCACAAAACTGAACACATCTCCCTGCCCTATATCAAACTGAGAGCTTTCAACATAAGCAGAAATAGCGCTTCCATCGTTATCGTTTCCATTCTCATGGTTATATAGATAGGGATTAGACTCTACCCCCGTTGCTTGCGGGAAAGTTCGCACTCCACGATCTAGCCATGCAGTACGAGCTAACTTCCCGTAATACCAAACGTTTTCTCCATAGTTATACACTACATATGAATCATTTTCTTGAACGCCATCCGACGGATAGAACCAAATAACTTCTGTAAATTCAGAATTAATCCCCGCATAAATTGTGTTTAATCTATCTCCGTTCATATCACCAAAAACTTTAAATCGAACGGGACACGACATAGGCTGAACCCGACCATCGTACCTATAGAATGTTTCGCGCCCCATCCAAAACAACACATCATCCACATTGCCTACCGCATTAGGGGATATAATGGTTGTGTTGTTAGAAATCTGGGTAAACCCAAAAATATCTGGCTGCCCTATAAAGGTCATCGAATACATCGCCGTATCCGTCCAAATAATAATTTCTCTTTTTGTCTCCACCGCCCTTACAAATGTCGAACCTGAACCCAACGGTATATCCCCCGCCGTAGTGCTGGTATCAATATCCCAATTAATCATGCTTTCTTTGTCCGACCACCTCACAAGGAGAGGGTCCTGAGTAGATGATCCAATAGGATTAGTACCGAAACAAATAACATGACCATCACGGTCCGACGTTAATACCTGCTTTGCCACAACAGGAGCATTACTCGAATCAGACAACGACGTAATATCAACGCCTGGAGTTAGAAGACCATTTGCCCGTTCCCATACATACACCGCACCATCACGCACATTAAAGAGCAAGTCTTCTTCGTAATTATCCTGAGACCACAAACGCAATTCATTGGTTACCGTGGTGCTTGCAGCATCTCCCCATCCAATAAAAGTACGGGCATCCTGAACCGAAGAAGCATCTGCGTGAGTAGCGCCGGTTGTTCCTCTAGTCCCGCGCGTAATACCTGTAAGATCATTAGTAGAAATTCCCGTATAGGTAATTAACTCGTTCTCAATAAGCACAACCCCTAAATATGTAACCGTATCACCAGCAGTATGCGCAGCCTCTGTAGTTCCAAACACTCCACGAGTAAGGTCCGTAAAAGTATTACCCGTTAAAGTTCCGTACTTAATCACCTCCGAATTAATACTAATCGTGCCAGACTCTGCAAATCCCGTAGAGCTTGCAATCGTAAGGGAAGCGTCTGCATCAGTAATGGTACTACTTAACGTGCTACTACCGGAATCAAACCCGGTTGCTGATGCCAGTGTAATATTTGCAGTAGAAGTTGGGCTGGAAATGGCACCGTTTAAAGTAGAAGCCGTAGCGCCCGATACAATACCGCCCCACAAACCAGCACCCCAGCCAGTACCCCCAGCAGTCGAACTGGGACCAGTATTGATCTGATACGTTGCTGTAAAAGCATCGCCTCCTGAACCAGTTCCGGTTGAGGTTGCGGCGGAGGCCACAGTGATTGTGTATATATTGGAATCGGTAACACTTGTAATCTGATGCTCCGTGTTAAGATTACCTGCGGCAATACCATTTACAGCACTTAATCCCGTAAAGGTAACGAAGTCATTTTCAATGGCCCCATGACTTGGATCGGTAACCGTTACTGTTGTCTCCGTGTTAACCGTTGCGAGCGCGGCGGCTGTTAGGGAAGCCGTCCTCCTAACTGGAGTTATATCATAAAAATTATTACCTTCTTCTATATAAAATTTTAAATTCGTTCCTAACCCCAACAAATCAGAACCGTCTACTGTCACCCAGTTGTGCAAAGAACGACACGCACCTTGAAAGGACACTGACGATGCCTTTGTCCAGCCTCCTATTTTTTCAGGCAATCCATAACGAAATCGCACCATATCGCAATCAAACCACCCACCCTCGTTGGCATAGGAAGTCGTCTCCCTCACAATGCCCGGACGGAGTGCAATGTTTTGATACGGCATAGAAGTCTACTCCAGAGGATCAGGCCAGTCGTACATTGGCGCTTTACCACCATCAGGAACAACCAGCATGGCCTTGATGGTCTTGACTGATTTCTTCGCCTTGATCGCTTTGGTGATGGTGTCTTCGGCAGATCGCACAGCGGCGCGATAGGTAGCGACATCCGATGGAATAGCGTCTCCGGTCTCTGCCTTGCGCAGCGCATACCAATCGGTAGGCTTTAGGTGCGAGAGCGCAGAAGTTTGGGTTTGCCTTACATACTCCGCCTTAACATCTGCAAGAGGCCGATCCGTTACCTTGTCCCAAACCTTAACCACCCTATCAGCTTGAATGTCATAGCGCTCCCCACGATACTTGTGGTGCTTCTCATCTTTAGGCTGCTCACTCAAAGGGAAAACGCCAATGTTTGCTAATTCCGTTAGCGTCCATAAACTAAAAATAGTGGGAGGATATTGCACTTCATTAATAAGGACAGCACGGGCATGAGGAATGATCTTAATAACCTGATTAACTTTTACAACACACCACATAACTTACCTCGCTCTCGATTGTGCTACGCCACTGCCACCAAATGGATTCTGTGCGAATGCAGCGTAGATATAAGTATAGTCACCGTTAATTGATCCACTTGATCCTGTCCGTAATTTAAATCCATTCGATAAAATGTCTAAAGCAGTAGCTTCATCATATTCTACAGCATCGGAATTAGCGGCTAAATGTTTTATGGCAGGATTATATGGACTTCTAATAGCATCATTTAAAACCCAGTTCCCACTCGCATCTATGTTTTTAATCATAAGATAGACAGGACGAAACCCTGTGTAAATAAATGTCCCATCAGCCTCATCATTCCCTTCATATTTACCGAACTTTGAATAGCCTTCTATTTCAGTCCAGCAATAAGCTATGTGATCGTCACCACTATCATTTATATATGAACCTCCTCCTCCCACTGTAAAAGTAGTAGTGCTAAATGCAGGGCTACCATCATTCCATGAGTCACTAGAAGTTTGGGCAGTAGAATTTCCTTCTAATCTTATATATTTAGTTGCTCCTGTAGCTTGATGATAAACATACCATCCCGGCCCAGTAGAAGAATAATTTTTTACTATTATAAAATGTGGTATTGCTCCTAATCCATGCCCAACAGTATTTCCTGCTGTAGCTGTACCCACATATTTAACTACACTAAATCCTGCTGTAGTATTTGCTGAGACAGTAGAAGTAATACCCGTTCCTTCTGTATTAGTTGTACCTGTACCATTAGCTACCCACTGCCACAGAACAAGGGATTCAGCAGAAGTATTTACAGCATCCATGTTTCCTACCTGAACACCCTGTTGAAGGAAGCGTTGAACACTATTAGCATCTGTAGATTCAGCAACATCACTACTACTATATAATGGAAGATATTGATAAACCCCTCTCACACGATCTTGTAGTATATGATCATCAGCAGCATCCCGGTTCTTGATCCATGAGAAGCCTGTAATGCCAGCGGTGTTTGCTTCTAAGTTATCTTGGTTAAGAGCAACGAAGCCTGTGGTTGGTGTTCCAGCAAAATCTCTTGAACCAAAATTCCAATCGCAGTATTGACTACCAGAATTGTTGTAAATACTCGCATACCACGTATATATATCTGCTGTAATATTGCTTACCGTATCTAACAAGGAACCGTCATCATACAGCTTTAATGTCTGTGCGGACGAATCATACTCTAATCTACAGACTGAGCCATTTGCTGGGACTGTCCAGCTACCCGGAGTTGTTGCAGTCGTACTGTTAACTCTCACCGCACCACTAGTGGATAGTATCCATCCATAAAAATCAATAGCTGTATACCCTGATGGACTTTGAACATCAGTATCGTCATACCCAAGACCAATGCAAATCTGTCCTGCAAGAGATTGACTGATCGTCACTTCAGCTACCCACTTGCTTGAACTATCATTTGGCATCCACATAGTACCCCTAATGCCATTCCAAGCAGAGCCTGTAGATACCATGTAGGTGTTACCGTTAGATACCGTGACAGCACTGTCTTTATCTAATGGATTTAACGTAACAAAATTCTTTGTAGGAGTATCTACTGTTTGATTAGCCTCAACCAGATTAACTTCTGTGAAATCCCTTGTATTTCCAGATGTATCATCTCCCAAGTCTGCCGCTGTACCATATTCTAAATAGAAACCATTATTTCCAAAGGTTAATCCTGAAACATCCTTTGGTATCCATCGGTTTGTTGAGGTATCGGTCTGTCCAAAATCTGAAGCTGCATATGCCTGTCCATCGCACATTACTGTTTCAGCCATATATCCTTCAAACTCTACAGGCGTCACGGATGCATCAGCGCCTATCCTTGTTTCTTCAGTATCCGCATTAACTAATGATAGATTATCTGGAACACCAGCAGCGGAGTCTAAAGTTTGTCTGGTTCCATTAACATATATAATCAGAGTATCTGCCGCTGTTCCATTTGCAGCATCATAAACCAATACGACATTATACCAGCTTGAAACACTCTGTAGTTTTATATTTGTTCTTCTTTGTGTCCAACCACTTGTATAGATATCAAATTTTAGAGCATCATAATTACTACCATCACCAGTGGCAGATCCAGCAGTAAATATGAAATCAGTTCGTCCGGCATCTGTGCCGCTGCCGCCACTTAAAAGTGCGTTGTTTGTCCCATTTAAAACAACACTTCTTTTTATCCAAGTAGAAAAAGTAAACTTCTTGGTATTACTTTGAGTTGTAGTATTAGTACGTTTAAGATAATCTGTGCCGCCAAACAGACAAGAATTATCAACAGTATGACTATCGGTAAACGGTATGAAGTTACCTACACGTTGACCACCACCAGTGCCTTCATAGACTATAGGTAGGAACTGGTCTGATGGTTTTGTTATTGATGGGGCTGGGCGAGAGACTGTGCCTAGAGATTTGTATCCTGTCGGTGGAGTATAAGTAAAAGCACTTTGTCCTGTATTAATAGTAGCTACAGATCCGTTAAAGGACGATATAAAGGGTGCAATTGTTGATGCTCCCGGTGTATACCCAAAGACAGCCCCTGTTTTGCTAGCCCCGCTCGTTGGATCACCGCTATTTTGCCAAACCAAACTACCTGAAGCATTACTTCCTAAATAGACAGCGCCATTTGCATCATCAATGGCAATGGTAACTATATCACCGTTTGCCCAAGGATCTGCACCCCACGCAGCAGTATATACTCCCCGTATATTCATTTTGATATAAGTAGCACCTGCTTGAGCATGGAAACCACCTAGTGTGGCGCTTGAAGTTAAAATGCCATCAGTGTTGATCCATGCTTCGCCCGGATGTTCAATTACGCCCGGAAATGGATACTCCGAAACAACAGTGGTCATCGTGATTTCATAATAGTATAAACCACCATCTGCAACATATTGAGTGAAAGCTACCGACCCATTATTAGATCCGCTATTCCCAGTTACCGTTAAACTTCCATTCGATAAAGTGCAAAGAGAACCTCTAATAAGCGGGTTGAGTGTTGCGAAATTACCATAATCTCCTGAGTCGGTAGGACTGTCGGTAACAACTGTAGG
>Ga0208299_1003086_pt1 | contig 10696 bp, 6 predicted proteins | sample 15_taG_FD_184089 | JGI IMG/M metagenome (GOLD analysis project Ga0208299, IMG submission 184089) | Marine viral communities from the Subarctic Pacific Ocean - 15_ETSP_OMZ_AT15312 metaG (SPAdes) (version 2) | ecosystem: Environmental > Aquatic > Marine > Oceanic | place: Pacific Ocean | collected...
GAGTTTGTGCTCGGTTATTGCTGTCAGCGGGCTGCCGGTGCCAGAAAGGGCTTTCAATTCGTCGTCAATATTCTTCAAAATTATATCGATTAACCTGCCAAGATAGAAATAAGCCACCGTTTCGCCTTCTTGTGGTGTCGCCATCAGGGCTGCAGCAATAGCATCGTTTGCTGGCTCTCCTGCTTCCGGATCGGCCGACGCTGGGCCGGCCTGTTGGTTGAATTCCGCTAGACCGCGGTCAATTGAACTCTTCAGTGCAGTTTGTTCTGCGGCAAAAGAACCAGGGTCGCCGACAAGCGCTGCGACAGCCGCGGCGGCGGCAGCGTTATTGTTGAGAAGATACCCTCTCAACTGTTCATATGGCATTGTCAGGTAGTGAATCTCGTCTGCCTCGATTAACGACGTTGTGAGGTGGTTGAGCGAGGAGCGTTGATCGGCTGCTACCAAGATCTTAAAGTCCTCTTTCACTTCCGCAACAGTGTTACTGTCAGTACATTTTCGAGCCACCTCTTTTAGTGCCATAGATCTTCGGAGTCTCTCGAGTGTCACAAGGGGTGTGCCGGCGCGGCCTGCGCGCGGGTCAGAAGTGGCGCCGGCAAAGATATTGAAATTTTTATTATCAAAAAACTCTTCTATATACGCCAAATAATTGATATTCATCACCACTTGTCCGGATTCGTCGAAATCAAAGTTATGCACCGTTGGGGTTAAATTGAGAGTAACAAAACTTGATTCTATAGCTGCTCTTAATTCGGCGCTGATGTGCATATTGTTTTCGGATGGTACCGCCCAGCCGACTTCGGCTCTTAATCTGAAGTTTAAGTCTGCGAGGTTTTCGTTTTGCTCATTGATATCAATCGTGTCACCGCATGTGCTGGCAGGTATCGTTGAATCCATATGGTGTGCTCGGCCGGTCTTAAGAGCCAGGTCTACATATTTATATTTACGGCCACCGGACAAATGATCGCCATTATCAAGTCGAATGGCGGATGAGCCCCGCTCTCGCACAAACTCACGGAAATTAGATCCAAAGATCTTAAGATTTGCTTTGATGCTCTTCTTGATCGCGAACGGGTTGCTTCCCTCATAAGAGAACACAAAGCTTTTGATGCCGGCGCCCACACCGCGGGCACCAGCATCGGCGCCGAAATTAGTTAAGTCATCCGCCGTGAAATGTGAATCAAACTTCATCTCCACTTGATAATCATCATCACCAAACTCATCATATACCACTTTATAAAGCCTTATTGAAGGCTGGAGAAGAGATAACTCGCTATTTTCAATATTGACTAGACGCTTGAGCTTTGGATTTAACGTCAGCTTGTTTAAAAAGCCATAAGCATCTCCAGAAACCAGAAGGCTCGCGTTATTTGCGGGTTGAGGAGAGGTAGTGGTAGTGCTAGCTACATATGGCAGGCGCTTTTTGCCGAGGGTTGAGTCTTCTTTGATTTTTTGATTAATAAAAATATTAATATAATTTAAGAGAAAACACTGCTCTTTAAATAAAATGTTTCTTTTGTCGGTGGATTCTTCTATAACTGTGGCGGTTTCGGCAATGTTCTGGACTCGGAAATTGCTAATAACCCGGTTCATACCATAGATGCGTGCCGCGTCTTGAACCGGGTCGCCGGTGTTGGTGACGGGGTTTAGAGCACTAGTAAGAATGTCTTCTACTTCTTTATCTGTTTTTGCATCTTTTGCAAAAGCTCTGACTTGGCAACCTATAGCCGCTGCTAGGCGCTGGACAAGGCTGTCATATAAGCCGGCGAAAGCGGTCACTTTTTGCGCGAAAACGGCATCGAAAGTCGCAAACAGTGCCGCGGTGGCTTGCAAGTTTTCAGTACCAATTGTATCAGCGGGCTTTAAGATGCCGTAGAAGCCGGCCGGAGGGGACGCGTCGATACCAAGATCGCCGTTGTACGTCCTCCAATATCCGGCGGGAGTGTAAAAGCCAAGGTTTGCGGTCTCTCGGGTTCCTACTTGAAAAACCAGCGGAGCGATAGCGTAAACGGTATTTTCGTAAGCCGAGTTATCTCCGCGAGATTCGTATGTCTCGTATGAGGGCGCAGTTTCTAACACCGCCATTGCGCGGCTAATATTAGATAATCCACTAGCAATTGCGGTCGCCCAGCCTATTGGAAATTGCGCGGGTGTTGGGGTAGTAGGCGTGGTGTTCCGGGCTGTGCCGGGGGTAAATGAGATTTGGGCGGACTGGTTTGAAAATCTGGTATTAATGTCATAGCCACCGGGAGTTGGAGTCCACAGGCCGGGATAATTCGGATATGGGAGCAGTGCATTGTCGGTGGGGACGACATCTATCATAAAAGGTCTTGGAGCACTATTACGTGCTGACTCCTGGCGCGGCTCGAGAACACTGGCAGAGACGGCAACGCCTGACACAGAGGTGGGAACATTCGCTGCAGCTTGGGCTCCAGTGTGGTCTTGAATAGATGCCGGGGCCTCGCTATAGCGGGTCCCGGTACCGCGGTCGAAGCCACGCCTCATTATGCCAGCGCCTAGGGTGCCCCCGAAATCTGTTCCGAAATTGTCCGAGGCAAATTGCAACAGGCCTTGATAATCTCTTTTGATGGCATCTCTGGTTCTGGGGAGATCCTCTAGGCACTCACGGAGACTTGCGGCATTCTCTAAATATTCTGCTTGGATAGCTGGGGCAGATGATGAAAGTGCCTCATATTGTTCCCACATCAGATCGAGGGTGCTGACTGTGTAATGCTTATCTTGCCCTTCTGTCCAATATTGATCGTCGGATCCCAACAAAACGTTCGCAGCGAATTCAGCACTTGCGATCTGCGAGCTAACGTCGGCTTCGAGCTTGCCTTCATGTACAATGAACCAGTTCTCTTCACCCGCGTTGTTCACCCGGGTGGTTCGCAGGTACGTTGCCATTCGCTCTTGAGCGCCGGATGTATATGCAGCTTCGAGGGCGATCGCTTGCGCGACAGAACCCTCATCGGCATTTAGAATGGCCGCGATTTCATCCTGGGTCACCTCTCCAAGTTGAGCATTGGCGCGCGTTGTTGCTTCCGCGTTTAGCCCTTCGTCATTAATCGCCATACTAGTAGCTCCTCAAGAGCACCAATGCTTCTTGCAGATCGAGCGGAATCGCGAGCATGTCGCCCTTGCGCACCGTCACTTCTGTGGGATATCCATTGTACCATGCGATTACCCACCAATACTCTGGTTGTCCATAATATTGTGCTGCTAGTTTGTAAAACCTGTCTCCAAATGTCCATAGATGCTTGGTGGTTTTGAGGCGCGTGCGTTCGGCTACGGTTGGATTGTGGAGAATCGGCGTGCCATAGTGAACTATATTGCTCTTAACCTGGCGACCTTCACGCAGGAACTCGTAAAAGTCGATATTGTTGTTTATAATTGGTGTAAATTTATATCTTGGCATTTTTTAGGTCCTAGAAAAAGTCATTCGGATCGTACGATGCGCCGGCGTCGGCTAGGGCGCCTTGTAGTGCCGTGCCGGCATCGGCGTAATCCGATCCTGCTTCCGCCATATCTGCCGGGTTGACGATGAGCCTCCTGCCGAGGTTCAGCCCCGCAACGCCTGATTCCATCAGTGCATTGATTACTGCAACCTCTGCTTCAGCCTCCAGCAGCGCAGCATAGGAGGTGCGGATTGCCGTCTCGCTTGACGCTGCGATACTTTGGCTTCTTATCCATGCTTGGTTCGCGGTGAGGCGCTGGGTGAGGGTGCTAGAATTGACTTCCGAGCCATCCTTCACATAATAAGGGAAGGCGGTCTCTTCGCCGGCGGCGGATCCTCCACCAAATGTCCAAGCGCCGGTGGCGCTTTTTGTCCAACCCAACATGTGTTCGTGAACAACCGAAAAGTCCATTTGTACCTCAATACTTTTAGGGACGATGTTGTTGGTTGGTACACCGGGCGAATTTTCGCCGGCGTCGTCCACCGAGGCGCGGGTACCTAGCTCAAAAACGCCTATATCTGGGTTTTCCATGTTATGAGTAACACTTACATTCTTAATGATGCCGAGGAGACCTGTGTTGGTGTCCGCGGACACATCGGCGCTCCGGAGATCACCGAGATTCTTGGATGCAGCGCTTTTTCGAACCATATTCGACATTTGAAGGCGAATGAGCGGCGATTGATTGATTGTTTGGGCTTCGTTTGGTTCCATGTAAGTTGGATAAAGCATTTGTAAGAAGCTTTGCAGTCTTACTAGGTTTTCCACCGCTTCGCTTTCAGTGGCCGCCACTATCTTCCAGGACAGCGAGATGCTGCGAGATGTCTGCTTAAACATGTGAATTGGGTCAGCACGACCATAAACAGACTCACTACTCCAATCGCTATTGTAAGATTCGTTAAAAGCCATCAAAAATGCCTTAAATCTGACACCATTCCCTGTAGGCACGTGAACCAAATTGATTGTTAAGCCGCGGTTAGCAAGAGAATCGGTGCCATCGACATAATAATTGGTCACAGGACCCACGTCGGTAGCCGGGAGCGTTACAGTCTTATTGCCTAATCTGATCTGTGTGCCGAGTGCGCGCTCGCCGGCACCGGTTGCGCCGCCGGCTTGGTGATCTTCAATGCGCTCCAGGGCAGCATTATCATAACGACCTACGTCAAAAGCTGCGCGCGCTGTTGTTCTTTTAAATGCCATTTATTTATCTCCCTCGGATGGGGGATCCCCTTCCTTGAGACTGGGCATTAGCTGCCGCGCCTCGATTGTCATCTGTTATTCTAATTACTTCGTTCTTAAACATATCATTGTCAAATTTGATATTTACTGTATGTTCCGAAGATCCGCCGCCTGCTGCCGCCATGGCTGGCGCTACTCTCGCAGATCCGCCGCCGGCTCCAACAAGAGCACGAGCGGCGTTAGTTGCTACCGCAGTGCTCTTCATTGTCATAGTGAGCGCTAGTGCCTTGGAGGTTGGTATGTCGTCCATTGCCTTGGCAACTCCCTTGATCGCCTTGGTCAATGCTTCTATCTTCCTTACTTCGACTGAAGCCAGACTCTCGCTAAAAGTAGCAATTGCTTCAAGATCCTTGGTTGCGATAAACTTGAGTGAAAAGGCTAATGCGCCAAGTCCTAATGCCATAGCACCGAAGCCAATGCCGGCAGCAATACCAGCACCTGTATATCCGAATATCCCGGCGGCGACCATAATCCCAAGAAGCTGCAGCGTTTTTGGTACAGTCATTACTTCAAACATCAAAGCCATTCCGGCTCCCATCAGTCCAAATCCTGCTGCAGCCACTCCAATTGATGCGATTACTAGTGCAATTGCGCCGGCTATGAGAGCTAAAGGAGGTGCTACTGCCCAGAGACCGGCGCCTAGAGCCATTAGCCCAGGTTGGGCGCCTTGTCCACCTCTGGCAACTGCCCAGAGAGAAGCCGCAAATCCAAACATAGCCACAACGAGTTTAGAGGGTGATTTTATCATCAGATAGGTGACCAGGGCTCCGACCGCAAGACCTAAGAGTCCAAGCCCCATGCTGGCGCGTTTTCCGGAGACACCTACCATATTTTGTGATTGCGCTAGCGCGAGATCTGCAGCCGTGGCCTGGGCCTTAGTTATGTTACCCAGAGCCATTTGATTTTGTATGATCAACATTTGGGCACTTACTCTTGCTGCAGCGGCTTGTTGCATACCCAATGCGAAAGTGAAACCCATAGTGCCGAGTTTTAATGCGCCATAGGCCACGGCAATGCCTTTTACTACGCCTTTGTTCTTAAGAAGCCACTTTGTAATCGCATTGAGTTTCTCGGCTAGCCCAATAAACGCATCCGCATTGTCCTGAAGTATTGCTTGAAAAGCTTCCATGATATTCATTGATGCCTGTGCTCTTTCTTGCATCTCAACATAACTCTCTGCGCTTTCGTTTGAAGAACCAGACATCAAGTCCATGCGCCCAGACATCATAAGCGCTAAATCGCCCACATCGCTAAGTCCCAGAGAATCAGCATAAAATTGCTTCTGATAATAAGACATCTCATCGAATGAGAGTCCGGCGTTCTCTAATGATTCTCTAATCATATTGAAACGTTCGGCGGGATCGGTAGCCATCATCATGTCCATGGCATTCACGAAGTTTCCGCCTAATGCAGCGTTAAGCTTGCCTGTCATTTCTGCGGCGCCTTCAAATGTGTCAAACTTGTTGGCGAGTGCTAATACTTTCTCCATCTCAAATCCAGTGAGCCTGGAGATGCGAGCGACGTCTTTAAATGCCCTTACACCGGTGTCTCCAAATTTGGCAAACTGATTGGCCATGGAACCAAACTGGGCGGCAAGCTGTCCTGGCGCGTAGCCGAGGGCTTTGGCGGTCGATAACAACTCTCTTGAGACGCGATCTGCGCCGCGGGCGCTTTCACCGAAGAATTTCATCGATGCGTGCATTCCTCTTGATAGATCATCAAAAGCCGCCCCTTGTTCTTGGGCGAGAGCCGCAGTATCAGTGAGCATCTTTTGTTCTTGTCGCGACAGTAATACAAAATTGCTCATACTTGTTGCTAGCGCGGTGTGGGCTGCGGTTACTTCTTCTACAGAAACACCATACTCGTTCATGTCCCTCGTCTGCTGAACAAGCATGTCGTTATAACTTTCGTGAAACTGGAATTGACGCTGGAAAGCTTTCGTGGCTTTATCCACCGAGAAGATCATGTCTTTGATGGTGCCTATGAACTTATTAAATCCCGTATCGAGGAGTTTCATCCCCTGCTTTGAGGCGGCGTTTATTGCCATTTGAGTGGAGAGCCCTTCCTTCCACGCAATGCCGAGCTTTTTGGCTAATTTGTGAGTTTTATCGCTAAGGACAACTTGTTGGGCAGATTCGGTATTTATCTCCCGGACCACTTCTAGGGTAGCCTTTATCGCCACCTCTTGTTGCATGCTATCGTGAAGCTGCTCTCGAATAGCCGCGACGGCTTCTTCGTCAGCGTCGGCGATCGCGAGCTTCTTCTTGAGCATGTTTTGCAACTGCTGGCGCTGGTTACCTAAAATCTCAAGCTCTATTTCGGCGGTTTGGGCGCGGGCGTCGTCGAAAACTTTGATTTTCTTGAGATTTTCGAGATAACCCTCTAGCTTCTTGTTTTGTTCTTCAAGCTGCTCTGTCGTTTTTGTGACAGTGCCTTCGCGCTCTTCAAGGATCTTGTTCATTTTATCGGCGGTGGAGAGGTTCTCCTTCTCCAACTCGTTGAGTCTTTGTTTCTCGTCGGGCGTTAGTTCTTTTGCCATACAGGTATCCTCGCTTTTGGATTATACAATAAATAGTAGAATAAAAAAAAGACAAAGCCCAAGCTCTGTCTTATTTCTATGGATTATTGGTTCCGGGGGGTCCCATGGGATTGTTATATGGGGTGAGGGTCTGCGAATTGGAACCTCCGCCCCCCTTAGATGCGCCGTCAATTACAGCCTGCTCTCTTTCAAGCTGCTGCACTAGCCGATCGACAAACCATGTACGAAGCCCGACTGGTAAATTGTAGGCTTCACTAAATGACCAACCTCCTGAATATTTCAAAAAGAAGAACTGCTCATATACATTCTCCATGTAATCAGCGGTCAGGCCAAAAAAAGTCCGCGCCGAGCGGTACCTCCATTTCCTGTTCATAACCACAGTCGTTACACGTAAATTCTTGCTCCATTTCGATATCCGGCATACAAAGCCTATATACAATTCTTAAATGGCGCGCGTCGATTGACGGCATGTTGTTGACCAACGTGTTGATTGTTTGGCCATTCTCATCACCATTAACCGCAACTATCATCTGGCGCAATTGAGTGGTAACTGTGTTTTCTTCTCGGTTCTTCTTACGTGCTGCTTCTATCTGGGATAGAAGATTTCTCTCGTCTGCACCGCAAAGAAGTTTGAAAGTCGTATCGACACCGAGTCGAGGAAGCCTGGTGGTGTATGTTTTATCTTCTTCGTTGAAGCGTACATCTAATCCACCAAACTGACCGTGGGTTTTGGGTGTAAGCTCATGCAAATAAAACGTGTGCTCGCTTGACACGCTGCATTGGGGGCAGCTTACTTTTGTTGTGTACTCGCTCCCATAGCCAGAGATGCGCGTAGCAACTAAAACAGCATTTCTGTCGCCTACTAATAAAGAATTAGGATTAATGCGCTTATCAACGACAATACTCGCCAATACTCGTTCAAGGGCAATGCCCTTCTTAAGTAATGCTCGGGAAGTAAGCATGTCTTCCTCTTTCGCGGTCATATGCTTAATCTCGATGGTCTCTTGATTGTGCAGCGGATGACCTTCGGGATAGAATAACCCTTTCGATGGTAGTTCCACAAACTCTGTGGGAACAACGAACGAAAAGGATTCTGCTTGCGGCTGCGCAAGCTGGTTGGGAGGCGAGGAGTCTTGCGGGGAACCGCCTCCAAGCCTATCTTGATTTCTTGACAAATAACACCTCTCTTGTTGTTATTAAACGTTAAACATTTCTTTTTCGTTCTTGGCTACGGTTGCGATCGAGCCTTCTCCGGTGACTTCAAGGCGTGCCCAATCATATTTAAGAGTGACACTAAGTTCCGTCAAAGCATCTTCTCCATATGTAAGGTCGCCGAACTTAAGCTCTGTGATAAATGCATTCCACAGAGTCCATTTTTCTAATTCATTACCATCAGCATCGACTTGAGTAACTATTACACTACCCAAAGCATTTGCTGCCCGGGCCTTTGAAATTGAAGTCAAATCGTTGGCGTTAGCGGGTGGTGAATAACCAGCAGCCTCCACAATAGACGCCAAAGTGCCAGCCATATCTGGCTTGGTAGGGTCTACCAACGTGATTGTAACATCGTTCCATGTAACAGAACCAGGGTAGTAAAAAGTATGATTAAGATACTTGTGCTCTGCTGCGCTAATCGCAAAAGAAGGCTTTGAAGCTGTCTTTGCGTACCACGCGATTGAAGTGCCCGAGTTCGCGCCCGAATCAAGGCCAGTAAATTCGACCTTAAACCTAAATGCTCTTTTGGGCTCTAATAGTGCGCCCTCGGCGAAATTGTTGGACCAGAATGCCATACTGTGTTACTCCTTATAGTTGTAAATAGTGCTGTTATCTTTTTTAGTCTTCAAAAGATGCACCCGAAGATGCGATCACGAAATCAATCGCGATATACTCGATTGCTCGAGCGGGTTTAATCATAATCTTGGCATACATGATGTTCTGATCGATAAGGTCAGGAGTCGTGGTTGACTCATCAAGAATCAACTTGTAGTCTGTGATACCATATTGGACCTTAACATTTGCCAAGAAGGGTTCGATAAGTGATTTGAAGCGGTTCCATGTAGATTGGACGTTCTGGTCAAACAACACTTGAGTAGATAGAACTGAAATCTGCTTTTTCAAGTAGATAACCAGTCTCCGCACATTGATGCGGTCAAGCGCAGATTGACGCTCTTGGAGCGTTTTCTGTCCAAAGACCACAATGCCGGTGGATGGGAAGGAAGCAATTGGATTAATAGAAGCTTCATAAAGAAGATCTCGGTCTTTCGACACCAATCGCTCGGTCACGTTCATAATCGGGATACCTGCGGCGCCGTCAGTGAGTCCACCGCGGTTGAAGCCGGCTGGAGCGTACCAAAGGTGCGAAGACTTTTCGGAACTCGCGAGAACACCCAACATAGCGACAGATGGCGGGATCCACACGAGTTGACCGGTGGCCGCCTCTCTGGTCTGTACCCATGGGTAGAAGGTGCAGCCGTAGCTGGAGTCTATTCTTCGAGCGCGAAGGTTGTTTGCAGCCTGTGATGGAGTTGTTCCAACTCGGCTAGAGACATCAGACGCGTACTGTTCGTGACTTGGCAAGTAAACACTAGCTAGATCAATAACAGCCAGAGAGTCAGCGCGTTCTTCGCAAACATTGATTGCGTGACCGGTTAGTGCGTCTACAGTCAGTCCGGGAACAGAGAGTAGGTTCATATTGATGTATTCTGGATCAGCCACAGTGTCAATTGCGCGCTTAAATGTGTGATAAGCGTAAGAGTTGTCTTCTGTGGGAGTGCTGATATCAGTAATACCCTTATTGTAGAGCGGATCGGGTTTCGTAATTTCAAACCCGTCAAAGCCGCCCCAGAAAGGTGCAGTGAAGCGATCATATCCTGCATTCAGGAGTGTTTGGTATGTGTTGGTGCCGGTCGCACTAGTACTCTCGCCGCTCTTTCGAGAGCCGGAAGAATAGTAATAGCCACCAGTCGAGCCGGTCCGAACATTGTCCATTGTAAAGACATATGAATACCCTTCAATGACAGAAGTGGCGGTATTATAAGATGCCGCGGTTGTATCAACAGGGATCCCGGCCGCAGTACCCAATGAGGAGTACCATAGGCGATGGGGATCGGCAACACTCTTGTCGGGAGTTGTACTTGTGGCTGTTCGAGTTACTTCCATACCGAAGTAGGCGTTAGTTGGGTCAGAAAGTCCTCCGTCCGATGCACTGTTACGCAGGCGTACTTCTGGGAAGTTAAACGAGCAGGTGAGCATGTTGGAGCTAACGTCAGAGTAAGGTCCCCATGATGAGCTAATAGCCATACCGTTTGTGGTGGCGAAGTTTGCGCCTGGTGTGGCTGAACCAACACCCAGAATTGAGTTTGCTAACGATGCAGAGATCGAAACCGCCGGCTGGGCCCCAACATCGCGAAATTTAGGAGGACCAAAGTAGCCGAACGGTAATAGAGCTTCGAGCCCTGATGCG
>Ga0208299_1003089_pt1 | contig 10691 bp, 10 predicted proteins | sample 15_taG_FD_184089 | JGI IMG/M metagenome (GOLD analysis project Ga0208299, IMG submission 184089) | Marine viral communities from the Subarctic Pacific Ocean - 15_ETSP_OMZ_AT15312 metaG (SPAdes) (version 2) | ecosystem: Environmental > Aquatic > Marine > Oceanic | place: Pacific Ocean | collected...
AAGACCGGACAGTGGGCGCAGTCGTTTAGGTTGCGCCACTCCCCCGGTCCGTTCTGCACTTCTGTTTGCATCGTGTGTGCCCCGTGAGCTAAAGTAGTTTTGCAATTTGCGCTGGGAGGGGGCGTTGTTTATCCCCCTCTAATTGCGTGGTGGTCTGGGTTACTTGGCGTCCAGTCGGAGACGGATCACGGTGGCGTCGGCAGGTGCGCCCGAGTCCTTGAAGTTGGAGAGAACCACGGCAGCGTTCGCCTGCTCGAAGCCAAGGAGCAGGTCGCCCCCCTTGTCGAACTGGACGTGGCCGTGGAGGTTCATGTCTTCGATGTTCGGGAATCCGGCGGCGTAGGTACCGGTGCGGAAGATCATCCCGCGCTCGGTCTGCTCGATCAGCATCACGTCGTCGGTGGTGTGGATCGCTGACTGGGTGAACCCATTCGCCCCGCTGGCCGAACCATGGTACAGCCCGAACTCGTCACTGCCTCCACTGTCATGCCGAAAGACAGCGCCCGCCATGAGATCGCCGCCCGTGCCGCCCTGCCGCTCGAGCATGCACATGAACGAGTCCCAGCTGCTGACAGGGGTAAACGAGAACTGGCACCAGATCCGCACCAGGTGGTTGGCCACATTGTAGTCGGACCACAGACTGGTGAGCAGGGCGTAGAGGTGGGGGGATGTGCGGTTAGATACACCATAGTCATAGGTGCCATTGGCGACATCGAACACCAGCCCGGTCGATCCGTCCAGGTCCCAGTTCGTGGCGTTGGAGGTGTTGACCGCTTGCCACGTTTTGCCGTCGATGGTCTTGGCCCCGTCACCGAGGTCGGTGATGTCCTGGGAGTCGAGGCTGGAGAAGTCCACGCTGTACTTCTCGGCCCATCCTGCCGCTGCCGCTGCGCTGGTCGCGGCGCCGTTTTGAATATCGATCGCGCCCATTATGCACCTACCTGTGCGGGGCTGACATCCACGCTGACCTTCTTGTTTCCACTGGCGCCGCCGGTGGTGACGACGTTGATCCGACCACCCACGGGGAGGGTCCGACCGCTGCCGACTGCGCCGGTGTCGCCACCCGCTCCAGCCGTGCCCGTGACCAGCACCACGTCGGGGCCGGTGGAGGACGACCGGATCGAGATGGTGTAGACCACGCTCGCCGCGAACTCGTACTTGACATCACGGACCACGCAATCGCGGTCCGTCTCGAAGTCCTCGCCGAGCTCGGTGGCGTCGGTGCTCACGATCTCCAGCGAGTCAAAAGCGGTTGCATCACCAGGGGATAGAGTTTGAGTTGCCATCAGTCATCCTTCCTTTTTCGTTTGCGTCGGGTGGGTTCAAAGATCGGGTCGCTCGTCAGGTCGGGCACATACTGCGACTCGACAGATGCGGCGTTGAGAGGGGAGGCCTGCGCGAAGCGGTAGACCCAGTCACCGACCCGCATCCACTTCCCGGTATGGGGGCGGATCTCGTCAGCGGGCAGCGCTCGCAGCGCAGCCTCGAACTCGGCCTTGGCTGCCTCCATCGCCTCGGCGGCCTGGTGGTATGCGAGCTGCGTATCTTGCATCTCGCACAGCTTCTTGATGAGTGATGACACGGCGGCCTCCTACGGCTTCGGCGCGGCTGCCATGGTGTGGCTGCCAGCGGACTGGGGTTGCGATACAGAGCGGGTCTCGGCGATCACCAGGGAGAGCACATCGAAGTTGAAGCCGAGGCTGCTGGTGCCGTTCCAACTCTCCAGGTCAATGGCGTTCCACCGACCCCCCGCGACGGGGACCCCGAGGGTGATCCACTCGTAGGTATTGGCCGCGGCGAAGTTGACCTTGGTCCCCTCCGACCCGGTGGTGCGGTTGCGCAGTCGGAGGCCTGCCGCTGTCCTGTCGGTAGAGCCAAAGACCATGGCCTCCAAGGCGCACGCAGACCCACCCTCAGCGGTGTTGTTGGAGTCGACTGTGTCGGTGGGGAACACCCACAGGTTAGGCGGGTAGGTGTCGTTGGCCGAGGTCGCCGCCACGCTGTTGCCATGGGCGAAGTCGTAGCGCCAGTACCCATCGACCACGCCACCCGACCACGCCCATGGGGAGTTGTCTCCCGAGTCGTAGGAGTAGAGCGTGCCGCGCGGGATGGCCACGCCGCTCTCCCCGTCGTGGGTGTGCGGCATCATGAGCACCTGGCTGTCACCGGGAGGAGGGGCGCCAGCGATCATGTCGAACAGGGCGTGCTCCATACCGGCGAGGCGCTGCGGCAGGACACCGGCTAGCGGGCCACCAATGCGGTGCTGTAGGTGGGAGAGGATAGTGAGGCTGCGTACGAGTCCCATGGCTATGGCCTCCCTGTGAGGGTGCCGAGGATCCGGCTGCCCGAGCTGCTCACCTCGGAGACCTGCGTGGCGCTCGCCCAGGGGATCTCGTAGATGGCCATCCAGTCGAGGTCGACGGTGATGGCAGCGTGACTGGTGCAGCGCACCTCCAGCGTGAGCTCGTTCCACACACCACCCGAGCAGGGGATGCGGGAGAACGAATCGGTGGAGCCGCCCCCGGTCAGGGTGATGGTCTCGGAGTAGTCGCCCGTGGTGACGTTATGCAGGCGGGCCTCGACGGTGGGGGAGGCGGCGCCCGTGAAGGTGGTCTGGATCTCGCCGTACAGTGAGGGCGCGGTGGTCGGTGGGTTCCCGGTGGAGGTGATGCCGGGGCTGACCGGGAACCACCAGGTGCCCGTCGTGACGCTGCTCCCCGCCGTGCCAGCCGACCGCTGCGTGGCCGCTCCCTGGTCGATGAAGTACCATGTGTTCTGGGTGGTGCAGACCTGCGCGAACGGCGCGGTGAGGGATAGGCTGGCGTCCGCTCCGGTCGAGAAGCACAGCCCCATGCAGACCGGCCGCCCGCCGTTGGTCGAGTGGTCGTGGCCCTTGATGTACTGCGAGCTCGCGCCCGGTGTCGCCGTGTCGGTGGTGTGCTCATGGAGGGCAGCGATGGCAGACTCCAGCAGGATCAGGAGCTCGGCATCTACCCACTCGTCCGATCCCCCGAGCTCGGGATCTAGCTCCCCAAAATAGGACCACACCTCTGTGCCCGTGGTGGGGGGAGGGAGGCGCACCCCGGTGACGTGGCGGGTGCTGGCGTTGGGGGTCTCGGCTGCGGTGATCCCGTACAGGTCGAAGCGGGGAGAGTCGTTGACAGACCCGAGCATCTCCACCGAAAAGACGAACCCTTCCGTGTGGTTGAAGAGTCGACCGGCTCGCCCGGTGAGTCGGTGCCACCGTGGCCCCGAGGCCTCGGCCGTCGCGTCGATGATGAGCGGTGGACCTCCCTCCACGCTGATCCGAAACGGACCGTTGACGGAGAGACATCGCACCCACACCTCGAACTCCGACCCGCTCTGGATCCAGATGCCAGGGTTGACCGGGAAGCGGGTCAAGCGCTCCTTGGCTGCGCTCGGTGTGGCCGCTGGAGTGTGGGAGAATATGACCGCGTCGATGCCCTCCACGCAGGCGATACACCCGTGCGTGATGGGGGCACCGCCTGAGAAGCCGTGGTCGTGACCGACGTACTCTTGCGCCGGGTTCGCCGACGGCGCGGTGGTGTCGGCGAGCGCCTCGTACAGGGAGACCGCGTTCTTTAGAAGCTGCTCCAGGTTGGCCGCCGTGATGGGGCGACGGGCGCGGATGTCGCTGCCCTCGATGCTCTTCCAGTCTCCCGTGATCGAGCTCATTACATCCCCCACCTGTACGGGTCATCGGTGCCGCCCACCTGCGGGGTGCTGTCGGCCGCGGCGCAGAAGTAATCCAGGCGCTCGGTCGAGTTGGCCCCGACCTTGGTGGCGCTGTAGTTGGAGAGTCGCACCAGATCCCCGATGGCGATCCAGGCGGGGATCGCGGAGAGGGTGATCTTCCGGGTCGTGTAGTCGATGGCCGTGACCGTGGCCGTGGCCGTGGTGGCCGAGGCATTCCCCAGCGTCGACGCATCCCACAAGGTGAGCTCGTCCGAGTCTAAGAACCAGTCGATGTCCTCGGTCCCCGGCTCACCCGAGCCGAGGATGTCGGAGAGTCCTGCGCTCCTGTCGGTGGCCGAGGCATAGTGCGTGCTGGACTCGGTGCCGATAATCACCCACTTGCCGGGGATGTCGAACCCAGTGACAGAACCCGACGGCGCGATGATCCCGACGTTCTCCTGGTAGGGGATTCGCAGCATCTGGATCCGCGCGGTCTCGTTCTCCTGCGGCGCGTACTCGAGACACTCCCAGAGCTCGGTCCCGAACAGCTCCTCCCCGCCCTGCTCGTCAGGGATGTGGGGCATGGTCACCGCGATGATGTCACCCGGCTCCAGCATCTCGGTCTCCTCGATGGCGACCACCATCTCCATCAGCGGATGAGGGGAGGACCAGCGCAAGAGGGTGCCGTCTGCGACACCGGCCGCAGTGCTCAGCGAGATGGACATAAACGAGGCAGCGCTGTCCGGTGGGGGCAGGCTCTTGCGGTCGTAGATCGCGAGACTGGCGTCGTCGGCGAAGTTGGCGGTGTGCCCCTCGGCGAAGGTCCAGGACCATGCGTTGTAGACCTTGGTCTGCTCGATGCGCCAGCGGGGGATCGTCCCAGCGATCAGGTCCGCTGTGTTGGTCAGGCTGGCCGTGGAGGTCGAGCCGGGGTAGAGGGCGTCTGCACGGGCGGCTCGGATCTGCCCGTCGGCACCCACGAAGACACGCCCCCCGGTGATGCGTGCCAGGTCGGTGACGATCCGCTTGGGTGTGGCTGGCTCCTCGAAGCGATACATGCGGTGGAGGGAGTAGAGCCGCAGCGCGTCGAAGGAGTCCACGTCGATGTCGTTGGTGGAGATGCTCGCGCCGATGTCCGAGCCGAGGGTGTCGTATGCGCCGCCTGACCCGCTGCCCGAGATGAGGAGCTGCAGCGCCATGTCCACGCTGTCCCCTCGCAGGGAGACGACAGCCGAGACCTCGGCGCCGATGGTGTGGTCTGCCGGGGCTGTACCGAGATGGCCCCGGGACAACACCTCGAGGCGCTGCCGGAAGGGGGTGGTCACCGTGCCACCTGCGCCGGGGTTGGTCCCGTTGCCCGAGTGGTAGACATCGAAGCCCGAGCCGAGGACCTCCTGCACGAACACCACGGTGGCCCGCTCGGTGTCGCCGCTGGTGCCGTCGGTGAACTCCAGGATGTCGCCGACGTTGGGCGCGGTCGCCGACACAAACCCCTGACCCACACCAGCCGACAGAGTGAGCAGAGAGATGGCCGTGTCCGACCACGCGGGGTGGGTGGAGACGATCGCGCGGATGACCTCCGAGCCCATCTTGAGGAAGATCTCTGATCCCCCTGGCATCGCAGTGAAAGGAACAGTATCGTCCTCTAGAGCCACGTCAAGGGCATTCCACTTGTCATCCTTGCCGAGACCCACGTACTCATACTTACCGGCCACCAGCGGCTTGACAGCCCCCAAGAACGAGCCGCGAGCGCGGGACATTGTGGCGATGGTCTCGGCCTCGAGGCGGGCGGCCTGGTTGATCAGGTCGATCCGGTAGGCTCCCCCGTCGAAGGTGACCGCGTCGATGTAGCCGGTGAATGTCTGGGTGGTGGCGATGTCACCCCATCTCCAGATGAGCACCTTGCGCCCGAGCAGGACGGGGTTGTAGCCCCACACCTTCCGGTTCTCGTTGCCCACCGTCTGGGTGTGCGCGGCTGCGGTGGTGCCGAGGGATCCACGGGTCAGGCCAGTGAAGGTGGTGGCCGTCTTGCCGGTGTAGGTCATCGCCTCCCGGTCTACCCAGATCGTACCCGTCGCGTCGAATGCGGTGGTGTCGTCGACGGTGGCGCTCGTCGCCGCTGCGCTCAGGTCAGCGGTCAGCGCGGTGCGCGGCGTGGTCTCTCGGTGGAGCAGCTGGGCCGACAGATCGAGGAGGGCAGACACCATGCCGCCGTGCTGGAAGTCGCCGGTGATGGGGTCTACGCCGACAGTCTGTAACGGGGGCGTCGATGCCAACCCCTGCACAACCGTCTGACTCCACGACGCCGGAGCGCCAGTAGGATCGCTGCCCGTCCAAGCCGTCGCGAAGCCCTCGATCTCGAGGAGGGTGTCAATCTGCATCGTGCCCCCCTATGCCACATAGTTGCGGATGGCCATGCCGATCCTGTACCAGGAGTACCCATACACCCGCTCCCACGGGAGATCCCGCAAGCGGTCCTCTGTCAGGACAGACTCGGTGAACGTCGCGTTGTCGGTGCGGTCGGGGTAGTAGTAGAACCGGTTGCCGGTCTTGAGGTACGTCGTCCAGAAGTCCTCGAGCGTGTCCTTGCTGTCCTGGTCGAGCAGGTCAAAGCGCAGACGCCGAACCACCAGATCCGACACGTTGCCAGAGAAGTCGCGGGCCTTGGTCTTACCCCCTGCCGTCACCGTCTCAACCACTGTCGAGGACGGGTGATCGTCGTCGGCTTGCGGTGGCTGGTCCGGGTACCACGACCGACCGTGCTGGCCATCGGATGCGAAGATGAGGCCGAGGCTGGGGTCAGCCGCAGCCACCACCCAGCCGAGGTGGTCATTGCCCTGCGCACCGGCTGCCAGGTCACCGTCTGTCAGGATCTTCTGGGTGCCCGTGTTGGTCTTGGGGAACCACTGGAATCCACCCGCCGTCGGGTGCGTCCCGGTGAGGGAGACGACCCCGGTGGTGTCGGAGTAGGAGTAGCCGTAGATCCCACCCTGCCCGGCGTGGTCGTTGCCGAGGCCGTTGGCGTCGGACTCTGTGGACATGGCAGTGGTGATGTCTATCAGGATGTCTTCGAGGTACTGGCCACCCGTGAGGCTGCAGGTGATCGACAGGTTGTAGGTGTTGGTCCCGTCGTCTTCCTGCCAGTGGATCATGTCGTTGGTGCCCGTGGTGATCGTGTGCAGACCCCACAGTTTGGGCGGTGGTGACAGCGCCATTAGGGTCGCCCTCCCATGGGTAGAATGGTACCCGTCGCGCGGGTCTGCTGCCGGACCCAACCGGCCAGACCCTTGAAGCGCTCGGCGTCTGACTGCCGGTTCCAGGGCTCCTGGTTCATGGACACGTTGATCACGATCGGGCGCTCATCCCGTGGCGTCTGCTGCCCCGGCAACTGCTGCTGGAAGGAGGGCACCGAGGCCGAGCTCGAGGAGGGCGCCGACACCTTGGGAGGCGAGGAGCCAATGAGGGACGAGGTGCCCTTGAGCAGACCCGACAGGGCCACCAGCCCGAGGCCTCCCGCGATGGCACCCGCTCCCGTGTAGGGCGGCACGAACATCTGCGCCGTACCGGCTGCGATAAAGAACCCACCGAGCTGTGCGGCCATGCCTGCCAGGGCGTCGAGGAAGCCCTTGCCGACCACCGCGCCGAGGTCGTCTGACCCGGTGACGATCGCCGTGAATGCGTTGCCGATCATGTTGCCGATGCCAGCCGTAAACCCTTGGAATGCAGAGAAAAGATTCTGCCCGATCTGCTGGGAGAGGTTCTGCACCTTCTGCCTCGCAGACTCCACGAACGCACCCATCACTGTGCGGCGTTCGGCCTCCACGGCTGACAGCCTCCGCAACTGCTCGAGCTCTTGCTGGCCGAGGGCGAGCATGGCCAACTTGTGCTGGTACTCGGACTGCTGCGCGGCGAGGGCACCCGGATCCTTGATCGTCGCCATCTTGTTGCGGGCGATCTCGGCTTCCTTCTGGGCCACCTCCAAGGACAGACGTAACTCCTCGGCGCGTCGTTGGGTGGCGCCATTGTCGACACCACCCGCTACCTGCCGCTTGAGGTCACCGATGCCTTGACGGGCTTTGAGTTCGGCGACCCGCTGTTCGATCGCGGTCTTGGCTCGGGTGAGCCGGAGATCGTCGGCGGCCTGCTTGGCGATGGCCTGGCGCAGCGGCACCTCGGCTTGGAGTTGACGCATGCGCTGAGTGTTCAGGGTGATCAGGATCTGGGATCGGGAGATCTGTCGACGGAGTTGCGCGGCACCTCCAGCCGACTGCGTGCCCGCGCCGAGTTTGGCTAGATCGGACTTGGCCTGAGCGCTGAGCATCTGGTTCTGTAAGCGGAGCATGTGTGCTTGCAGTCGGACCCGCTGGCCCAGGTCTCGGACGACTCCACCCCCGAGCTTGAACAGGTTCTCCTCCTGTCGGCGGATCGCTTCCTGCACGCCGAGATACTGCTGCGCGAACTTGACCGAACGCTGGGCGATGGCCAGCCGCTCCTTGATCGCGGCCATCTTCCGTTGCGCCTGGAGCAGCCGCAGTTGTTCGTCGGTCTGCTCCTTCATCACCTGCTTGACCTGCCGGATCCGCTCGAGCAGTTGGCCGGTGATAGCCGATCGGGTGCGGGCCACCACTGCCCCGGCCTGGTCGAGTAAGAGGCTGGCCTGCTTGAGGCTCTTGTTGATGTTGAGCGCCTGGTTCTGGATCAGGATCTCGGCCTTGGCTCGGGCGGATACTTCCATCTGGCCGCGCAGCAAATTGGTGCGCTGCTTCTCGCCCTCGATGAGTTTGGCGAGGCCACCCCGACCGGCCTCCAGAGTGAGCTTGATTAGTTCGGCTGCACGCTGGTTGCGCATGAAGCCACGGCCCAGCAGAGAGGTGAACTGCTTGGCCATCTCGATGGCTTGCCCCATCCCGCCGACCACCGCGCCGACACCCCGCACCCCAAACCCAGAGATGGCAGCGAGAGCCGAGCGGTCGAAGTTGCGGAGCGTGGTACGCGCCTGTTGCTGACGTGCTATGTTTTCCTGGATGGCCTCCAGTCGCATTTGCTTCTGGAGGCGCAGTCGTTCCTTCTGTGCTTTCAGTAGTTTACGATGCGCCTCGAACGCCTGCTTGAGCTCCACGTTTCCAGCAAACGCAGATGTCATATCGACGGCTGCATCCTTCAATGCTCGGAGCGCTTTGACTCCCTTGGCCGCCATGTTGTCAGCCGAGTCCCCCACGCTCTTGAACCAGTCGGCGATCCCGAGGATCGCTCGAGAGCCTGTCTGCTTGACGTTCTCCCACAGACTGGCCGCCTTCATCTTGAGTTGGTCGAAGGGGTTGGCCTTGCCGAGATCGCCGAGCGCTTTCTCTGTCTTCTCGGTCACGCCGAGGAACTTGACCAGCACCTGCGCGGTCTCGTTGGAGTCGAGCCGTCGGCCTCCCAGCCGCTGCCGCTCTTGCGCCATCGCGAGCTCTAACCCGGTGCGTGTCTTGCCGAGCACGGCCAGTTGCCGGTCGGTGACCTGCGCCGACTTGAGCGACTTCTCTATCGCGTCCTTGGCCTGCCCGGTGAACGCCGCGAGCACGTTGACGGTGTGTCCAAAGTTCGCGATCTGCTCATCGTCGAAGCCGATCTGCTTGAGCTCGACCGCGAGCTGCAGCGCGGTGAACTTTGTCTTGACATCGTCGAGGATTGACTGCAGGTGGGTGCCCTGCTCGATGGCCACGCCGAACCACTGCGCGTTCATCAGGGTGTCGCGCTGGGTGGCCAGGCTGCCGACAAAGTCTGAGATGCCAGACAGGATGGACTTGAACTCGGCACCCGCTATCTTGGCGGCCTTGAGGGCGAGGCCTGCGCCGACGAATGCAGCGCCCACCTTGGCGATCCCAGGGATGGATGCCGAGATGTGTTTCTTGATCCCGTCGGCCCATTCCTTGATCGAGCGCTGCCCCTTCTTGGGCTGCTCCTCTAGCTTGTTCCCGAACGCCTCGGCCTTGCGCTCGGCCTCCTTGGTGTCGAGGACAACCTTGATCTCGGCAGTGTCAAACTTGCTGCTCATGACCCACTCCCTCGCCGCTTCTCAGACTCCTTCCGATACCACTGCTCGGCCTCGCCCTCCATCCCCGCGACGGCAGTCATGCACGCCTGGTAGTGCGCGGTCTCATCGCGCCACCGAGCGTTCGGGGTGATGCCCTTCTTGTAGGCTGAATAGAGCTTCATGACTTCTTGGGTCCAGGGGTGTTTGAGGAGGGACAGGGGGCAGCGGTCGATCACCACGCCCCCAAGATCGTACTTCATCTCGGAGCCCCATCGGCCGCGCTGGCTCGGACCATCACAGCCCCAGGCCTTGCGGAGTTCAGGGGTTACTCGGCACTGCTCACAGGAGTTGGTGTAGCGCCGGAGCTCTCGGGCGAATCCCCAGAATGCTGCGGCGCGGAGTCGTTTCCCTCCGGCTCGGTGAGCTTGGTCTTGTCGTGCAGCGCCTGCCCGATCCGGGAGTAGATCTGACGGAGCACATGGTGGTGTCCATCGGCGGCCGACAACAGCACGGCCTCGGCCTCTGGACTCAGCGCAGACAAACCATTCGAGCGGAGACCACGGGTGGCGTCGGGCCACTCGTCGAGGTTGTCCGCGCCGTCGATGCAGTAGCGTGCGAGCGCCACATACATGTCGACGATCTGGATGGCCTCGGTCAGACCCCCAGCCCCCTCGACCTCGCCCGCGTCGTTGGTGTCGATCCCGGCCTCAAGCAGCGCGGCAACCGACTCCTCGGGTGTGGGGTGGTGCGCCCACAGAACAATGGGTGCGCCATCCAACGCGGGGAACTCAAAGGACTCTCGCCCTCCGAGTAAACAGGCGAGATCGAATCGAGACATAGGGACTCCTGCGGGGAGAGGGTGGGGTTAGGGGTTGCGGGGGGAGTGAGACTAGAAGCGGCAGATGCGAGGCTTGATCGCCGAGGCCGCGTCCTGGTCATCGAAGAACCGGAACGTGCAATCCCAGTACCGGGTGTC
>Ga0208299_1003090_pt1 | contig 10685 bp, 8 predicted proteins | sample 15_taG_FD_184089 | JGI IMG/M metagenome (GOLD analysis project Ga0208299, IMG submission 184089) | Marine viral communities from the Subarctic Pacific Ocean - 15_ETSP_OMZ_AT15312 metaG (SPAdes) (version 2) | ecosystem: Environmental > Aquatic > Marine > Oceanic | place: Pacific Ocean | collected...
TCTGTAATTGTTGTCCATCATCTGCTTGTGATAGTTGAGCATTCTGTATTGATATTTGTAGCTGGGCCTGATACTCTACATTCTCTTTATTAAATGTATTTAATCTATTTTGTATATCACTTCCATATTTTTGTATTTCAGCTGCGTTTCTTGATTGCCATTCATCTATTTGAGATTTATTTCCATTAACAACTTTATTTACTTCAGCTCCATAACTACTTATTTCTTGTTGATATTTCTGAAGTTTTTTAGCCTCATTAGAATCAGCAAGTTGAGCTTCTTGTATTTTTTCTTGCACAGTTGCTTGATAGATAACATTTTCTTTATTAAAAGAATTTACCGCATTTTGTATATCAGCTGAATATTTCTGAATATCAGTTTGCCTTTCAGATTGCCAAACTTTTAAGTCTCCCTCAAGATTCTGTTGATATTCTTGAATTTCTTTATTTATATCTGCTTGATAAGACTGAATTTCACTAGAATACTTTTGGAGCTTTTGAGAATCATCAGTTTGAGATAATTGTGCGTCTTGTATTGCAATTTGCAGATTAGCTTGATATTCTACGTTAGATTCATTGAATTTATTTAAGTGATTTTGAATATCTCCAGTATATTTTTGAATGTCAGTCTGTCTTTCTACTTGCCACACTTTTAAATCACCTTCTAAATTTTGTTGATATTCCTGCACTTCTTTACTTACTTGTGATTGATAACTTTGAACTTCAGATGAATATTTTTGAAGTACTTGACCATCATCACTTTGAGACAACTGAGCATCTTGTATTGCTACTTGTAAATCAGCTTGGTATTTTACATTAGATTGATTAAAACTATTTAAGTTATTTTGTATGTCACTAGCATATTTCTGTGAATCTGTTTGTCGTTCAGTTTGCCATACTCGCAAATCACCATCTAAATTTTGTGAATATTCTTGTATTTCTTTATTTACTTGTTGCTGATATGATTGTAATTCATTACTATATCTTTGCAATTTAGTAGTATACTCTTGATTTTCTTTCTGAAGAGTTACTGAAGTTTGTTGAGAGGCCCGTTGAGCATTTATTTGTGCTTGTTGAATAGCTTCTTGTAACTTACCTTGATATTCTGCATTTGCATCATTAAACTCATTTAACTTGTTTTGCATAGCTCCTGAATAGGCTTGTATATAAGAATTAATTTTTTGCATTTGCGCTTGAGCTAATTCAACATCTTCTTCATCTTCTATATAATCAGCAGCTAAATCAAACCATCTACTAAAATCATATTTATCAGTAGCTTCACCAGCAGTAGCAGCATCAATTGTAGCAGTCAATTCTTCAGTTGCTCCGCCAACTTTAGGAGCTGTATAAGTAGGAGGAGCTCCAAGATTAGATATTGTTGTAGTATCAATACTAGGTGAAGTAAAACTAGCTGTTTCTGGAGGAACAGGAGGCGATACAGATATACTTAAATTTGAAATAGTCGGAGCTGAACCTAATGATAATACAGGTTGTGTATATGTAGGTGCCGAAGATGAAAAAGAAACACTATTAGAACTTATAACAGGAACTGTTGGAGCAGAAACTGATATACTTAAATTTGATATTGTTGGAGCATCTTGCAAAGAAACTATTGGCTGAATATATGTAGGAGCCGTACTAGAAAAACTTATACTATTTGAACTCAAAGAAGGAGCAACCGGAACAGATGCAGATATATTTAAGTTAGAAATTGTAGGTGCATCTCCTAAAGAAAGAACTGGTTGTGTATATGTTGGAGCGCTACTAGAAAAATCAGCAACTGTTTGAGCTGATATAGAAGGCGATACTGGTACACTTGGAAAAGACCAAGTAATCGAAGGAAATGTAGTTAACGAAAGAACTGGCTCATTATATGAAGGAGCTGTTGTGCTAAAAGATACACTATTACTAGTTAAAGATGGAGATACTGGCACACTAGGTAATGTCAAACTTCCAACACTTCCTAATGTAGGAGTGCTAAAAGATGGACTTACATAAGTAGGAAAATCTCCAACTTCACTAAAAGAAACATCTGCATCTGATAAAGAAGCAGGTGGTACAAATGAACTAGGCTCAGTAAATGATGGTAAACTTGTACTTACACTTGATAAACTTACACTACTAGGTATTACAGGAATTGAAACTGCATCTGGTAAACTTTTAGCAGATAGTGCATTTTCTAATGATTTAATTGATGAATATAATATTACTAAATAAACTTTATCATCTGGAAACCATTTTATACCTGTACTATCATATTGTAAATCAGTTCCATCTGACTCTTCTGGGTCATAGTTAACATATAAAACTTTAAATGTATCATTCCCAGATGTTGATGGAGCTGGATATACATGAATATTTCTATTTTGAGTAATCATATAGACTGGACTATATTTAGATGCGTAGTGTAAACTACTAGTATCTGTTACTTTATATTGTAATCCAATACTTTCTTTTCTACATGGATACCATTGACCATCATTTCCATCTTCTCTGACAACAGATAATATCTTACTTGAACCAACATTTATTCCATTACTTGTTTGTTCTGCACTTTCCCTAGAAAAATTATTTCCTTCTCTAGGGTTAATACTTAAACAATTATTTGTAACGTCTATAACACCATCTTTTAAAAATTGTGTTAATTCAGTTTGTGTAGGAGAACTGCTACCATCTATTGATAATCCAGTTTGTCCTTCTACTTGTGCTTCAAATGTTGCCATATTTTAAATCTTTTAATGTGTGGGGGCTGAAGTGCAATACAACAGCCCCCCATTATTTAAATCGTTATATCGTGTTATTACCTCACGAATTTCAGATTATGAACGACTAGCAGTTCCAGTATTCCAAGCACCAGCTGTTAAAGCAGTTGCTTCCAATACATACCAATGTGAACCATCACAAATGACTTGAACTCTATCACCAGCTCCAACTGCTCCATCAGATGAATCTAATTGAATAAAATCATCATCAGAAGGTTGGTCGTGAACACCACCGCCATCAATACCGGCTCCCATTAAGTATGTGGTATTTGCTGCAGTAGCAAGGATAAAATCCTTAGTAGCTTCAGCGTCACTCTCAATAGACATTATAAATGTAAAGATAGCTCCTCTAGATACTGCTGCATCTGGTAAAACAAATGCTGCTGTATTTGCAGAGATATCAACAATATAATAGTTGCCTGCGTCACTAGCTGTGAGTGTTTTAGAAGGCGATGCCACTGTGCCATCTGATGCAGGTTTTAAATGCTCTACAGCACCTAACCTTCCATCAGCTTGTCTGTCGTGCTTATTTTGTCCATACATTGGATTACCTAAATATCCCATAGATTATCTCCTTATGTTATGACCAATAAGCATGAGCTTCAGGCATTTGCCATTCCATCCCAGCTTCGGTTTGAATTAAGTCAACTCTGCGGTCAACACCACTATTTTCCAGAGTTTGAACTCCAACATAAATAGCTGTATCACGATTAAGACCATTACCAGCAAGAGGTCTGTAATTACAATACCTCATGTTAACGGCAAGCATCTTAATAGGACTCTTGTCTAAGTGTACATTTCTAACGACTTTCATATCTCCGTATGGAGTAGAAATTACGTTAATTGCAACACCAAATCGTTTTAAAGAACCTGCCTTAGCAAAGTCATAACGACCTAATGACGCATCATCAGGGGAAGAGTTAGCAGGGCCAACCATACCTATGTTGTTTGCAAAATATCCACTTAACTTATTTAGCCAGTTATATGTTGCAGTATCACAAAAGAATATAGATGCATTTGCATTGTTGTATCTTGGGTCAAGGTAATTAGACAAATCATCAAGAAAATCATCTTGAGTTTTTGTTGCTAATGTCAAGCTGAATACATTTCCATAATTAGAAACAAAATCAACTGCACCTTGAGTATACTGAACGCCATTAGTTGAACCCTGAGAACCGAAAAGCAAAGCTTGTTCGATATCCCATTTATGTTCAATTAACTTTTCACGCCATATTCTTGCGAACTCGTTAGGCTCGTACTTTAGCACTGTTGCACGAGTTGTATTGTCCATTGCCAACGATGTTTTAAAGATTTGAGTTAATCCAAATCCTGTGCTAAACGGTTGGTCTTTCCATGTTTCAGGATAACCAGCTCCTTGTGAATGAGCTGTTCCTACTACATGACTCCTTACAGGTTCAAGTTCTGAAGCGATTTTCTTTCCGTATGTCTGTACTGCTGAAGCACCAAAAGCAAGTTCGTCACTAGCCCATCCAGCTAAATAATTATAGCCAGAAGCTGCAACTTTTACTACTTCTAATTCCAACATAACACATTCCCTACTATCTTTAGTAAGAGAATCTGTTACAGATTTTACACGGCCTAGAATTTCACTACCAGCGTCTCCACCACCATCAGTAGACGATAAAGGTATACGAACAACTTGGTCTTGCATAAAGAAAGTAGGTCTAGTACCACTAGCCCCAATATCTATTTTGCTACCAGATTGACCATAAATATTCTGGGCATTACCAGCAGATTTATAGTCAGTTGACATAAACACTTTAACTGTGTCTCCAGCTGTCATAGAAGCAGGTGCGCCACCATCGTTGTATGCAGTTAAATCTGCATCTCCGCCAGTACCACCAACTACTTCTGTTCCATTACTTTCAACCCAGCCCGTTACATAAGCGTAACGTCTATGATAAGAGTGTCTTCGTTCTGTGAACTTAAACTCAGGGTCATCAGTAGGCTTTTTTGCAACTTTAGAAACAAAACGGAAGAAAGGGTCTTGATTTATTGCTAATTCAGAAACTCTATCTCCGAAGTTATATTTCCGCCTGAGGTCACCAGTATCTTTATCGGTTCCGTCAGACCAAGCTGCAACATCAGAATAGGTACTTATACCTAATACGTCTGAAGCCATTTTAAACTCCTATAGTTTAGTTAAATGATTGGCATTAGCCAAACATTGATTCTAGTTCAGAGTCCAATCCTAAAATACTGTTGAATACTTGGTCGTCTTGTGATACATCGCCAGACCTACTTGCTCCACCAACTGCAGATGCACTTTGTGGTTTCTGTCTAACTCGCTTCATCTGTTCAGTCATATCTTTCCTCGCAGAATTAGCTACATTTTTATCACGGTTTTGTCGATTTTTTAAGTAGTATATGTCATCCAAAGACAATGAACGAGAATTAGCGAAACTAATAAATTCTTTCCACTCATTATCATTCATATCATGCTTTGTTTTAAACTCTTTTTCAGCTGTCACGCGATTAACCTGACTTTCTTGTTCTTGTGCAAACTTACCAAGACGTTGTTGTACAACACCATCTATTGTAGTTTGAAGAACTTTTGCTGAATCAGAATTGCTGTCTGTGACAGCTTCGTCAGCGTCAAATATAAAATCGTCATTCAAACCAAGTTGTTCTGTTACTGTTTTAGGGGTTGAACCACCACCCTCAAAATAATTTCTCACATGAGAAACTAAATTAGGGTCTTTTCTCATTGCATCGAGAACAGGTACATATGGTTCTAATTCACCTAAACGACCATTAAGTCGTCTAGCTTCATCACTTGAATCACTATACCTTTTTTCCCAATTATGCTCTTGCGAATTAGTTTCTGGGCTCATTTCTGAGGTTTCCTCCACTCGTTCACTTTGCATATCCGCTGGTTCATCTTCTTGCTCCAGTATCCCTTCATTTACCTTACGGTCAAGAGCTTCAAAAAAATCGTCAGCCGCTTTTGGCGCACCATTATCAGGGCTATCTATACTATTATCTTCAAGCATGGATAGGTTATCTGTGTTATTGTCAGCCATAATTTCTCCTTAATTTAATTTAGCAACAATGATAAAATCAACTATTCTTTAGCATCAGGTTTTGAAGACTCAATTTCTCTCTGCCTTGCACCTATTGCCATTCCTAATTCTTTCATTTTTGCATTTGTTTCGGTTTTTAATTTATCTCTATAAGATGACTGAGCAGCTTCGCTCTCAAGAACATCTTTTTGTATTGACATATCAGCATTTTGTACTTTTTGTTTTATACCAGATTGTACTAATTGTCTTTCTAATGTTTCTATAGTACCATTTCTATCTTTTACAAGCCCTTCCATTTCTTCTACTTTACTTCTTAATTGCATATATACTGATTTACGTTTAATTATGGCTTCTTTATTTCTTACATCTGTTTCTTGTAACATAGCAATGTCATCAATTAATCCAGATTGATACCACTTAAAATATTCTTCTAATAATGCCCATCTATTTAATGGAAGCGTAGAACCACCTATAATTCTTACATCAAATTGTGCAGATGCATAATCATTCCACTTGTTTATAGAGTCGCCTAAATCATTAAATATAGGAACATTTATCTCTACAACTTTTTCTTCATTTATATTATTTGGTTGCACTATCCTAAATACTTTGTGAGCTAAATATGTATCTTGAGCCCAATCTTTAAATATCATTCCCAAATGTTCTAATCCAGGTTCTATAATATTTTGCATCCATTGTTTTATTCTTCTAGTTCCATACTCATCCATTTGGAGCAATCCACGATAAGTCTCAGGGCCAGAACCTGTATCTCCCTGCATTGAAGAATATACTCCTGCTACATATTCCATATCTTGTCTTGCATTTTGAGTAATTCCATAAAAGGCTTGGTTTAGTGGAAGAGGTTGAACTGGAGTTGGTGGAGTAAATCCTTGTCTATATTTTAATAAAGCACCGGGGGCAGAAGAGTATTTTTCCCACTCATCCTCAGGTACAGAGCCTTCTTCATACATCCATCTTAAATTAGATGCTAAATTAGCATTGTGTATAAGGATTTGATGGGCTTTATTTAATTCTTGTTGTTTTCCAACTAAGGGACTTACTGCACTAACTGGGAATGGAGTTCCAGTGTACTGGTAAACAAAAGGAACAATTGGATAATCTTTTATTGGAAGAACTTGACTATATAACAATTTATCCCCAACAACAATTGTTAATTTAATTCTATCTTCATAAAAATCAATTGCATCAACAATAGTATCTGCTATTTGCTTATCTTCCATAAGTACATCATATTCTTCTTTTAATACGACACGATTTTCAATCTTAGATTCTTTTTCTTTTAATTTATTCAGAACAATCATTTTCTGTTGTTCAATTCCAGCAAATGCTTCTCTTCTTGCTCTTTCTAATTCAAGTTGAGCTCTTTCTTCAATTATTTCTCCTTTTTCAACAGACTCAGCTAATTGAATAGCCTTTTCTTCTACTTGTACTAACATCTCTGCTTCATAATCTTTTAAATTTACTTCAACTTCTTTTTTAAGTTCTTCCATCTCAGCAGGGCCTGGAGGCATATTAACAAATATATTCATGAATGATACTTTTTCTTTACTATAACATTCATAATAATCTATTATAGGACTCTCTTGACCAGTTGAATCATAAGAATCTCCAGCAGAATCAGCAGGAAATATTAAATCTGTCTCCAATGCATCTCTATTTGAGTAATCATTTTCTCCAGCAGAGTCACTATTTGCATTGTTTATTTGTCGTTTTTTATCAGGAAATAATTTTAATATCTGAGACTTTGGTAAGTCTTTTCTTATCATTACATAAGAAGCGTCTCTAAATAAAAAATCTCTAGAAGTAGGGTCTGGATAAACATCAAAAGGCTCTACTCTTTTAAATACTACTTCTCCTAATCCTCTATCTTGGTTGGGGTCTACATCTACTTGTATATACCCAACTCCCTTCACAAGAGAATCTTGGATTACTTGGGCATAAACACTATCACCATTTGAGTTATACCAACAATAATCTGCAATATCAGAATGTACAGCAGCTACATCAGAATCACTTCCCTCAGCTCCCACAGCTTGCCATCTAGGAGTATTTGCAGTTGCAAAAAATTTCATCATCTCAATAACAGGAGTAATTCTATTAACTGTGAAATTTGGCATCCCAGCAGTTCTTAATTCATCTTGTTCATCTTCTGTGAGTTGCTCTCCTAAAAAAAATTCGTATGATTGTTGTGATATATTCTCCCATTTTCTTCTAGGAGAACCATTTGCTTTTCTATATAAATCGTGTATCTCGTCTACTACTTTTTTATTTCCTCTAGCCATTATCCTCTAATCTCCACATGAACTAAGTCATCAAATCCATTATCTTTTACTTCGCCATCTGAATCCCAGTCGCCGCCCCAACGAATATTTACTCCCATTTGTTTTCCTATTCCTCGAACCATTCCACCCATATAGTGAAATCTTTCTCTGTCTTTCCAATCAATTGGGTAGGGAGCTAAGTCCACTGCTTTTCCTTCTAAGTGTTTTGAATATTTGGTTTTTGATTTTCCTTGCGCCAACAATTCAAGCTGTCTAGCCTCTGTTCTCAAACCCTCAATAATAGTAACATCCATTATTTTAACAAGTTCATTTAAAACATTTACAAGTTCTGGCTTAACTCCCTTTAATCTTTCTTTTGACCTTTTTCCAAATCTAGGCATCTCTTTTCCTCTGTGTTTGTGAATATAAAGTATCTATTTTCTTCTTAACATGATATTTACTATTAGGAATAAAACTTTGCCAATATGACTTTTTTGCTCCACCATCATCAAATCCCTGAGTTCCAAGTTCTCCTTTTGATTTCATTGAAAGTTTACTTGTACTTTTTGGTAATGATATATCGTGAGTTTCTTTTGTTGCCATTATGCTGTAATCCAACTTTTAGCTTTTTTAATTCTTTTTACCCAATTATTCTTTTTACCCCTATGCATATTAGGTGGAAATGAGTGTACACAGGCATAATAAAGACTTTCTATGGTATCATCATGAGACATTTTAGGCCCGAATGTAACTATTTCATGCGATAAATCAAAGTGAGACTCCCTTATATGTACCAAACCCATCGAAAATCTGCCCGAAAGTCCACTATAAATACGATTAAGTTTGTTTGAACCACCCGGTTTCTCTGGTATAACGGCAATACTGAACTTATTTAGTCGTCTTCTTTCATCATTTAATGCTTGAAAGATACTTCTATTCATTGCAACATCCTCAACTGTAGCTGATGTACAATTATATTTTTCATATAATTCTATTATAAAATCAACAACACCTTTTTTACCAATAATTTCTCCCTCTACTTTACTTCCAATTGTAGGAATAGCTCGATGTCTTTCATACTCAAGTACATAAACATTACTCTCTGGGTCTATTGCAATTACCATAATTACAGAAAAGTCAGATGTTTTAGTATCTATATCTGTAGCTGGGTCACATCCTATGAAAATGTTAACTGGCAATTCTTGACCTTCTTTCATAATATAATTTACCCCATCTCGATTTTCGTAATGACCAGTCCAATATTTTAAATGTTTTCTAGTCCATACAGAATCATCCTCAGATTGTACTTCCATCATATACTCTTGATAGAACTTTGTACTTTGTCCAGAGTCTATATAGAACTTTTTCTTTTCTTCTAACTTTGCTTTATTAAAAAATGAAGTCCATAATGACTCACCACTAGGTAAGATTGCTTTATATGTAATTAGTTTCCAAGCAAAATCTTTATTATCTTTTTTAGCTTTTGCATGATTAGTAAGAAGATTGTTAATAAAAGAGTCATAATGTACAGGAGTACCATTGATACGAAGACGACCAGTATGGGGCTCAATAGCAGGATATACAACAGCGGTAACAAGATTAGCGTTTTTATCCCTAGATTCTTGAGTAAGTGTATTTGCTTCATGCTCGAAATCGTCAAGGATGATGAGGTCATATCTTTTATGGAGTTTTGCTCCACCCCGTATCCCAGAGACATTACTCTTGGAAATGAGTTTACATCCATTGGTTAATTCTATATCTTCTTCTGTCCATTTCTTTCCTTTAAGATTACCAAAATAGTATTTAATCCTATCATTAAATTCAAGATGATGCTTGATATAATCCATATTACCCACAGACAGCTTTTGTGTAGCTGATACCCAAGCGTAGAATAAAAAGTTATCTTCATCATTGCAAAATACAAAATCTTTTAGTATAGATGCTTTAGTTAAAACTGTTTTACCATGACCACGAGGAATAATAATTGCAAGCTGTTTACATTCTTTATCATCAATAAAATCTGCCATTTCGTAATGAAAAAAAGGTGTTTCACTACGCATAAAGTCATCAGGTAAAAATAACTTACCAAAAGCAATTAAATCATTATGAGCTAATTGTAGAGCTTCTTCTGCTTCTGAAACATTCTGTGTATTTATATTTGCCATCTATTATAAATTTCATTTGTTCATAAGATTTGGAACAATTACCTTCCTTATGATGTATATGCTGGTTAGGCCCTTTATTTGCTAAATGCCAATATGCAAGAGCTGGAATTAAAATGATTTCGTTTTCTTTTTCTGTTCTTTCCATTGTTTTCTCTTAAACTCTAAAAATTTAGCCCCTTCATAAGGATTAAAGATAGTAGTAATTAATCTATTATCATCATCTTCATAATAAGGGTCTATAATAGTAACAGGAGCATTAAATATATTCTTATCATCTAATCCTAATTTTTCTGCATAACTATCCATTATTTTAAATGATGCTACTTGAAGAGCATGACTGATAAGTCCACTGGCTGCATCTTTTAATACTTGATAACCTGAAACATGAGTATGTCCACAAGTAAGTATATGGTCTTTCCATCCCATCTGAGCT
>Ga0208299_1003094_pt1 | contig 10677 bp, 13 predicted proteins | sample 15_taG_FD_184089 | JGI IMG/M metagenome (GOLD analysis project Ga0208299, IMG submission 184089) | Marine viral communities from the Subarctic Pacific Ocean - 15_ETSP_OMZ_AT15312 metaG (SPAdes) (version 2) | ecosystem: Environmental > Aquatic > Marine > Oceanic | place: Pacific Ocean | collected...
AAATTATGAAACATGAGAATGACAAACAGAAAATGTATGATACCCTTTCAGATGTTTATCATAGCTCACTCAGTGAGACTTTTAATTTTATTAAGCCTGAGTGTGAAAAAGCAGGTGTTAGGTATCATGGATTAGACTCCGCTGAATCTGGAGCGGAGTATTGGACCTCAGAAGATATATTGAGTAAATGGAAAAAAGTTCTTCAGTAGTAACGATTCTATGTTCTAACTATAATTCTGCTGAATGGATTGATAGTTATTTGCAAAATATAAACAATCAGTTCTTAGAAGAGTTTGATATTATTTTTGTGGATGCCAATTCCACGGATGGATCGTTACAAAGCATTAAAGATTTTCAATTTAGAGAAGGAATTAACAATACTATTATTACATCCAAAGAACGAATTAATGTTTATGAAGCTTGGAATAAGGCTATAGAAACTGCAACAACCCCGTACGTAATCAATTTAAATACCGATGATAGACTGTACCCAACGGGACTATTAACATACTTAGCGTACGCTAAGGTAAACCCTGAAGCTGATATTTTTTATGGAAGTTGTGTTGTTTGCGGGGATATGAATCATCAAAATATAACAGGGATATTTCAGTGGCCTGAGTATAGCCATGAAACTTTATTGAGAATGTGTATAGGAGGTCCCTTTCCTATGGTCAGAAGAGATAGTTTGCTTGAAGATGGGTTATTCAACCCCGAATATACTATTTCCGGGGATTATGAGATGTGGCTACGCATGTCTAAAGCAGGTCGAAAATTTTGTAAAGTTGTGGAAACAGTTGGAAGTTATTATAGTAATCCAAAAGGGATAAGTACTGACCCAAAAGGAATGCCAGAGCATATCAAACAAGACACCAAATTAAGGAGTATGTATAAATGAGCTACTCTATCGGGATTACGACATACAAATACAGATTTGAAAAATGGCTTAAACCACTATTAAGCCAAATAAAAGAATTTCGACCTGATATAGAAATTCTAATCGCTGTTAATGGCGAGAATAATGAGCCCTTTGATGAGACTTTTAGAAAAGAGATTTTAGAGTTTACCGCCTTAAAAAGCAATACTTTTGTTACTATGTATCCCACATTTCGAGGTCTGTGTAAAATGTGGAATAACCTGCTAATCAATTCAAGTAATCATAGTGTTCTAATGTTGAATGATGATATTACTATAACAAAGGATCAGTTTTTTGATAGTTTAGAGTCTTTGATTTCCCAAGGCAATAACTTATTTAAAATTAACGGAAGTTGGAGCCACGCCCTTATCGACAGGAGAATCGTAGATCAGGTAGGTTGGTTTGATGAGCGTTTTTTAAGCATAGGTGAGGAGGATGGAGATTTTGAGTGGAGATTAGGAAAAATTTCAAAGGGAGAAACGATTCCCTCTGTATCGCTGCCTCATATTATAAATCATGTTGACCATGAGAATTGCTTAGTGGGTATGAATAAAACTAATAAAAAGTACTCCCAGTTTAATCTTGATTTCGCCTTCGGGACCAAATATAGAGTTGACCCTGCAGGAGAGAACTATGGAATTATGAATCGAAACGTGGTTTGCGAAAGCCCAACCCCAAATCTTCATCCTACGGAGAAGTTTTACTGGAAAAACCGAGATCGACTATGAACAACATCTGCTTTATTATAGCACATAAATATTTTAGAGGTTATACCTCTTATTTAAATTATTATATTGAAAATATACAAAAACTTTACCCTGAGGCATTAACCATTGTGGTTGATAATAACTCACAATACAAGGAGGATGTATTTTCTTCGGTTGAGGGGAAGAATAAAGTTGTACTTCTGGATAACAATACCGACTCTAAGTTTGAGCTGGGAGCTTATGGAGTTGGGAGTAAGTATATCTTAGACAACGAACTTGAAAAGGACTATAGCTATTTTGTGTTTATCCAAGATACTTTCGTACTAAAAAACAAATACGATTTTGAGTTAATGAAAAAGGAGTCCTGTTATGCGAGGCCTATTAACTCCATGTATGCCGATGGAGAGTGCTCCAATGTTGTGACTCCTGTCATGACGAAACTTGGTCTTAATGATAATTGGGACAAGGTTAACTTTTGTTGGTGTAGCAGCTTTGTTGTTGAAAAAACCAAGATTGAACAACTTTACACCTATCTAGACCAAATTAAAGTTACTTGTCGTTGGGAAAGCTGTGCCGGAGAGAGGTATTTAGCAAGATTACTGTGGGAGTTGAACGAGCAAAAAGATTGTGGGGATATTGATGGATCTTGTTCTGACCTAGCAGTCAGACATTACGACACTTGGAATGTAAATGTGTTTGCCCCAGCTACATCTTATTTCGTAAAACAAGTACAGCAAAAAAATGAAAATACAGTAGACTCAAACACTTCACAACAGATTCGTTTTATTCCTCATGATCAAAATAAGGCTGATCATGACGAAAATGTTTGAAAATGAAGTATACTATAGGTGTTTGCGGGGATTCCGGGTCAGGTAAAACCACGCTATCTAAAAGACTATTCGATTTTTTAGGAGATTGTTTAATTTTGGAGTGCGACAGGTATCACAAATGGGAGAGGGGGGATGACCATTGGAACAAATACACCCACTTAAGTTTGCAAGCTAACCATCTAGATTTAATGCAGTCTGATGTAAGTTTGTTAGTTAGAGGTAAACCTATTATGAGATCTGACTACGACCATAATACAGGAATATTTACAACCCCCAAAAGTATTCCTCCTAAGAAAAACTTAGTAGTCTGCGGTCTTCACGCATTATACTGCGAAGATGTTTTTGATGTAAAAGTGTACATGAATACTGAAGACAATCTAAGAACTTTCTGGAAAATCTCCAGAGACACGACAAACAGGGGATATACTTTTGATTCTGTAAAAAAACAAATCGAAGACAGAAAACCTGATTTTATAAAGTATATTTTACCTCAAAGAGACTTAGCCGATGTTGTTGTAAATTTTTATAGTGAAGCTAAGGATAAGCTTGACATGGCAAAAGGCATAGGAAAAAAGCTAGAAATACTAGTTAAGAACTCTACCTGCAGTGAGGCTCTCTATAAGGCTTACAAAGATAAAAGTATTAGCGTTGTTGTTTCAAAACAAGGAGACTATAATAAAGTGGAGTTTCTAAGCTACCCTACTTCAGATGTAAGTTATTATTACGATCACATCCTAGTTTGTATCCTAGAGATGTTAAAAATAAAATGCAATTCTTAGCCTTTATAAAATTCGCTAAAAACTTATCAAGTTTTGTGGTTGGTCCAGAGGGAAATATTTCTTGGAGGTGGAAGGATGATAGTTTTGTAATAAAGGCGAGCGGTTCAAATATGTCCAAAATGTCGAAGGATTCCATTGTAACGTGTGACATGGACGGAAATAAAACCTCTTCTAGCTCAGCACGTCCAAGCATGGAGGTTGGGTTTCACTCTTGGTTATACAAGAATACAGGCTGCAAGGTCATAGCCCATACTCACCCAACAAATGTTATGAAAGTTTTATGTGGTGGTCTTACTGAGGAGTTTGCGAAACAAAGATTGTATCCTGACCAAGTAGTTTTCAACGGAAGGGGAGCCTGCGTGGTTCCGTACGCGACTCCAGGACAAGAGCTGGTTGAGGAGATTGCTTCTGCCACAAAAGACCTCGAAACCGTACCAAATCTTTTTCTGTTGGAGAACCACGGAGTGATTTGTTGCGGTAAGGATTTTCAAGAAGCCCTTGTAATGACTCAAGTATGTGATAAGGCGGCTGAAATTTTTCTAGGGGCTAAATCCCACCAACCAAAGTATTTAACAGAACAGCAAATTAATAGTATTCTAACCCACGATTCGGAGGTCTACAGAAAAAACTTATGATTATTTATGTTGATATAGATGAAACAATCTGCTTTTACGAAGAGGAGATTGCATTGGACGGCAAGAAAGACTACTCGAAGGCTATTCCTTGCCAGGAGAATATTGATAAGGTTAACAAGCTTTGGGAAGAAGGTAACACAATCATTTATTGGACCGCAAGAGGGAGTCGTAGTGGTATTGATTGGACTGAATTTACAAAAAAACAGTTAACTTCTTGGGGAGTAAAATATCATGATGTTAGGTGTGATAAACCGTACTATGACCAGTTTATTGAGGATAGAAGTGTAAGGATTGAAGAGCTATGATTTACGCTAATTCTTACTATTTTATTGGGGATGATGGAGGTCGCTGCTTCGACTCCAACAGAGAATATGTTATTGAATCTAATGACTGGTCGCACTTGATTGGAAGTAAGAGATATTCTCTTCCTTCTAAAACTCCAGATGTAGAGGTGGACAAGGATGTTACTTGCTTTATAACTTCGTTTTCCACAGGGCTCCACGCTTATGTTGGAATATTGTCTATTTTAAATAATTACACCAAACAAAAGATAAGCAACAAAACAATTATAGTGAGTGAGGATTTACAGGACGGAATTCTTGAACTTATTAAATATATTTTGAAGCCTAACGAAGTTATTGTTCTTAAAAAAGATTGCTTGTATAAATTTAAATCAATTAATTTGATACCTAATTGTTTACATAGTTATTTTGAAGATACAAGTATTAGAGATGAAATTGTCGAAATGATAAATAAAGAAGTAGATCAAAAGGAAATTACTCCCCTGAACAGACTCGCAATATTAAAGCATCCAGGGTCTGGAGTCGCTTCGACTATGGGCGCGGTAGATCTAGAAGAGGTAACCTCTTTTTGTAAAAGACAAAAATACACAAGAATAGAGCCCTCAGAAATAGGGGAACTCAATACTATAAACACTATTAGAAGCGCGTCATCTATTGCTTTCTCCTGGGGAACTACATTTATGAAAAACTTTATTTACATATCAGATAGCTGTAAAAAAATAGATGTGTTTATTCATGGTCCTCAGTTTGAGAATGAGTATAACCACTGCAGCCAAAGAAAGATCCTTCCTCAAAAATATAATAACGCTGAACTGGTGTACCATTTAAATCCAGACCTTAAGACTCTAGAGCTATGATTATAATATCGCACAGGGGGAATATAAACGGACCCGAACCCCAAAAAGAAAACCGTCCAGACTACGTTGATTTTGCCCTCGAAAAGGGTTTTGATGTTGAGGTGGATATCTGGTGGGATGATAGGGCTTATTTAGGTCATGATGGTCCTGAGTATAAAATTTCCAAAGATTGGTTGCTAGAGAGAAGCGAGCATTTATGGGTGCATTGTAAGAATCTAGAAGCAGCGTTTCATTTATCTGAGGAATTTAAATGTTTTTGCAGTGAAATCGATCCTTTTTGTTTTATGAGTCAAGGGCACATATGGGTAAATGATGTAACTATACCTCCTCCAAATAATTGCGTGATTCCTTTACTTGGTCTTGAAGATATACGCAATTATCAGTTTAAAGACACAGCCTTCGCTGTCTGCACAGATTACCCTTTAGAATTATTATGAAGAATGTTCAATTAGTTATCCCCATGGCGGGCAGTAGTGATATGTTTACAGACGCTGGTTACGACAGCCCGAAGTGGTTGATTGACATAGATGGAAAGCCTATGATCCAACATGTTATTGATCAGTTCCCCGAAGTTACTGATATATTATTTATTTGTAAAGAGGATGATGTACAAGACTCAGTTAAACAAAAACTGGAGTCGTTGGGAGGCAAAGTAGTTAAAATAAAACAAAGTAGTGGTGGTCCTGTGGATACTGTACTACAAGCTTCCGAACACATATCAGATGATAAAGAGATTATAGTTAGTTACTGCGATCATGGAATGGTTTGGGACTGTAGTTCCTTTTTAGAAGAGGCTAGGAGTGGGAATTTTGATGGGGCTATGACCTGCTATGCAAAGTTCCATCCTCATATGTTAGGGACAACTAATCTATACACTTTTTGTTTGCAAGAAAACAAGAAACTGCTAGAAGTACAAGACAAGCAGCCTTTTACAGAAAAGAGAAAATCTGAGTTTGTTTCAAGCGATGTATTCTATTTTAAAACGGGTAGAACTCTGAAAAAATACTTCGAAGGAGCCACCCAAGACTCAAGCATGAATGGTTTTATTGCCCTTGTGTATAACTTGTTGTTGAAAGATAATTTAAGTGTGTGTATTCATGAGGTTGATAAGATGTTGTTATGGGCTACTCCAGAAGATCTCGACACCTACAATCGCTGGTCAAACTATTTTAATAATAAGTCTGTTGTTAGTAAGACAGAACAAGACTTTACGGTGATTGTTCCTATGTGTGGCAAAGGAACAAGATTTTTAAAGGAGGGATATACACTGCCCAAACCCCTGCTATCTGTTGGGGACTTCCCTATGTTCGCAGGAGTTGTAGAGTCTCTACCTAAACACGAACATAATGTTTTCGTGTGTTCCGAAGAGCATGATGCCGAGCGTGTCATTATACAGCAGTACCCAAAAGCAAAAGTAAAAAGCATAGATTTTGTTACGGAGGGTTTTGCAGAGTCTTGTGAGTTAGCTATTGGTTTGATTGATGAAGATAGTCCTATCTTAATTTCTCCTTGTGATAACGGGGTAGGCTATGACGAGGAAGCTTTCTTAGAGATGGTTTCTGATGAGGAAAACGATGTAATCTTCTGGGTTACAAAAGGAAGCCAAGCGCCTAGAGTAAATCCAGCTATGTACACTTGGGTTTATGTTGATGAGAATGATACGGTAAAGGATATGGTTTACAAGGAAAAGCCTACTACCGATCTAAAAACGACACCGGTAAGCATAGGCATCATGTACTTTAGAAAAGCAAAGTACCTGCTGGAGGGTCTTAAAAAGAATCGTGAACAAAGCATGAGGCCCACAGGAGAACTTTGTATGGACAGCGTTGCTCACCAACTGGCGATGAATAATTATAAAGTTAAGGTTTTTGAAGTTGATCATTATGCTTGTTGGGGGACTCCAAGTGATTACCGAACTGATCAATTTTGGAGAGAATATTTTGGGTAATTTTGTTAATTTGTCTGCGGGTAATTCCATACTTAGGCATAGTGTTATGCCTGATGTTCATACTTTTGAGTACTACAAGTATTGTATTTCTCTGATGGCGGAATGTCTCGAGCAGTGCTCCCAATCTCTAAATGTTATTTTTGGTGACGATGAGTATAGATTTGATAATTCAAACCCTGTGGTTAAGCTGGATATACAGCCTGAGCATACCTTGGTAATGAAAGGTGGAAGGTCAGTCCCTAATATTGTTCAGGGGGATATTAAAACTTTAGACGGGAGTGGCAAGTATTTGGTTCGAGTACAAAACTATGGCTACTATAATAGCCTCGATAAGGTGATTGAATACAGTGTGCCTAACCTTGTTAACTTAAAAACCTCCCCTCTTACTGAGGGTTATGCTGATAAATGTTCTTACATCGCTCCTGTCATCTACGAAGATACTAACTTTGTAAACCCTAGAAGGCATCAAACTTTTACCATGTTTTCAGACAACCCTTGTCCAAGACGTGCTAAGTTCTCTGCAGACACAGGAGTTACGAATATTTCAGGATGTTTTGATAAGGACGATCTACTCAAGACTTATTATAATAGTAAGATTATGGTGAATATTCACCAGACAGACCATCATCATACGTTTGAAGAGTTAAGAGTCCTTCCTGCGTTATGTAATGGCGTTTTAATTGTATCCGAAGATGTCCCCTTAAAAGAGTATATTCCTTATTCAGATTCAATTATCTGGGCACCTTATGAAGGTATTCAAGATAAGTTGGAAGACGTGCAGAATAAATATGAAGAGTATTATTCCAAAATTTTCACTGACGGACTCAGAAACACATTACATTTACTCCGCAAACAAAACAAAGAAACATTCACCAATATATTATGGCAAAAAACAAAGACACCATTAAACTAAGCATTCTTATTCTTTCTATTCCGAGCCGACTTAAATTTCTGCAACCTTTAGTAGAGAAGCTGGAGAATCAAATAGGCGATAGGCAGGACGTAGAAATTTTATCTATTATGGATAATAAATCTTTTAACGTTTCCGAGAAACGAAATGAGCTTATGCGTCTTTCTAGAGGTACGCACTTGACGTGGATTGATGATGATGATGATGTTGCTGATAATTACGTCTCTAAGATTGTGGAGGCTATTACGGAAAACCCTTCCACAGATGTAATCTCTTTCAACCAGCAGTGCTTTTTGGACGGTAAAGAAGCTATGGTATTTGCTGAGATGGGTAATCCACATGATGATGTGGTGATGGACTTCTCTACTGGGGAGTACAAAGATACTCTCCGGCCTCCGTATCATTGGTGTGTGTGGGAAAGCTCTTTAGCTAAATCAGAAGAGTTTAGGTTTGGAATATACAGGAAAAATCACCATTGGGGGGAGGACAGAGACTGGCTTCAAAGGTTATACCCTAAAGTGTGTAATAGTACGTACTTAAAAGACGAAGTACTCCATATTTATCGGTATTCATCTGAAACAACTGAGTCCTGTTAAACTATAATAGGGATATGGACAAAAGAATTGTAGTATTTGGAGGTTCGGGGCTTGTAGGCTCCCACCTTAAAGCTGACTTAAAGCCAACTAGGGCGCAGGTGGACTTGTGCAACATCGAAGAGGTTCGCGAATTTTTTCGTGAGAATGAGTTCGATGTGATTGTAAATTGTGCGGGTAATGTTGGAGGGCTAGGAAAAAACATGAAGCAGAATTTGAAGATGTTCACCTCTAACATGGAGATGAATTACAACCTGTTAAAGGTTATCATGGAGAATCCTGGTAAGATTAAAAAGGCTGTGGTATTTCTCTCTACCTGCGTTTTTCCCGCCGAAGTAGAATACCCTCTTACAGAAGATAAGCTACATCTAGGACCTCCCCACTACTCTAACAGTGGTTACGCCTATGCCAAAAGAATGACGCAGGTAATGGCTGACCTTATGAATGAGTCGGGAGAGTACGGCAAAATTATCACAGTAATTCCAACCAACTTGTATGGACCTCATGATAATTTTAGTATTACGGATGGTCACGTTATCCCTTCTTTAATTGCGAAGGCGTATGAAGCTGAGCAGTTCGGGAAAACCTTGTCGGTATGGGGAGATGGTAGTCCTTTGCGAGAGTTTTTATATGTGGAAGATGTAGCTGACATTATAGAGATTATTATAGAGAAATATGAATCTACCAAACCTTTAATTTTGTCGCACGGTGAAGAAGTTTCTATTGAGGACGCAGTAAAAGCTGTAGTTTCCAATAGGGCAGTGAGCACAGTACACTTTGACATAGATAAGCCTAATGGGCAGCACCGTAAACCCTCTGACCCTAGCGTATTGCTGGAATTGGTTGGAGATTATAAATTCACCTCTTTACATGAGGGAGTTAAGAAAACAACACAATTTTTTGAGGAGAACTATCCAAATGTTAGAGCGTAAAACAGCATTTATTACAGGGATAAACGGTCAGGACGGATCATACTTATCGGAGTTACTATTAGAAAAGGGATATACTGTAATTGGTCTAGTAAGAAGACTTTCAGTTCCTGAGAGCCAAACTTCCAGACTCGAGGAGGCGGGTGTTTACCCTAACCCAAATCTACATTTGGAGTATGGAGACCTTACTGACCAATCTTCTATTTTTAGAATACTAAGTAAGTACAAGCCAGATGAAATTTATAATTTAGCGGCACAATCACATGTACGTGTTAGTTTTGATGTTCCTCACTTTACAACGGACACTATTGCACTTGGAACTTTGAATTTGCTAGAAGCCGTTAGAAGTTGTTGTCCGAACTCTAAATTTTACCAAGCAGGGTCCTCAGAAATGTTTGGAAACTCTATAGACCTTGATGGATTCCAAAGAGAGTCTACCCCTATGATTCCCGTAAGTCCTTACGGGTGTGCTAAGTTATACGCACATAACTTGGCAGGTGTATACAGAGATTCCTACCAAATGTTTATATGTGGAGGTATTCTTTTCAATCACGAATCCCCCCGAAGAGGTAAAAATTTCGTAACAAACAAAATCGTTGAAGGAGCTGTAAAAATATTCAAAGGAGAACTGTCTAGTTTAAGCCTGGGTAATCTGGAGGCTACTAGGGACTGGGGACACTCAAAAGATTACGTACGTGCTATGTGGATGATGCTTCAACAGGACTACCCTAAAGATTATGTGTGTGCTACAGGCAGATCGCATAGCGTTGGTGATGTTGTAAAGTATGTTTTTTCTAAGTTAGATCTTCTCCCGATAGAGCAGTTTATAAAAATAGACCCGAAGTACTTTAGACCTAAAGAGTTGAATAATTTGAAGGGAGATTCTAGCCTACTTCGGAAAGAGCTTGGATGGAAACCAGAGTACACTTTTGAAATGCTGTTAGATGAAATGGTAAAGTCAAAAATGGATCAGAATAAATAAGATTGGACTATAATAGTACATGGGTTTATTAGATGATATTTGTAAGGATTTAGAGAACGCTTCAGTTCTCTCGAAAGAAAGCCAAATTTTTGGTTACGTGGACTCAGGTTCCTATGCCCTTAACAAAGTAATTTCGGGAGATTACAACGGAGGATATCCTATTGGAGGTATTACAGAGATTTTCGGAGAAAGTAGTACGGCAAAAACCGTATTCCTCACCCACGCTTTTATTGGAGCCCAAAAGAAAGGTTATTATACCGTAATGGTAGACAATGAGCATGCGTACTCTCCA
>Ga0208299_1003095_pt1 | contig 10675 bp, 20 predicted proteins | sample 15_taG_FD_184089 | JGI IMG/M metagenome (GOLD analysis project Ga0208299, IMG submission 184089) | Marine viral communities from the Subarctic Pacific Ocean - 15_ETSP_OMZ_AT15312 metaG (SPAdes) (version 2) | ecosystem: Environmental > Aquatic > Marine > Oceanic | place: Pacific Ocean | collected...
TAACGCTTCAAGTGTTTCAACGGCTGAAGCATATACCAATGATTTTATTACTCAAGCAGAATCTTTAATCAACGCACAAACTCGGACGAACTGGTCAGACTTATACTCAGGACTGAATGTTGATGTCAAAGGAATTCTCAAGATGGCGGCCGCATGTTGGGCTGCAATGGCAGTCATAAATTACGATATGTCTGGATTTACTTCAAGAGTTGAAGCAGAAACAATGCTCGATGTGTTAAGAGACCGATTTGTTCAATGTATGAAGACTCTTGATGACGCAAATGTGAGACAATTTGTAGAGGACGCATAAGATGCCAGTTCCAATCGTATATAGAGCAGGTGGAGATGTTCAAGTTAATTACGACTTCGCAGATGTTATCTCAGGAACTGGATTCTTTAACTTATATCTCGCTCAAGCTTTAGATGACACAGCATCAAATACTTATTTCGCAACTAGAGATTCTGGATTTATGTCAAACACGGTCACAACTGAAAACACAGCTCTTAATTTTGATTATCCACTAGACCGACCATTAACAATCCATGGAGATGTCACAGTTAATCTAAACTGGGGCGGCACATATCCAGCTGGTGGTTCAGGGCCAGCAGTTGTCACAGTAAAGCTTCAAAAGTGGGACGGCTCAACAGCCACTGATTTAGGAGACGCAAATAGTGGGAGCGTCACAGTATCAGGCTCAAGTCAATCTTATTTCTATTCAGGTTTAGTTATACCAATCACAACACCTCAACACCTCAAGAAAGGAGAAAGCATAAGAATCAGATTCGAGAAGACGCATGGTGGAAATCCAAATGTTCAACTGGCTCACGACCCAGCAGACAGAACATCTTGGGGAGCAGGATCAGATGTGACAGCTTCATCATTTGTAAGAATACCATTAAGATTAGATATATAAATAAGGAGAGATAAATAATAATATGCCAGAATACGACATCGCAGGATCAACGAGTAGTGACTTAACTGGAACTATGGACGATATAACTGTTCCTAGTAAAGACACCGATGCAGCGACTGGTAAAGAAACCACTTGGCAAAATACTAAATGGTCTGAATACTTCGGCTACTATAAATCAATTCCAGAACTAAAAGCAGCATTGGACGCACGAAGCGTTTGGACTGTTGGTCGCGGATTTAAAACAGACGATATAACGACTGAAGTTTATTTAGATTCAATTAAGGGCTGGGGCAATGATTCCTTTAATTCAATTCTCAAGAATATGATAGTCACTCGAAGAATAGGTGGAGACGCATATGCTGAGATTATAAGAGATCCAACAACTAAACAGCTAGTCAATCTCAAGTCTCTAGACCCTGGCGCTATGAAGATCGTAGTTAATGAGAAAGGAGTAATCAAGAGATACGAACAAGTTTCAAAGACTGGAAAGAAGACTCAGAAATTTAAACCTAATCAAATCTTTCACTTAACGAACAAGAGAGTAGCTGATGAGATTCATGGAACTTCAGACATTGAAGCACTGGTCGATATAATCAAAGCTAACTATGAATCGTTCCAAGATATGAAACAACTTCAACATAGACATGTCAAGCCAATCATGGCGTTCAAACTAGACACAGACAACCAGACAAAGATTGACGCATTCGTCACAAAAATGGACGAAGTCATAAACAAAGGAGAGAACATTTATATTCCAAAGGACACAGTCGATTTCGAGTTGGTCTCTGTTCCTAGTAATGCAACACTTAATCCTTTACCATGGAGAGCTCACTTAAGAGACTACTTCTTTCAAGTGGTCGGAATTCCTCAGATTATTCTTGGCAGCTCTGGGGAATTCACCGAGAGCACAGCTAAGATTGCATATTTAGCATTCCAACAATCAGTCGAAGATGAACAGCAAGACATCGAATACCAGATTTGGAATCAATTATATTTAAAGATCGAACTAACATTCCCAGCTTCACTTCAAAACGAACTATTAAGCGACGAAGCTAAAGACGGAGCTTCAACACCTGAAGCACCACTAACAGCTCCAGCACTTCAAACTTCTGATATGACTACTGGTTTAGGGAGTGGCACATAATGGCGTCCATATTGGAAAGGTTTAGAAAACGAATTATAGAAGGTTCTCAGGAATTAAGAGAAACAGCAGAAGCTTCTGAAACTCAACGAAGAACTGAAGCAGAACAGAGACGGACGGCCAGAGATCCAGATGTAATGACTACTAGAGCTGAACCAGTGGTTTTTGAAGCTCGAACTGATCAGACAGAAAGAGAGAGTGTCGCAGAACTTGAAGAAAAACGAGCGCGTCAATTTACTCATGGCGTAGGTGACGATTTATTTCAAAGAACTAGAGGCAAAGAGGGAAATATCACACTAACAACTGGCGGAAAGAGTATAACTATGACTGCTAAAGAATTTGCAACTTTTCAAGCAATCTCAGAAATGAGAGCTGGTGGCACTGGTCAAGGTTTCGGAACTGGAGTTTCAAGTAAATTAGTTCAAGACACGCTTAAATCCAAAATTTCATCAAAAAACGAACTTGAAGAACTAAATAATCAAATCAGACTGGAGCTCGAAGCTGCTGGAGAAAGAACGGAATACGCTCCAGAACTAGAACTGCTCGCTCAAATTCAAGAACAATTCACACCTCAAGAAGCATTAGATTTACTAGGTTTTGAATTCACAACACTTTCAGGGGGACTGACTGGAGTTGAGTTGGTTGATGTTGGAGCTAAAGGAACAGGAGCAGCACTCGGCGCTCAGGCTATTGGCGGCACTCTCTTAAAGTCTTCTGCAACAACAACAGCAACAGCTACTGGGGCTCTAGCACTCGCACCAGCAGCCATAGCTTATATTGGAGCAGTCCAGAAAGGTCAAAAATTGACGGTTGATGAAGCTGATAGATTTAGAACAATCACTAAAGAAAGTTTAGGACAGCTTGAAGCAGATGTCGCTGGTGGTTATCCTATTGCTTGGGCGGTTGATGATTTAATAGATGCTGAGAGAGCAATGATGGCTTCAGACATGGTTTTAAAAATGCTTGAAGACGATCCAGTGGGGGCGGTATTTACAGACGCAAGAAATAAAAGAATCGAAGTCAAAGCAGTTCTGGCTGAGATTAGACGAGCTAAATTATCACTTGAAGACCAGATTATTTATCCAGATGTAAATAAACCAGCACAGCGTTTTGAAGTATTATGATCATAATGTCAAATGAAAACGAAATTAAAGAAACTATACAAAACCCTCAGGCGCAGACTGCACCGACCTTTAAACCAGAAGATAAGATCAATATCGGCTTGGTTGATGAAGCTCGCGAGAATGCTAAGAGGATTGAAGAAGCAAACGAAGTAAGCAGACAACTTCTAGAGCGAAAAGAAAAGCTTGAAGCTGTCAGAATACTGAGTGGTAAAACCGAGGCAGGACATATAGAGCCAGAGCCAGAACCAGAAACAAATGCAGAATATGCTGCAAGAGTATTAAGAGGAGATCTTAATGTCAAAAAATAAAGAACTAGACATTAAGATTGGAACACCAGAAGAAGTCTTATGGACTAGAGTAGCAACAGAAGCCAAGGTTTTAATACAACAGAGCAAAGAGAACCTAACAATCCAAGAAGAAATGCTTAAGCTCGCCGAGCAGAAAATAAAAGAAGAAAAGTCTAAAATGTCCAAATAAAGAAAAGCTTTAAATAAAAGAAGCACTTTAAAGAGGCATGGCAAACGAAGCAGTCCTAATGGTCGAGACTCATTTACCTGTTCAATTCACAGTCGCAGATGGAACTGGAATTGAAAAAGGAGCTATTCTGAAGATGACTGATCCAATGACGGCAGCACTTTCAGACGGAGACGGAGACATAATCGCAGGAATCGCAGCAGCAGAAAAGATCGCAAATGACGGAAACACAACTCTCGCAGTTTATAGAGGTGGAATATTCAAAGTTCTAGCTGGAGCAGGAATAACAGTTGGAGAGGCTCTCGATACTCATTCAGCAACTGGAGCAGCTAACGAAGTAGCACCAGCACCAGTCAATGGAGAGAACATTTTAGGCATTGCACTAGAAACAGCTTCAGACACTCATACTTTACTAATGGAATTAAGACCAACAGTGATGAACCTAGCATAAAAATAAAATGGCAGACGCAAGCGGACAAGCAGATATTAGAGGAATAGACATAGACCGATTAGTCAAAGGATTTGCAGACGAAGAAAATGTTTTCAAAAAGTTTGTAGTGAATTCAACAACTACGGCAAGAGAAATCCGATGGTATCAAAAGACTTCAGGATTCCTAGACACACCAGACACATCTGGAATTACAACTAGTCACATTTCAAACAACGCACAAGGAGCATTGCCATTCGTAGCTGAACAATCTTGGACAAGAAACACATCTTATGTAAAGAAATTTTTTGTTGAAAGTCCATTATTCTCAATCGAAGACTTAAAGGATTCAGATGTTGATTTATTGGCTACCAATGTTCGAGACCTAGTCCGAGCAGTTCAAAGAAAACAAGACTTAAGAATCTACTCAGTAATCACAGAAGCATCAGCAGCAACGCCAACAATTCCAAATCCATCTAATGTTCATACAGCAGCAGCGACTGGAACTGGCTGGGACGATACAACAAACGGAGATCCAATCGATGATATTTTACTAGGAAAACAAAAGATGAGAGCTTCAGGTTATGATCCAGAGGGCTCAGTTTTATTAATGAATCCAATCGAGCACAGATTCTTATTAGACTATTTAATCAATACAAAGGGATCAAGTATTCCTCAATTCTCAAGTGAGAAAGTCAGAGACGGAGTAGTCATGGAAATTCTAGGCTGCAATGTTCTAGTAAGCCAGAATGCAACAACTGATTATGTTATCCAATGGATTCCAGATCGAAGTGCAACTCTTAAAACATTCATGCCAATCACAAGCGCCGTGATAACTGATCCTGGAATTGGAAAAAAGGTTAGAGTTTGGATAGAATCAGAATGTTTATTGACTGATCCTAAAAGTGTTAATGTCATAACAGACACAACGACTTAAAATGACTAAAGAAAACGCAAGAAATTTGTATAAAAATTATCTTTTAAGTGGCAACACTCTAGCAGCTAAGGACATGCTTGACAAATATCCAGAGTTTGAAGACAAGCCAAAGTCAAAACCGAAGTCAAAGTCAAAAGACGATGAAGAATAGTTTTTTATAGTTCTAGCTTTTAGAATAAACATGGTTAATGTCGGAACTGGTAGTTCAGGAACTAGATTTATTAAAACCAAATACCCCTCAGTCACAGGACTCGTAGCAGGGACAACCAAACAAACTGGACGGAGAACTGGCTTAGTTCCATATAAAGCATCAAAGATTCCAGAAAGATTAAGGAGAGGATTAAATGGCAAGAAATAAAACTACTAAACTTTTAAGAGACATGAAGAAAGGAACGCCAACAAGAAACATTCCCCTCGGTGTTGGAGTAGAAATTCCAAATCTATCAGGAATGGCTGATAGTCGAGCATTTAAAAAACTAACTGTTGAAACACTATCAACTAGCATTCCAGCTAATAGGATTCCATATTCAGACGGTAGTAATTTAACTTCAAGCGCAAATTTTTATTATGACGGTGGAAAATTAGTTATTGATGCCAACTCAGCAAGTGAAGAAGTCTTAACCTTAACAAACTCAGGAGCAGGAAATCCACGACTAGCTTTTGAAACAGCAAATACATATATTCAAGACGAGGGATCGCAATTCACAATAAGAGGTGGAACAATCGTCAATCAATTTGGAACTAGACTTATAACAGAAAGCGGAGCGGGAACGCAAGAACTCAACATCACATCTGGCTCAGTTTATGTTAATGCAGGAACAGGAACAGCAGCTTTTAGAGTTGATGGTGCAGGCGGATCACTTCTTCAAACTGCTTTCGCAACTGATGATTTATACTTAAACGCAACAAACATCGGCTTTCATGGAGCGACTCCAGTTCCAAGAAATCCGCCGATTATAGACCCAGTTGGAGGAGCAGTGGTCGATGTTGAATCAAGAGCAGCAATCCAGCAAATATTAGCAATGCTTAGAACTAGAGGAGACATACTTCCATAATGGCACTTGAAGAGTTGGTCGTTCAGTTTGGAGTTGGAGGACTTGGAATGTATTTAATGTTTAGACTAGCAGATACGAAACTCAATTCTCTCGGAGAAACACAAGAGAAAATCCTTTTAATCCTCGATAAAATTCTCGGAAAATTATAAACGAAACACTTATAAATACTAACTAACTTAGAAAGAGTATGGTAGTAATAACAGAATTTGCACTATGGTCAATCGTGATCATAGCTTTAACATATCTCTGGACTGTTAAAAAATGAGAACAATAAATGTAGTATTCGCAGAAGAAGAATTTGAACAACTAGAATTAGTCAAGATGAAATCAAAGACGAAAAATTGGAGAATGTTCATATTGGAATTAGCAGGAATTAATAATGTCAGAAAATAAAGAATTAATTGCAGGATTTAAACTTTCAGGTGACTATGTGGCCACTCTGAAAGATACAAAATTCACAGTAATTAAAGCAGAAAACAAAATGATAGATTTCAAAGGCGATGGAAAACCTGAGAATAAGGTCGCAATGACCATAGAACTGAACGGCTCACAAATGGAGTATTTGCCAAACCGAACGAGTGTCGAAACAATGTGTAAAGCTATTAAATCATACGCAGTCGAGGACTTAGTAGGATTCAAAGGAGTTTTATTCACACAGGAAACTAACTTCGGAAAAGCAATTTATGTAAAAACTGAAGAATGACTAAAATACACGGTAGGCTTGCCACTATCGAATCTTGGGCTAAGAACCCAATAGAAAAAGATTTGTTAATTGCCAAGTGTTGTTTAATCTGGGGATTGTCTAGACGGACAGTCCTCGATTATATTAAAATCCTGATTGATTCAGGAAAACTAGAAGCTGATGGCAAAACAGTAAATTTGCCAAGGAAATAAAATGCCAAAAACAATAGACGAAGAAAAAGAGATACTGAACCTTAAACTAGATCAAAAGATCCAGTTTGAAACACTAAGACATAAGAACAAGATGATAGAACTGAAATTAGAACTAGAAAAACTGAGGTATGTGAAATGACTAGTTATTCAGAAAAAATCTCAGAGATGTTTGACAACTACTTAATGGATAACTATGCAGATTCAATCCATACTAAAGACGATCTAGACGCTGCAAGAGTAGAAGAAGACTATATAGAAGACTTTAAGGACATGGTAAGGAAAGCCATAGAATGATGATCGACCAGATTAGGTCACTTCTCAGAGGCTCAAAGAGAGCTAGAGACGACCCTAAGTTCTTAGAATACATATACCTAGTCCAAAACGGCATTATAGACGCTATCAAGACACCTTTTTATCACTATCAGGACATCGAAAGCGTGGCTTCAGTTCTTAGGACTAGACGCAAATTAATCCAAGATGGAGAGATAAAGATTGACGATTCAGTCGAACAAATAAGGAGAGAAAGAGAGAAGTCTTTTAGGCTCAAGTATTCTCAATGAAGATTCTCAATTTATATGCAGGAATCGGAGGGAATCGAAAACTTTGGAGCGATGAACATGAAATCACAGCAGTTGAATTGGATCCAGAGATTGCAGCCGTTTATCAAGATTTATTCCCAAATGATACAGTAATCGTAGCTGATGCACATCAATATTTATTAGAGAATTCAGACAATTTCGATTTTATATGGAGTTCTCCACCATGCCCAACACATTCAAGGTTAAACTATCCACGCATGAAAAAGGGAATATACAAATACGCAGATATGACGCTCTATCAAGAGATTATATTTCTAACATGGTGCTTTAAAGGAAAGTGGGTAGTTGAGAATGTAATAAGCTATTATAATCCACTAATCAAGCCCACTCTCATAGGTAGGCATTATTATTGGAGCAATTTCCACCTAGGAAAGCCAAACTTCAAGATAAATGACGATGTATGTAGAGAAAGATATGAAGTTTTGAGCAGAATGCACGGTATCAATCTAGACAAATACGAACTCAAAAATAAACGATTAGCACTTAGAAACGCAGTTAATCCAACACACGCGCTCCATATATTCAACATGGCATTTAAACACACTCAATCAACTCTATAAGCGTGTGTGTGTGTGTGTGTGTGTCCCTATTTTCAAAACAGCCCCTCAGTATAGTGTTTATACACATTCATTTATATACCCCTGACTAAGTTATGCTGATAAATCGGAGAAAGAAAGAGAATGGTAAGAAACTCTTTCAATCAGATCTATTTAATACTGCACTAATATATTAAAGTTGTGTGACCACCATTGAGTAAATTGGAGAGGTGGATGTGAAATCCTCGGAAGAGAGGACATGATCACAAGGTTTCCAATTTACCACTTTTAACAGAACTGCTCTCTCGCTCAACAAGGTTTTTATATTTGTATTACCTATACGAAGAATATCGTATAGGGCGAAGTAGCACCTCGTCTCGCTCACTCGCACAAGTTTAAAAGAGGAGGCTTCTCCATAGGAAACATAGGTGTCACACCGAGTAGCACCCAGAGGCTCAGCATAAGACACACGCACCCTCACGCACTCTCTTAGGTTAGCACAGTCCTTAGCACCTATGACTGGCACAACCATAGCTACTCACTGACTAGCACAACCCTTGAACATTGGATTAGGTCGAACCGAAAAGCTTATAAAGGACATATACCCTCTGCTGTGGCTCCGTATAACGATTTACTGTCTAGAGCGACCCTCGAACTCCACAACACCTCAATATATCCAAGGACTCTAGACAAATTTTATATAATACAACTAACTAACTAAGATATGCCAAACCCTAATTATGTCAAAGGACGGAGAAAGGAATACAAGATAGTGAATAGACATAAAGCACTCGGACATATAGCATTCCGTTCAGCAGGCTCTCATAGTCCAGTTGATGTCACAGCCATTGACACGGAGAACAAGATCATTCACTTCATACAATCAAAGGTCGGAAAGATTTCAAAAAGAGAAACTGAAGAATATCTCTCTCAAATTCCCAATGGAACTTATAAGGTGGTTATGTCTCTAGAATAATGGAAAATTTACCAGAATTAAAGCTTGATCCTTGGCAAAAGGAGTTCTTAGAAACCTCAGGCAATAAGATACTCTGTTGTGGTCGTCAAGTCGGAAAATCGGTCATTGCTGCAAGAGATGCTGGAAATTATGCTTTAAAACACCCAAAGAAGCAGATTCTGATGATAGCACCAACAGAGAGGCAAGCTTATGAGCTGTTTGACAAGACTCTCGGCTATATTTCAGATAAAGCGTTCTCAAAAATCAAAAAAGGAAAGGATCGACCCACGAAGCATAAGATTAACCTCACAAACGGATCAACCATCTGGTGTTTGCCAACTGGACTAGCAGGAACTGGAATCAGAGGAAGAACAGTTCATAGACTTTATGTTGATGAAGCGAGTAGAGTTCCAGAAGAAGTTTGGACGGCAGTCACTCCAATGTTATTAACAACTGGTGGGGATCTCATTCTTCTTTCAACTCCTTTTGGTCGTCAAGGGTATTTCTATAAAATCTGGGCAAATACCGAGAACTCTTATAGTAAATTTGGTATTACTAGCTTAGAAGTCATCGAAAGCCGTGAAGTGTGTGATTCATGGTCTAAACTGCAAAGAGAGAAAGCTCTTGAGTATTTAGAGTATGAAAGGAGTGAAATGAGCGCTTTAGAATACGCTCAGGAGTATGAGGGACGGTTTATAGACGAATTGCGCCAATTCTTTCCAAATGACATCATAGAGGCTGTTTGTTCCCTCAAGAGTAGTGAAAACACTCCACGAGAACCTTATTATTCACAACATCGTCAAACAGACCGATTCCTTGGAGTTGATATAGCAAGACTCGGAGAAGATGACACAGTTCTCTTTAACCTTGAAAGGATAAACCGAAAGACTCTCAAACAGATTGACATGAAGATACTAAAGAAGACAATGCTCACGGAGACGGCTCGAATGATACTCGCAGAAGACCGCCATCAAAACTTCAAGAGAATATACATCGATGACGGAGGACTCGGTGCTGGAGTTCTAGACATTCTCCTCGAAGACGAACAAACCAGAAGAAAGGTCGAAGCCATTAACAACTCAAGCAGAAGTCTCAACCGAGATGACACTCAGAAGAAGCGAATATTAAAAGAAGACCTATATACCAATCTTTTAAGAATAATGGAACAGAAGAAGATCCAACTATTTGACGATGAGGAAATCGTGCATTCTCTAAGATCCATTCAGTATGAATATACCAATAAAGGCATTAGAATCTTTGGCAGATACACTCACATAACAGAGGCACTCATCAGGGCGGCATGGTGTCTCCATGACAAAAGTTTAAATATATGGTGCTCTTAGTTAGATTATGACTCAACAAGTTAAGTTCATAAATGAGAATGTTCTAGACGAAGACGAGAACCCAACTGAACAAACACTCGAAGTTTCAGATGACACTTATGCTTTAATCCTCGAAATTAGAAAGCTCATAAACGCTTTAAGGAGAACTAAATAATGGCAGATACAGGAATCTTTACGAATAGAACTGAGGTTTTAAGAATGGCTGGAGCTAACGCTTCAAGTGTTTCAACGGCTGAAGCATTCACTAATGATTTTATCACCCAAGCAGAATCTTTA
>Ga0208299_1003096_pt1 | contig 10673 bp, 15 predicted proteins | sample 15_taG_FD_184089 | JGI IMG/M metagenome (GOLD analysis project Ga0208299, IMG submission 184089) | Marine viral communities from the Subarctic Pacific Ocean - 15_ETSP_OMZ_AT15312 metaG (SPAdes) (version 2) | ecosystem: Environmental > Aquatic > Marine > Oceanic | place: Pacific Ocean | collected...
CAGGCCCGCTGGCTTGCGTGCTTGTGATTCGAGAGTTGAAATACCGGCTATCTCGTATGCTCTGGCGAAAATACGGTCCAAGTGGCTCATTACTTCCGGCGACGTTGTTTGTGGTGTGTTGAACATTGGGGGCGTGCCTGTGTACTCAACGATTCCCCATGTCTCATTAGTAATAGTGCCGCGTGAGATTTGGCTTCCTGTTTCGAGGAAGACCTTAGGCGTGGCGAGTCTCATCTGAGTGGAGATCTGCTTACACAAAAAATTTAATTCAACCTGGAGTCCAGTTAACTGGGAGCAAAGTCCCTCTGCAAAAAATCCGAGTAGTCGTGGCGTCCAACGCATGAAAACAAAGGGAGAGCGTTGCCGGTCGTAACCTTCGGACAGTAAATCAGCCCCATCAATGCAAATTGCGTGCATCCCATCGTTGGCTCCTTTACCACTTGGCAAATGCCATGCTTCGATGCATTCCACCATGTCGCTCTTTGTGGACGACGTCGTGTCGCCTTCCACTCGTGGGGCATCGTCAATTGCACTGGCACTATTTGGGAACATACGTTTAAGGACTTCAGCCGAGATATACTTTCTTTGAAAGAACTGGCGCGGCTCGCCATTGATTGCCTCAACCTCGTCAATGATGACCTCATTCGGAAAGACCCTCTCACAATATAAACCGTTTTCGTCACCATGAATTTTCATGATGCCCATGCCCATGACTGCTGCGTCACGGAAGACCATCGGCGCCACCTTGTAGAGGTTTGTTTTATAAAACATCCCAGAACAAAACTTCGTTAAGCGTTTGGCTTTTTGCTGGGCCTTGAAGCTTCCGCCATCTGTTAGGAATTGAACCTTCGGATAACTGCTTGTAACCTTGGCCGTAACAGTATCGACCATGGACTGACAGATGTTCATTTGAACACGGTGACTCTTTCGATGACTTGATACTTTGGCATATCCGTGAAGCGACAAGTCGCGCATATAGACGTTACCGTACAAGCGCATGTTAAGAAGAGCTTCCTGGTCTCGGTCTTTTGCGCTCTCTCGCAAAGCATCAAACTTTGCCAGCATTCTAAGGTAAATGTCCTTCTTTGATTCCCACCAAAACTGCTTGTCGTAGATTCGCTTGCCAGTACCAATCATTTATTTACTCCGCCGAGTAGAACAGCATGTTTTCCTGCTCTGCTCGTAGTTGTTCGTTAGTTTGTGGCGGAGGAACACTGGTTATTGGTGGCTCTGGATTAAAGCGCAGCTCCAAAGTCCCGTATTTAAAGTACCCGACATTCTGAGCTTTTAAAACGTCAATTAATGGTTGCAGTTGTTCTATTGAAAGTTCCATGCGGTTTCCCACCATCCTTTACCGTCCTTAGATTGAATTGCATCGCCTTTTTTCGCCCAGTACTGATCCATCTCGTATTCAATGCGTTCTGGGGTGCCAAAGGCTGGAAGCTGCTCGCGTTGTCGCCATGCGTAGTGTCTAGCTTCACGAAAAGCGTAGAGCGTGGCATCACTGATATGGTTAGGGTACGCTGGATGCTCTTTCTTCAGGTCTTTGGTCCACTGAAGCTGATCCCACTCTTCACAAATCGGCGAGTCTTCTTGAATAAAGAAGTTTCCACATTCGAGGTCTGAGTTAAGCAATTCTATCGCTGCAAACTTCTCTGTTTTCTTGGCCGCTTTGATAGGGAGCGCAAACCGCACTTTCATTTCTTCAGCGATGGCTTTACCCATGCCTGCCGTGTCCATTTGAATCGATGTGAAACTGTACTCTTTGTTAAGCTTGTCTAGATGATCTGCCACCTGAGAAGGTAAGAGCTTTGACTGACTCCAGCAATCGACCAGGTGTACCGTAGGTTGCTCGAACGAATAAGCCACTACCGAAAAGGCAGTAGCATCATGAAAGCCCAAATCGACCCCGCATATGTAGTTCCAATCAAAGTTCTGGTCGAGCTGCTCATAGAAGTTACTCCTACTGTACTTGTAGACCAGTGAGTCATCGCTTCGTACAAACTTACCGCACCACTCTCGTTGATAGATTGCGCTGGATTCAGTCATGCCGGTTTGCAGCATTCTATCGTCTAACCACTTCTTTGTGGCGCCGGGTTTTTTGTTTAAGTAGGGATTGTCGTGCAGGGTCCAGTGAAACTTCTTATAGCCTAAGCGCTCATCGTGGTAAGCGTTAAAGAACAGCCCAGTGCAGCGTGGGGAAGGTGTCCCAATTAAACAAATGGTTCCGTCCAAATCGATACAGCCTGGGGCAATCGTTTCCTGGACAAGCTCATCGAGGATTGAGGTAAAGTGTCCAGCCTCATCGACCACGACAAGCCTAAACTTGTTTCCTCGCAGTCTGTCGAGGTCACCGGCATCGGAACAGCCATGTAATTCAATTCTGCTTCCGTTGTTGAAGTGGCAAACGAGATCCGTGTTTTGAAATCTGAGTTTGAGGTCATATTTTCTACTTAGTTGCTTGAGTAAGAGCCACAAAATACGTTTCGCTGCCATACGAGACGTGGCCAAGTAAACGCACAGGCTTTCAGGGTGCCTTAAGCACTGCTCAATGAGGTACATCGCCGCTGCAGTGGACTTACCGGCTCGACGTGAGCAACAAGCCACCTTGAGCTTGGTTGAATCGTCGATAAAGTCAGTCTGCTGGGTAAATAAGTCTTCCCGAAACCGAAAAGTTCGATCCGGCGTCTGTTCCGGGCCGCCGAGGTCGGAAACGTTACCGAATCGACGGGTAAATTCCCGCAAAATAGCACGTTGGTCTACGTGCCTTTTCTCAGTGGGCTTGGATGCCATCACTCTTTACCTTGCGAGTCCGTTTTGGTGACTTCGTGACCTTAGGTGCTTCTTTTTCAAGCTCATTACCATCTAAGACGATGAAACCGATTGAGGTCATTGGAATCGCAACCGTGTAACCGTCAGCGAAACGTGCGTGAACAAAGTCACCCCGTAGCTCCAGTGTTACTTTCGACCCGTGTTTGAGTCGTGTCTGATGTCGGATTTCTTTTGCGTCTCGTTTTAGATGAATTTCTGCGATTGGCATGATGCCCCCCATAATGTTTGATTCGTTCAGCAGTAAAATGCTCGATAAAAACGTCAATTCCGTCTTGGGTTTGACACTTCGGTGCATACTCAAGGTTGTGCGCTCGTTTCAGGTCCTTAATGATCCGGCTCGAGTGAGTGTGAAGGACCTTTTCCCCCCTACGATAACCATAAACCTTTTCTATAATGGCGGTCGCAATTCCCATTGTGCGGAACACAGATTTAACGTGTGCCCAATGCGTAATAAGCAAACTGCGCTTTTTCCCCAACACGTCAAATTCGTAGCGACGAGCGCAGACGTAGCCGTAAATTTGATCCGTTAAAGCTTGATTGCATGCGACATAGGTAAATGAGTTCTCTAAAAGGTCCTCCACTATTGGCCTATGCATTTTATACAGGCTTATGCGTGATTGGTTGCGGTTTTGACGCGCATGCCCATCCAGCCAAGTGTCCATAATGAATGCACAGTCGTTAACGTCTGCCGGTCGAATAAGAATGTTTGGCCGGTCTTCTACTTCCTCAGGAATATATGGCCGTGAGGTTGCCGTGTTCTTTTGGTCGTCGGTTAATAAAACGTTGATACCGAACTGGTGACGCAACACTGACTTTAAATCATCCATCATCTGCCGCCTTTGCGTATGCTTCTTTAGCTCGCCGCTCGGTCAGAATCTTGGATTCCTCTTTCATGTTGCGTTGGATTCGACCATCCAGCTTTAGGAATGCCTCAGATGCTTTCTTGCGTAGTTCATCATCCGGCAAAGCCTCCAGTGCGTTCTGATCTCTAAGAGATGTCTCAACGTTTGAAAGTGTTTGAATGGAACGCACTAAAGCCGCGAAGTTTGCGGATTGGTTCTTATCAAGACCATAGCTCGTAGAACTCACCTGTCGCAAAGTGCGAAGTTCTGAATCAATAATGAAATATGCGTTGGCTACAAGCGAGTGAACATCAGGGACAATTGAGATATCCCCATCCATGCTGATGCGGTCGTTTATCTTGATTCGACGTGCTTCATGGCGCAACTCGGAACGTACCTTCTCTAAGGCTTCATCATCACCAAGTTTTCCACCAGCAGAGTGGAATTGAACTGACAGCTTCTTGCTGTCCTTACGACGCGGCATGGTGTCACCTAAGAGAACGGACCCAAGGGAAAGGAAGCAACCAAACCCTTGAATCCAACGTGGTTCCTACACTGGGGTAAGAGCCTGACTTTACCGCGAAACTTAGTTTTTTTGGAGAAGTATCTTTCTCGATTTAGGAATTATTCAGGAAGATCTGAACGTTCGCCAGGAGGGACGTATTTGCCCTCGAGCTTAACTTTACCCAGCACTAACTGACCACCGGGTGCTTGCCAAAAGTGGACTGCGTAGCGAAAGCGTTTGAATTTGAGACCCTCTTGCTCTGCCTGCTCTTTCGTCTTCGTGTTAACGACTGACTGAAACTGTCGCCACCCTGCCGCTGCCATCGACCTGGTCAAGTTGAAATTATGTTCCTTCATCTCGAACTGTTTGCAGTTCTTTTTTAGGTCGTCAATCGTCTCGTCAGCTAGAAGCGTGTATTGGTGTTCCTCTGGTAGAAGAAACAAAGCTAACTGGACTCTGGCTCGGCTGATAAGATTGTGAACCCACTCAGAAGCGTCTAAGGTTCCGTTGATTTGATTCTCATCGTTCTTCCATTCTACTGGATACTCGCCACGATGAATCAGTCTCTCTACTTGTTGAATGTCTTCATTTGCTGAAAAGGTCATTACTGTATTTCATTCTATTTGGGATGCACCCTCTGATTCCGCCAGCAGGCTCTTCAGTGTCGCCTTCAAAGCGTGGGATAACGTGAATGTGAAAATGCATTATTGTTTGACCGGCGGCCTTACCATCGTTGAATCCAACGTTGTATCCATCCGGCTTAAGGTCACGATCCAGATTAATGCGAACGCACTCCACCAGTTCCAAGAGGTCGGCTTTTTCCTGGCCGGTCAATTCAGACCAGGATGAGACGTGCCTCTTTGGACAGACGAGTATATGGCCGGGGTTAACCGGGTATGCATCAAAGCGTGCGTAAGCATAGTCGTAGAACGCGAATTGATATTCTTCGGGCTCAGTGCAGAAGGGGCAATCAGTCAATTGTATCTCTGCGGCCCAACAAAGAACCCTTGGTCCTCTGCGTATTCAGATGGCTTCCACTCAGTCGGCTTCCCTGCTTTGTGCCAGCAATCTTCGTGATAAACCATACAGTCGTAAACCTGCTCAGGTTCTTTATCCATCATTCGATAAACGTCGTGCTCTACACCGTCTTGGTCTGTGACGTTTCCGTACCCGTCATAGCTCCCAATGATTGGTGCCATGCTCTCTTGTGGAAACCAGACTGACTTCGTGTATCGCCAGGGAATCTGGCCGCGATAGTGGTCCACTGCGTGGTGTGAAAGGATGGATTTGCTGCAGTAGTTACATTCATATGAACTAAAACCCATTAACTATTTCTCCAAACGTATTTTCATTCTCTTTAAGGCCAATAAGTATCCATCGGCGTATCCAGGAACTCTGCGAAAGCCCTTCGCGTTCTGCTGCGACCTTTACGCGGTCTAAAGTGCCTTCTGGCAGTGCAAGTTGTGTTTTCTCAGGTGCTGACGTTGCTTTATCTCTGGTACCCATGGGTTACTCTCCTTGTAGACCATCCATATGACATTTTACACCATAATGAGCAAGATCCGAGGCAAATTGGGGTATAAAGTCAGAGTTAGCTATACATATGTACACTCACCTGGTCGAACCGGGGGCACCACCCCCCTTCCTTAATGATTTCAAGCACTTATGGCACCTTGTGAGGTCTGCAGAGTGTGATCCTCAATCGCTCTAAATAGCTGACTGTGCATAACTTTTATTCTGTGCAGTTATGTTGTGGTTTGATACATTTTGATTGTTAGACGAATCAACGTCTGACGATTCAAAGGAAGCAAGCAATGCAATTCAAGACCACAGACGGATTCAGAATCGTAGCCAAAGGCTCAGGATGGACCGACAACTTTGTCGAGTTTTCCAAGCCTTTAGAACCCAACTCAAAGCCTCTCACGTTGCCGTTATTCGATGGATGGATCCACAATTGGGATGTGAATCAGGTCACAGCCTTTTACGGCTCAGAACATGCCGCACACAACGCACAGAGCAAGCTTGATGACCTCGACAAGTACAACGAGCGCAGTTTCATGGTTCACACCACCGATGAGTACGATGCACACATGAGCATCAGCGAGTGTGACACAAGCATGGACAGCCTTGATGATACTTGCACCGAAGAGCCTTTATGCGGCGATTTGAACCGCAATGATGGCACATGGATGTGCTCAGTAGATGAAGATTCTGAAGGTCGTCTCATCATCAAATTTGACGCTAATCAATGCGATGGCTTCGAGATTGTCGCTCTACATTATCCAAAGTTTGACGATGACCGTGAAACCATCATTTCCAACGATGGCAAGCTGACCACAGCCTCTTATCCAAGACGTGAGGTGTAATCATGAAACGCATTTTAGACATTGCTCATTACAATCTTAAGGTGGGCGGTTGGTCCATTCTCCCCGGTTGGACCACACGAGACGGCTACGCCACTAAAGGCACAGGTCCCCGTCATACAAAGGGGGGATTCTTTATGACTGACGTCGTCACCAATAACCCAAAGAGCATCAAGAACGGCTGTGCTCGTATCGTCAAGAATCTTGCATTGCCTAACAAGTACGGGCGTGAGGTCATCGCTTATCTAGGCGGTGACATCAAAGACGGACCACGTCCAACTGATTTGACCTGCATTGGTACACTCACTCTCGACCTTGAGCGGGGTGTTTTCCTGATGGTCAACGATAACGGTCTCACCTGTGTATTTGACCCTTCTAAGCTACCTGACACGCTCTGTGTCGCATTCAATGAAAAGTGCGAGGTGTTTGTATGAAAGCCAAGGTCCACAAGAATCTATCAAGAGGCGATTGGTCTGTGACCCCTAAGAGCACCAATAAGGTTCAATCTGCATCTACTGTGTTTTGCCAAGGTATCAAGTTCAAGCAACCATCAGGCAAACAGTTTGAAGCATGTTTAGAAGGTGCCAAGCGTAAAGTCTTTGCCTATATCCACTCTGAAGAAACAACCATCGACGCTCCACAGCCTGACCTCTCAGGTTGGAAACGGGTTTTCTTTAACCCTCGCAAGGGTCACAGGTTCTTTCAGCTCTCTGACGGTACTCGAATCGATACAGCCTCAGAAGCTTACTTCACTAATACATCGGAGATGTGGATCAGATGATTCGACCTCTCAACAATCAATGGGGGGCTTTGCCCTCTCATCAAGCTGGCAGAAGTTTTGAGAACGTCGGCCAATTTAAACCGACTTTTTCACCAGCTAGAAATATCAATTCGAATAGACGCCTATTTGGTCGTCTGCAGACATCAAACAATCAAACAAAGGAAGCGTAGACAATGAATAAGCATCTACAGACAAAGCTCAAATCTAACCCTGACTTGACCCGTGAGATCCGGCAACAGTTGGACCTCTACAATCAAATGATGAAGTGGGATGAAGACGGTAAACACTTTACCAAGAAAGCCCATTATCAAAACTTATCAGCTAAACAACCGCATAGGCTTTGGACCTTTATCGAAGCTCGATTCCAAGAGTTTTCAAACTGTCGTTTGCAGCTGGGGTTATCGTACCTCAAAGGGTTGGAGCCTAAGAAGTCTAAAGGCATAGCTAGAACCTTAGGACCTCGATCAATTGTGATGGCTGTAGTGGTGGCTGACTGCATCAAGCAAGGTCTCATCACAGAAGAGCAAGCCATCAAATCCAAAGCAATCAAACCAGAGGACAGCTAAAATGACGGAATCACCTTATGTATTTGTTACGACTTACGCCGCTCATAACTCCATCAATGGATCATGTTATCGATTAGAGCTTGATGATTTTGATGATTTTGATGAGTTCATGACTCATTGCTCTGGTTTGTTCTCGAATGAATCAGATCCAAGCATCATGTTCGTTGATTGGTCGTCTTGTCTCAAGTCATTCATAATAGAACATGGGATCGATCCTATCGCGTTTAAAATTGCCGAGCTTAACAAACATGATCGGGAAGTCATCGCAGCGTTTTATGAGGTATTTGATACCCACAACAAGCCAGAATCAGAAGACCATCTCCACAGCATTTTAAACCGGTTCAAAGGCAATTTTGCAACAGGTGGCGATTTTGCAGAGCACCAATGGCGTGAAAATGCAGAATCTCAAGGGATAGAATTAACCGGTCTTATCGGTCAATTGGCGATTGATTGGGAGCGCACATGGGACGCTGATTTCGGCTTCGAGTACGTCAAAATTAAATTCTTGAATCAAAACTATTTCTTCGAAAATACCAACTCATCAAGTTTTGACAGCTAACAAATACCCAGGGGTTGCAGCCCCATTCTTAAAAGGAAGCAAGCAAATGAAAATTAGACACTATCTCACATCTCAAACCGGCAACCGTTACTATCTGACCCTTGCAAAGGTTGCCTATGACCGCTCGACCTACGAGCAAGCATACAAAGACCTAAGGCATGGTATCGAGCCATCAAAGCAAATCATCAAGCAAGCTCAAGCCATTGGATCCGCATTGCTTAGGAATCAGGGCTTGCCATGGTTTTTCTCAAGCGATGGTCAACACAAAATGGAAGCGAGCAACCGAGCATCTAAGGGACTATGGAAAAGCTTTGTCATGCATCTAGCACCTGCCAACTCTAGCGGGTTCCAAGTTTGCAGTCATGCATCCTTAGGTTGTATCGAATCATGCCTTAATAAAGCGGGGCATGGTGTTATCGTAAATGTTCAAGCTGGCAGAAATAAGCGAACAAAGCTCTACTTTGAACATCGCGAAATCTTTTGCTTGCTCCTATGGCATATGCTTAGCGCTCTTAATCGTCGTAAATATCGGGTTGCTATTCGCCTCAATGGCACATCTGATATCGTTTGGGAATCTAAAGAGCCTTGGATTTTTCAGTTGTTCCCTAAAATTCAGTTCTACGACTATTCGAAAATCCCGGCCAGATTTAACCGTAAAATGCCAGCTAACTATGCGCTGACATTTAGCCGATCTGAAACCAACCACGTCCAAGCTATGCAGATTCTTAACAGGGGTTTCAATGTGGCAGTCATCTTTGAATATCCGATTTATAAAAGCTTTGTAGAGGTTGGTTCGTTCTGTGGTGCTCCGGTTGTTGATGGTGCAGCGGATGACCGGCGATGGCTTGATCCTAAGGGGTCTTTGGTCGCTCTCAAGCCCTTAGGACCTGCCAAGCGGGATAAGAGCGGGTTCGTCCTTAGGGAATCACTAGGAATCATCAATCAAACTTGTGCTGCATAAAAGGAATTTTAACCATGACAATCAAACTTAAGAAACTAAAAACACCTGTCATCTTTAATATTTGCCGACCTTACGATTATCAGGGCCTCGATATCCCTGTTCAATCTAGCAAGGGCTTAGAGTTCTTTGGCTCTAAATTCTATCTCCACGGAAAAGCCCCTGAATGGACATTGAGCGAATACTCGACAGGTGCAAGCGTTGCTAAAGGTCATACTCAAAAACGCATGCTGGAACGATTCGCCGCGAATATGCCAGCGACTGCTAAGGAGTTTCAAGCCCTGCTTAAACGTCACATTGAACTGTATGGCCAATTAAACGAATAGACTTACCAATCCCTACATACATCCTTTAAAGCCTGCAGCTACCATTCTGCGGGCTTTTTAGGTGCAACATTAACCAAAGGAAGCACAAGCAATGGCTAAAATTTATCCGTTTAGAGTCTTTATCAATTTTACAACCTATCCAGGTAAGTATCAGGTGAAATTTCATAAGGAAGTTTTCGTTCACATCGATCAAGCTGTCGAGCGTTATAAGCAAATCAAAAATGATAGGGCTCTAAAGTATTGGAGCGTTACCTTTACGATTAATCATCCTGACTTAAACCCTGATCAGGCATGGAATTATGTAGCTAAAGCGTTCCAATCCTGGGCTATGAAAAATCTATAACAAGTAAAGGAAGCAATGACATGACAGCCAAAATTATCGACCTTTACGGGTCCAATTTTACACCAGCAGCACTTGACCTGGCCAGGTTGAAAAAATCTGAGAAGACTTTGGAAACCTATCAGGCTTGTGTCGCTCGTTTTGAATGCTGGCTTAATTCGGGCCATGGCAATCTGCAGACATCAAGCCTCGGAAATTATCTGGCCGTGATGAATTCAGAAGGCTTTGCCTTATCAACCATCGTTCAAGCGTATTCTGCAATCATCGACCGTTGGCCCGAATTAAAGAGCGATCAGGTTTCAGACATTCTTGCGGGGATTCGTCGTGTTCATGCATCGTACATTCCAGAAGCATCGACCGCGTTGTTACTGGATGACGCTCAGAAGATTCTTGATTCGTTGGGTGATAGTCTTAGAGATTGCAGAGATAAGGCATTTTTATCTGTTTGCTGGTCAACAGCTTCGCGTAAATCTGAACTTTTGAGCCTCGACGTCTCATCAATAGTACATGATTTCGGCCAATTGTGGATAGTGGTACGTGAGAAAAAGAAAACCACCAGCCGCCAGAAGCTGATACCGGGCGCAGTGGGCGACACGTCAAT
>Ga0208299_1003097_pt1 | contig 10671 bp, 21 predicted proteins | sample 15_taG_FD_184089 | JGI IMG/M metagenome (GOLD analysis project Ga0208299, IMG submission 184089) | Marine viral communities from the Subarctic Pacific Ocean - 15_ETSP_OMZ_AT15312 metaG (SPAdes) (version 2) | ecosystem: Environmental > Aquatic > Marine > Oceanic | place: Pacific Ocean | collected...
TGAAGTATTTCACCAAAAAAAGGAAGAAAAATAATGTGTAATACTCCAAAAGATTTAGATTTACAAAACGTAGATACAGTAGCTATTGATATAGAAACTTACGATCCTAACCTGAAGACAAAAGGTTTAGGTGCAATTAGACAAGATGGTTTTATTACAGGGGTAGCTGTAGCTACCGGTAAAGATACAGTTTATTTTTCTCTAAAACATAGTGACGATGATAAATCAGAAGAAGAATTAAAAGAGTTTTGGGATCAAATGAATACAAAACTTTTACAAAACGATAAGATTGCAAAGGTATTTCATAACGCAATCTATGATGTTTGTTGGTTAAGAGCAACGACAGGTAAGATGTTAAAAGGAAGATTGTTGGATACAATGGTAGCTGCTTCTGTAATTGATGAAAACAGATTTAAATATGGATTAGATGCTTTGGCCAAAGATTTTCTTGGTGAAAATAAATACAAGTATGATTTACAAGAAAAAACTCTTAAATGGTCTGGTGGTATGCAAAGAGATCCAATGTCTAACATGCATAAACTACCTTCTTCTGTAGTAAAAGATTATGCAAAACAAGACGTAGACTTAACTTTAAAATTATGGAATTTATTTAATAAAAAATTAGATGAAGTATTATACACAAAACCTGAAAATAATAAACAGTATACATGCAGAAATATATTTGAATTAGAAACAAGATTGTTTCCTTGTTTAGTTGACATGAAATTTAAGGGAGTTAGAATAGATACCCAAAAACTCGAACACTTTGGTAAAAGATTACAAAGATGTAGAGATAAAATAATTAAATTTATTAAAACACAAACAGGTGTTGAAGTACAGTTATGGGCAGCAACTTCTATAAAACAATTACTAGTTAATCAAGAAATAACTAAATACGATAAAACTCCTAAATCTGGAATGCCTAAACTTCCAAAAGATTTTTTAAAAACACACGAAAATAGATTTTTAAGATATGTATCTAAAGCAAGAGAGTATGACAAAGCTTTAAACACTTTTGTAGAAGGTTTAAAAGGTTATGTTTATAAAGGTAGAATACATGCAGATATAAATCAAATTAGAGGTGATGGTGGAGGAACTGTAACTGGCAGATTTTCAATGAGTAATCCTAATTTACAACAAATCCCTTCAAAAGGTTTTATAGGAAAGAAGATGAGAGAATTATTTATACCTGAAGAAGGATGTGATTGGGGGAGTTTTGATTATTCTCAGCAAGAACCAAGGATTGTGGTGCATTATGCGATAAAGCATAAGTTTAAAGAAACAAAAGATTTGAAGAAAAAATTTGATGATGAAGAAGCAGATTTTCACCAGATAGTAGCCGACATGGCAAAAATTTCTAGAAAACAAGCTAAGACAATTAATCTAGGTTTATTCTACGGTATGGGAAAAGGTAAATTACAAGCTGAATTAAATTTAGATAAAGATCAAGCTAAAAAATTATTTGATACTTACCATAATAAAGTCCCTTTTGTTAAAGAATTGTCAGATGGTTTAATGAAATTTGCTACGAACAATAAACTAATTTTTACTCTTGAAGATAGGTTTTGTAGATTTGATAAATACGAAAGCGTTAATAAAAGATGGAATAATAAAGAGCGTAAGTTTGAAGAATGGGATCCTGAAGCTAAACCAGTAAAACAAGAAGAGGGTACAATTAAATATGAAGGGGATTGGATTTCTCCTAGACTTATGTCAAGAGAAGAAGCTTGGGAAAGATTTAAACTATTATATAATTCTAAAACATTATCTAAAAAAGAAAATCCTAAAAGTCCTGGTAAATATGAAGAGCTTAATGAACAAGAAAGAGAAGGTTGGTTTAAACAATACTTTACTCCTGCTTTTACTTACAAAGCTTTAAATAGATTGGTACAAGGGTCAGCTGCAGATATGACAAAAAAGGCAATGGTATTATTATATGAAAAAGGTATTGTGCCTCACATACAAATACATGACGAACTTTGTGTATCGATACCCAAGGATAACGAAACATGGACCACGGTTCAAAAGATAATGGAACAAGCTATTAAATTGGAGATTAACAATAAAGTAGACTATGAATTTGGCCCTAATTGGGGTATAGTAAAATAAAAAACGGAGGGGATTATGGAAAAAGTAATACAACACGCTAAGAGAATATGGAACTTAGCAATAGGCAACAAAAAGGCTACAGCTGTAGTTATAGTTGCTGTAATTATAGTAGTACATTTAGCTACTAATTAATTTATGACCTGCCATGGCCTATTTAAATGCAAATATTCCTGTTATTTATGCACAGATCAGGAGGGAATATCTCTACGATCTTAAATCTCATCACGGAGAAGTGGAAGACTGCATTATATTTGGCCTGGCATCTATTACAGGGCGTCCGATACTATTTCACGCTATTATGGAAAACGGTGCAGTATTTTATCGCCTACCAATTAGCGCGTTTATTCAAAAGGGATTTGATGCATCCAGAGTGCCCACAAGACGACTTGATGAATTACAGCTCTGGAATTGTTTTAGTTATTATCCTGCTGTCACTTCTTATGATATTCTAGGCGGCCAGTCTGGCAAATATTTCGGAAAAGATAAGAAACTACATCCAGGTGTGTATCTTTTTACTATTGACTGGGGACATCCAGATGCTAATATATTAAACTCTGATCATTCAGAGATTCCGCACGAACATAAGTGCGCACACATAATTGCGTTAGATGACGGTAATTATGCGGCTCAGCCAAACAATCGTATACTTTGGGATATCCCATCATTCACAGTTAAGGACGAAGTCCCCGACTGGAAAGTGCAAACAAGTGATTGGAATGTCGAAAATACGGGCAAATGGAAAACGGAAGATACTGATAAGTTCTTCTATGACATTGAGGAAAAAAATGACAAAATGTAAAAAATGTAATCACGGCTGTCACTGTGACGGAAACTTACACTCAGATGAATATGGACTATGTGTTTGTGAAGACTGTCAATGTAAAAGAGAATATAAAAAAGAAAAGGATCATGGACACGATATGTCTTATGAAAATGAAATAAAATACGGTGGATAGATTTATGAATTATTATTTTACAGGAGCATTAATAATAGTTTTATTATTATTAGCTTTTTGTGTAAAACCAGCTTATTCGGACACTACACAAACGAATACTTCAGGAAGTAACACAAGTATCGATGGTGGATATGAATCAACTACTACAACTACGTATGAATCAGGTTCTGAATCCACATCAACAACTACTAACACTACAAACTCAAATATAAAATCTTCACCACCTACAGCAGGTGCACCTTCATATAACACAATGACACAAGATGTTTGTGCTGTTGGAGTTTCTGCAGGTATACAAACATTTGGTCTTGGACTTTCTGGAGGAAAACATGTGATTGATGAAAATTGTGAAAGATTAAAACTAGCAAGAATTTTAAATGACTTTGGTATGAAAGTTGCAGCTGTAGCGATCCTCTGCCAAGATGAACGTGTGTTTGAATCAATGATTCAAGCAGGTACGCCTTGCCCTATTGATGGCCGTATTGGTAAGGAAGCACGAGTTTTATGGTCTAAATACGATCATGAAAGACCTGATTACGATATCTATGTAAAACGTATGAAGGCTAGAGAGAAAAAAGAAAAGAAAATAGCAAGAGAAGCAGCATTAGCTGAAAAGAAAAGACTTAAAGAAGAAGCTAAAATGACAAAAGAATTAGATGCTGTAGATAAAGCTATGGCTAAAGAAGCAAAGAAAAAGAAAATAGAATGGAAGGATCCTAGATGATCTGGTTAATTATATTTATAGGAGTGATGGCTTATGCGGTTTATCGTATTAACACTTTTGCTGATGATGTTAACCCTTACGACTTCAGCAGAAGAAACGACAACAAATAATCTACTTAGTCAAAATTTTTCTACAGGCTGGTCTGGTACTGCTACTGGCAGGCATGGCAACAGTACTGTCGCTGCCGTTAATAATACCTATATACAATCTGACGACATAAGTTTAAAAGACGACGCAAATTTAACAGAACCTCAACTACAAGATGGCTTTACTACTAATCATTCATTTAAATATTGGCATTGGAATGACTACGATTCCACAGTTACGTCAACAGTCACAATAACAGGGGCAGATGGTGAAGCAACAACACAAATTCGGACATATAGCTCTACTGGTTGTGGTAGTATTAACTGTGGTAGCTATCAATCTGGGTCTGACACTCTTTCTGTATCTCGAAATACTCAAACTGATTATGACATAGATGTTAGATATAATTTTACTGACACTTCCAATAGCACAAGTCACTATTCTGTAGACTTAAAAGAACCTTCTCTTACAGTCACCTACGAATCAGAGCCTATAGATCAATCTATTCAAGATGAGATAAACGATATTTTTGAAGAACTACAGGAAGAATTATTTGAAGAATTACAAGAAGAGGTCTTTGAAGATATGGAAGAATTTACATTTGAAGAGGAGACTTTTACTTTCGATGAACAGCCTACATTTGAAATGGAAATGGAGACATTTACATTTGCAGAAGAATTTATAGAGGATTTCTTTATGGAGATAGATGAAGAATTCTTTATGGAAGATGAGGGTATGGAATTTGAAGAGGGCCCTATGATTGAATTTACAGAAACAGACATGATGGAGGAGATAAATGAAGAGAGTAATGAAATCGTTGCAACATTCTTACCGATGGTTTCTCAGGAAGAGGAATTTTCATCAGAGGAATCATTCGTCACAGAAGATGGACCCATATTCATGGAATCAACCGAGGGAGGAGAAGGATTCAGTACAGAAACTTTCCAAGAAGAAGAAATGATGGAAGAAGAGCCACCTATGATGACAGAAACTTTTCAAGAAGAAGAGATGATTGAAGAAGAGCCTGCAATGGCTGAAACATTTCAGGAAGAAGAGATGATGGAGGAGGAAATGATTGAAGAAGAATCTACTGAAATGGCTGAAGAAGAAATGATAGAAGAAGAAAACACTGAAATGGCTGAAGAAGAAGCTGTTGAAGAAGAGACTACTAAAATGGTAGAAGCAACTGATGAAGAAGAAAAAGAAGAAGTTAAAGAAGAGAAATCTGATAGCGAGACTCCTAAGAAGTCCGCTGTTCAGACTAAGAAGCTTGCCAAACAAAAAAAGATACAACAGAAAAAAGCTATTGTCAAAAATCTTGCCAGAATAATGGACAAAGTTGACAAAGATATTAAAGATATTTCTAAAAATTTAGCTATTAAAAATATTATAAAAATGGATGCAATGACAAGTGAACAAGCGTCTTTAAATGCATACGCAAACACACAGTTTTATAAGCCAAAAAACATATATTTAGAGCAATTACCTATATTTGATAGTAGATTAATTTATGCAGATAAGAGTCTTGCAACTTATATTCAAAATGATAAGATGGAAATCAAAGCAAGAAAACTTGGAGAACTTAATCTTAAGAAGCAACAGCTTTTGTATGAATTGGAAATGTTAAAAAATGGGCAAACTTAAAGATCAACTCGCAGGAATAGCAGCTTTGATTGCAGCGATAGTTGCAATTGGCGGCGGTTTCATCAAGTATGGTGAGATCGTTACAAAACTAGATGCAATAGAAGCACAAGAACATTCAACTGTAGATACTTCAGGTATTGAAAGTGCTATTGCAGTATTAGAAGAAAAAGTTTCTAAATTAGAAAATGTTGACACATCTCATACTCATGAATTTGTAGAACATAAACATGATTTAGTAGAACATAAACATGATCTAGTAGAGCACGATCATCCAGTTGAACATTCTCACACTAAACCTTTAGTTAATGCTAAAGAAATCGAATTATTAAAAGTTCAAATAGAAGAAATAAAGGTTAAAGCTACCAATCCATTAGCAAACTAATGTCCTTTAAAAACTTACAATTAACTAAAACAGAAATTGTTCATGGTATTTGTCCTACCTGCACAGAATTTACTATGTTAGTGTCTTTAACTAAAGAATACTACAGGTGTATAACTTGTGGTGGAGATTTAAGACAACATGTTAATGGAAAAATATCATATATGCCTACTACAGATTTGAAACCAGGCTCTAAAAATGGTTAAGAAAACAAAAGGAATGTATGCTAAAATAGCTCATGAGCCTATATTTCACAAGACAAGTATAGGTAGAAATCCCAGTACATGTAAAATGAATAAAGCAAAAAGACGTCAATTTAAAAAATATAATGGCCAAGGAAGGGGTTGACAAACATCCCTGTATATCCTATATATAGTATATGAAAGAAATAAACATAAAAGTAAGCAATATATCACCAAAACAATGGTCATTACTATTGGTAGAGTTAAATCTAGTTAGTGAAAATTGGAAAAAGTATGGACCCGATATAAATATTAAAGCTAGAAACTTTAATAGAATAGTTAAATGGGGAAAGAAAAAACACGGTGAATCAGAAGATTAATGGATCTCATTATTCTAAACGATGGTTTATATCATCTGGTAGAAGTGACAAAACAGATGACAGCAGGAATAGAACTCTTTGCTGAAATAGATTGTTTTAATCTATGTGATATACTTAGGTTAAAACTAACAACCTATTATGACTACCCTATCAACGCTCATATGATGAACGATGGTAGTGGTGACTTTTACGGTTGTATTTGTAAATAAAATTTGAAAGCTCAAGGGCGTCCAAATCTTGCCACTGGCATTTCCCTGTACGTTACCGATGACCTGCAAGGGTAGGGACCTGGAGTTTGCTCGGCTGTGAGTACGTGCACGGAAAGCAGCTGGGTTGATATGAATACAGACCTATCCTAAAGAGAGAAATATAAGGATAGGTTTAAAGGTAAGAAACTTCGCTTACCACATTTTTGCCATAAAATCAAGTCTCTGCAATCTCACTACATGAGAATGTAATAGATATTTTATATTTATTTACTTCTTCTGGACCTATTTCTTTTAATTTTCTAGCAGATTCTTCATATCCAAAAATACTACAATCATAGCCACTATCAAAGTGCTCAGGCCATTCAAAAGGGGGCATACAGGTATTAGCTGAATAACTACACATCATTAAAATTAATACAAATTTCATCTTGACAATTCCTGGTTCAATCCTATATAGTCATCAGAAATAAATGAAAGGACACAATGACCGATATAACTAAATATAGAAACGTTTCATTAACACATGATACATATAAGGTTTTGATTGGCTTGTCGAAGGTTTTGTTACCCGACGCAAAGTTAAGCATATCAAAAACAATAGAATCATTAGCAAACGAGAAAGCGAAAAAGTTAAATGGAAAAGTTAAACTCGACAAATAAGATTTGTCAAAATTGTAAAGGCAACGGATATATTAAAGCGTTGTTAGAAGAAGGTAGAGAACACATAATCATTCAGTGTGATGTATGTGACTCGGAAGGAGAGATTTATGTGGATGAGTCCGAAGTTGTGGAGTCTTATATCGATGCTGATAATCCTACAGATCATGATGGCAAGTTGCACTAGAGATATGTCACTGAATCCTTACACTACTGTTTTAAGAGTGATGGTAGACAAATGATGAGAGATACAGATATATCTTATATTGCTGGGCTATTTGATGGAGAAGGAAGTATCCATATTAAAAGAGGATTAGAAAAAAAGAAAAAGCATAAAGGAGAGGGACATAGAATATCAAGATCTATGCGAATTAGTATGGAAATTACTATGACAGATAGATCAGTATTGTTATGGGTACTTGAAGTATTAGGTGTTGGAACTTTAAATAAGAAACCTCGTAAAGGTTTACGTAAAGATGGCACCAAATATTTAATGCAGTACAGGTGGAGATGTACATTCAGAGACGCGTTCTACGTGTGTTGTTTACTTTTCCCCTACGCCCACACTAAACTACCTAAAATACAAGAAGTTATAACTCATTATTCTGAAAAAAAATTAAAAGAAGATAATGTAGTTAATTTTGAACATTATAAAGTGTGGATGGGAAAGACAAAAGGAAAGACAAATTGAAAAAAGGTAGAAGATATATAGAACCCATGACGGGGAGTGGTGATGAAACCGTTAAGAAGAGAGATGTTAAAAAATTAAAAAGAGAAGCTGGTAAAACTTTTGATGGAGTATCAAGACCATCAGATGATAAGTACAGAGAAGAATATAATAGAATATTTGGAGAGTGGAAAAGTAGTGAAGAGTAATGAGAAAAAAATTTTTAAAATTTATATACCATTGGTCAAGTAAACTTAACGTTTGGTCATGGCAAAAGTTATATGGTAAAAGAAATGAAAAATGAAGATTGGAAGAAAGAATGGCAAGATATGCCTGAGTTTGAAATGGAAGATTTAAGTTCTTTTAGAAAGATAGTAGTACACTTTAGAAATCAAGAAGACATAGATAAGTTTGCTGAACTCATTGGTCAAAAGATAACTAAAGCACCAAGTCTATGGTATCCTGAATGGGAGAAGAGGAGATATGCTGACAAGCGGTACGTTGATGAATCCTAAACATCCAGTTTATATTATATCCAAAGGAAGATGGGATAGTAGACATACGAGTACAGCTCTAGAGAAGATGGCTATGCCTTATTCAATCGTCGTTGAAGAAGATGAGTATGACAAATATGCTAGTGTCATTGACAAAGATAAAATTTTAATACTACCTAAAAAATACATCAAGGACTACGACTCATGCACCACGGACCATGGAACAGGATCTGGTCCTGCAAGAAATTTCTGTTGGGAGCATTCCTTAGAAAATGGCGCCACAAGTCATTGGTTATTAGATGATAATATAAAAGCATTTGGTAGAATAAATAGAAACTTATATATTCATGTTACATCAGGAACTATATTTAAAGCAGCAGAAGATTTTATTGAAAGATATGAAAACATTGCTCTTGCTGGATTCAATTATGATTTTCTAGCTAAAGCTAAAACACAAATACCAGCATTCGTCAAAAATACTAGAATCTATTCTTGTTTATTAATTAAAAATAATATTCCATATCGTTGGCGGGCAAAGTATAATGAAGATACAGATTTATCTATAAGAGTTTTAAAAGATGGTTGGTGTACTGTTCAATTCAATGCATTCATACAAGAAAAAGCTACTACACAAACTATGAAGGGTGGCAATGAAGAGATTTATAAAAATGGCACATTAGATAAATCTAAAATGTTAGCAGACTTACATCCAGATGTTGCTGAAGTTGTTTGGAAATTTAATCGTTGGCATCATCATGTTGACTATAGATCTTTTAAGAATAATGAATTAAAAAGAAAAAAAGGATTAAAGATTAAAAAAGGAATTAATAATTACGGAATGAAAGTTGTTAAAATATGATGGATATTAAACAAATTATTAGGAAGATAGATACCTGGTCTTTATATTATAGAACAGAAATCATATGGTTTGCTGTTGGGTTTATAATAGGGATATTAATATGATGGATGAAAAAGATAAAAAATTTAATGGTATCTTAATTAAAAAAAGTAATAAAAAAGATGTTAAGGTTATTGAAAAATTAATTGATAAAGAAGAAAAAACGTTACATGAAGAGTTGATGGAAGGTTTTAAAAAGGAACAGGAAGAATTAAAAGATGAAGAAATGGATGCGAAGATACATAGCTGGAATCCTAATAAAGGTTATTGGAGAAATTAATAATGATGGATAAAGAAGACTTAGAAGAATATCATAACATTGGTAAGGAGTCTAAAGGCATGAAAAAAAGTAACAAATACAATTACTTACAAGGAAAACAGATCACGGACCAAGAATCAGGGACCAGGGTTTATGACATAGTTGGTTCTAGACTTCCAAGTGTAACTACTATATTAAGCGCCACCAAGGATCAATCATTTTTAAAGAATTGGAAGGCCAAAGTTGGAGAAGCAGAAGCAGAACGAATCAAAAATCATAGTAGCAAGCGGGGGACAAGTATGCACAAATACTTGGAATCTCATATACAAGGAGTTGGGTATAGTGATCTTACAGGGATCGGACAAGAGGCGGAGCCCATGGCCAAAAAAATTATTGAAGTGGGTTTTACACCTGTTGAAGAATACTATGGTACAGAAGTTACATTACATTATCCTGGCCTTTATGCTGGGAGCACTGATCTCGTATGTTTACACAATAATCTAGAGACTATCGTAGACTTCAAGCAAAGTAATAAACCAAAAAATAAAGATTGGATAGAAGATTACTTTTTACAAATTGCAGCATACGCCATGGCTCATGACTATGTTTATAAATCTACAATTAGACAAGGGGTTATAATGGTTTGTACACCAGATTTATATTACCAAGAATTTAAATTTCAAGACGCAGACTTAAGACAATGGAAACATAAATGGTTGAAGAGATTAGATATGTATCATGAGTTAAAGTTTGATGAGAAGGAACAGGCAAATGTCAGAATTAAACCAGAAGATTTCAAAACCTAAAATATACGTGGCTATGCCATGTTTCGATTCGATGAAGGTTGAAACGTGTGTATCTTTATTAGATACGTTTTCGACACTTGGTAGAGCTGGAATTGAATGTAGGTTTAAATCAGTTAAATCATCGTTAGTTACTCATGGACGAAATTTATTAACCGCAGGGTTTTTAGCTTCTGAATGTGATTATATGTTATTTGTGGATGCTGATCTTGAGTTTCCAGCT
>Ga0208299_1003098_pt1 | contig 10669 bp, 7 predicted proteins | sample 15_taG_FD_184089 | JGI IMG/M metagenome (GOLD analysis project Ga0208299, IMG submission 184089) | Marine viral communities from the Subarctic Pacific Ocean - 15_ETSP_OMZ_AT15312 metaG (SPAdes) (version 2) | ecosystem: Environmental > Aquatic > Marine > Oceanic | place: Pacific Ocean | collected...
TTTTTTCTTTTGGGTTGATAGGCACACCATCAGAATTAAAAATTCCCAAGATAATCCTATCTGGTTTTATATCTTCTTCAATTTCTGGTTCTTTTAAAGGAATATCATTTTTAGGATAATCTTCAACTATATCAATATATTGATAATCATATTCAATATTATTATTTAAATTACCTGTTGAATATGCGACAGAAACAGTAACATAATCATATTCATAATCTATAAGGTTTGGTGGGCTAAAAGGACTTAGTTTTGGCGGTTCTGTAACATTTCCATTTTCGTCTATGTTTAAACCATCTTTTGCTACGTTTCTAAACTCGTTTATTTTTCCTCGAATTTCTTCACCACCTTTATATCCTATTGCTGGTGGTGATCCATACTTACCCAACCCTAATGGATTATCTTCCGTTGGTCCATTACCCGTAGGTTTTCTAGACTTAATGGCTAAAGCCATTGGTGGATTTAATCCAGCACCGATTAATGGTGCGGTTCTTGCCATAATATCTTCAATTGAAACTAATGCTTCAATAGCCATTTGTGCTATAACAAAATATGGCTTTTGAGATTCAAATATTGATGATATAATTGTTTTTTCTAGTGATTTTAACCCCATTCCGCCTTGAGATGCAAAATCGAAATTTTTACCAAATTTATCATTCACACCAACATCTGTGCTTTTTGATAAAGTATCAACCTTTGCCGCTCCTAATATGGCATCGGCTATTCCTAAATCATATTGTGCAAACTTTTTGATATAATCAACATCTGGAAGAAGAACTGAACTTTTAGTGTTTGGAAATTTTGCCTTCTCGGCATATTTCCCTGCTACTGGAATGTCATATAATTTCGGACCTGGTATTCCTAATGAAACATTGTATGTTGTAAATGATGTATTTGGATATAATGGTATTACTGGTAAGACAGCCATTTAAATTAAGAATATTTTGGTTATATATTCTATAATTCTGTGTCTGGGTAATCTTCGGTAGGTTCTTGACCTATTGGTTCTGTTGGAGCTTGTGTTGTTGGCTCTTCCATATAATCATCTGGGCCATATTCTTCTTCATCAGATGGTTCTTCTCGCATTTCTCCAATTTGGCTGAGTTTATAATTGAAATTTTCTGGAATATCAAATTTATATTTCGCAGATAATTTATTAGAAAATTCACCACTACTGAACTTAACAATAATATCCATTGTTAATAATTCATCATCTTGATGGTTTAATTTTAATTTCATATTAAAATCATTCTTTTCTTCCTCATCATCATTATATTGGAATTTAACGTGGTAATCAAATAATATATCCATTTGGTCATACATTTCCCTAAATGTTGTTCTTGAAGGTATTTTATGAAAATGTGCTCCTTTTTTACCAACATAAAATACATCTCTTTCTAAACATCCCATTTTCTCAATAAGTACTTTAACTAACTTCATTTTAACTGATCCTAATGCCTTTTTAAAACCATCATCTTGTTTCTCAATTTCATCAGATTTATTCTGAAGTAGGAATGTTGTAAATAAATGTTCAAGTATTTTAGAATTTAAAATAATTATCTTTGATTCTGTCCAATCTCTTACGGCTCTTTCTGAATCTAAGAAATGTGCATCTTTATCTTTCCAAATACCATTTAATAGGTCTGAAAATTTCAATATATTTTTATCTAATTCTTCAATATATTCTCCTAAGTATTTAAACTGTGGATCTCTGTGTCTAATATCAAAATAATTGAAATAGCCAATAGATTCTATTCTTTTAACGTCAATAAATTTCTCAATATGCTTTTGAATATTCTTATGTGAAGATTCATATGTAATTCTTATCCATTCTTGTACTAGTTTGTCCCATCGTCTTTGATAATCTGGACTGAACATTTGTTCCATACCAATTCCAATAAATTCATCTGCGAATGTATTAAAAGAACCAGATTTTGATAACGTCAAACTTTTATTAAGATATAATGAATATTGTTTACCATTATCATCTTCTATGATAATATCTTCTCCATATTCTGCATCCTTATTAGGACCTAACCAGTAAATGTTTTTTATTCTTTCAGAATATAGTTTTTGCTCTGGGTCTAATTTGTCAATAATTGCTCTCGCGGTTGTTCTAGAACTTACTAATTTATCCCAATCTTTTTCAATATCGAATTCAAGTGAGTCAAATATTTGATTAATTTTTGATATATCTTGGTCTTCAATACAATCCCCTTCAAAAATTCTTCCTAATTTAAATCTATTCTTTGATAATAGAAGATTTTTCAAATCTGTTAAAAATACTTGTGAATTTTCAGAATATCTAGCTTTTAAACCTCTATCTAAGATATTATCAAGAAATTCATTATTGAGAAGCACCATTGAGATGCATATTTCTTCAATCATGTTCTTAGGTGTGTATATGACCTTTTTTTCTTCAGCAGATTCGTTTATAAACTCTATGTATGATTTAACCATGGCATATATATTAAGTAATGTTTTGTTAATTTTGAACTGTGAACATTTGCTACATTTATATATAATAAATGAACGGCAATGGAATAACTGGTTTTTTTAATGATGCTACTAATAGTTTAGGTGAAGCCATGGGTAATCCTGTTGAAGGTGGTGGTGTTAAACCACCAGAAGGCAATCCTTGGCCCTCTTCATTTGATTATAATCCGTTTGGGCAAGTAATCACAGGGGATGAGCATCAGTCGTCTAGAGCTGGTTTCTTACCACCCGCACAATATAAAGAATTTTTAAACACGCCTTATGTTAATACTAGATCATCTGGTGTTGCAGGTGGATTTTTACTCACACCAACTGTTCCTATAGAAGGACCAGCACCTATAAATGGACTACATGAAAATGAAGGATATTCGGGTAAGGATTATGATAGACCACAATCTCCAGGTTTTACTCCTTTACAATATTATCGAACAGTTAGTCCAGGATGGGCAGGTAATGATCCAGAATTTAAAATAAAAATAGCTGCGGGAGATACTGAATTAAGAACAACTTGGGAGACTAATCTTGGTAATAGAACTGATATGTTTCATATGGGTGATAAAAGAATGTTTGATTTTAAACACAGATTGGATAATCCTGGAACTTTTCAAGATGCTAGTACAGATTTTGTTGGTTCTCAGGGTGTTGATTCTAAGAAAGCAAAATTTGATAATTATAAAGATGGTGAATATATTTCATCACACGATAATGAAGATCCTGTTTATTTTGGATTTGAAATAGAGTTAAATGCGTCTTCGTCTCCATTGTTAAATGGAACAGTTGAAGATTTTATGGGAACTATTGATAACGCTAATTACTCTGAAGTCAGTGAGAAGAAAGATATTATTATTGAGTTTAAAAAGGAATTAAAAAGATATTTTAGAATTGCGGGTGATTTACCTGGAGTTGATGATGCTGATAGTTTTCTATTCGAGACTGATGCAAAAGATAAAAAGTTCTATATTAATAAATTAACAGGATTACATGCTCTAAATGATAGAAATGCTCCAGATACACACAAACCATTCGTAGATTATCGAAAAGATAAAATCGGTGTTACATTTTTTGAAGATACAACACTAAATTTGGGAACACTTTATTCTTTATATAAAAGTTTATATTGGAGTCGATTAAATGGTAAAAGCTTAATTCCTGAAAATGCATTAAGATTTGATTGTAAAATAATTGTCTCCGAGCTGCGAAATTTGGCAGCAGTTAAGAAGGCGGCTTCGGGGGGAGATGGTGGCATTGAAGTTTTAAAAGCAAATATATCACGATATGTTTATCATTTATATGAATGTCAATTCTTTTTTGAAAAACCCACACACGGGAATGAAATTGATATGGCTAGTAGTTTAAGCCCAACAAGTACTTATGATATTGAATTTGATTTCAAATATAGTAATATGATATTTGAGCGTTTTAATCCTTCACAGGATAAATATGCTTTTATTGCAAATGATAGATATGATCCTGATGGATTATTAGATGGTACACAAAAAGGTCGTACAATTCCTTCAACTAATTTCTCAAGACAACCAGGTGCTAGTACAACATTTAAAAATATTCGTGAGAATGGTGCGGTTAATACATCCTCGGTTAATGAAGATGGTATTGATGGTATGCGACAAGAGGAAAAGGATAAGATTAAAAATTTATATGGCAGACAAACACCACCAGAAATAAGTGATGCTACAGGTAAAGACACACAAGGGTCTGGGCAAAAATTTCTGGAGAATATTAAAACATCTGCTTTAAGGGAAGCACAAAGGCAATTAAATTCACGATTTGCGTTATTAAATAATTCTTTGAGCAAAGTCAGGGAAAGTTTCGGCTTAACAAGTCAAATGTCTGCTCCGAGAAATGTTTATGATTCAAGAAACACAGGAGCTGGTAGCTTTTTCTTTGATGTTCAAAATTCTTTAAGAGATTTTGGCGGAGATGCGTTAGGTGGATTGCTATAATATTGATATATAATTCATGCAGATTGATAATTCAAAAACTTATATTGGAATTGTAGAAGATAATGATGATCCTAAAAGGCTCGGAAGATGTCGAATTAGAGTTATTGATATATTTGATGAAATTGAAGTTGAGGACATACCTTGGGCTAGTCCATGGAAAGATATGAACGGTAATGAATCAAATGTTCCTGAGAAAGGAAAAATATTAACGGTTGTTTTTGATTCTGGTAATATTTATAAACCAGAATATATTTTTGCTGAACATTATAATATTAATCTGGAAAAGAAATTAGAAAAAATTTCTAAAGAGGATTATATTTCTATGAAATCTTTGATTTTTGACCACAAAACACAAATTTATGTTAATGATAGTGAAGGTTTAAAGATAGATCATAAATATAATAATCTTAATATCAAAGATGAAAGTATTAATCTAAATTTGAAAGATAATTTCAAACTTCTAAACTTAGGAGATGAAACGGCAGGTCAACAAGCCATTTTGGGTAATCATTGGATGGATTGGTTTGATCAATTTGCTGATCATTTATTAGGAACTTTTGGTGGTCCATTTTTAGGTAATATGGGGGCACCTGTTGTGCCAAATCCTGGTTTTATAACAATATTACAACAATATAAAGCTTTACGAGACCCTGTTTTCTTATCACATCATGTTAAAATTGTTGATAATAATCAAGTTAGTACTGTCAAATCTGAAGATAGAGAAAATGCTAAACAAGTAGGTGATAAGTGGAAATCCACAGTGCATGAAAATCCTATTGAGTTTGTAGATGATGATTATGAACCAAGTGAGGGTATAATCGATGAAGATAAAGAAGATGATCCATCATATGTTCCACCTGAATCAGATGGAACGCCAGATGATGCTTTACCTGATGAGGATAATACAATAGAGGAAGAAGATAAATCAGATCCAAAATCTAATAAAATTGTTGATAAGCTAATTAGATTTATGAAATCTAAAAAATCAAAGTCAGGAAAACAATATGTTGTTTATGAGGAACCATATAAGTTAAATATCGTTGGTATGCGAAATCCTAAGAAGGATGATGGAACTGTTACTAATAAATTTGACGATGATGTACACGTATTTTATCTTAATGGTGATAATGAATGGATACATAAAAAATACCAATGTACTGTTGTTCCTGGGTTTGAAAAGGGTACTAAAAAGATTGCAAATAGGAGAGCTATTCTACAATTAGGTCAATATATTGATACTTATGCTATTGGTTATCACAAAAGTAGAAAAGATCATAAGTGTTTGAAATACGCAACATCAACTGTTCATAGAAATAACACTCCTGATAGATATAACTTTACCGCGCCTACTGAAACAGGTGGATTTGGAATTAATATACACCGTTCTGGTAAAGTACAAGGACATAATGTTTATAATTGGTCACATGGTTGTCAAGTATTCAAAGTTAATTCACAATTTAAACAATTTATGAAATTATGTGAAAAACAAGTGGATGAAGGTGGTAAAAAGAAATTCACATACACACTTTGCAAACAATCTGAATTTGATGAGTTTGCTTAGTATTAGGTAATTAAATCAATATTCGTTACTTTATAAGGATAGTTTCTTTTCAGATAAAATTTCTCTCTTTCTTTAAAGTGTCGATATAGAATATTGGTTCCACCTGATTCAAAAGTATCAACAAGGTCAAATATTAATGCCCTTTTCTTTTCATCATGTAATCTCAAAGCTCTACCAATTGATTGTATAATAATTTGTTCAGATTTAAATGAATCTGCAAAAATAATATTAAAAATTGCATTAATAGAAACTCCTGTTGATAATGTTCCGTAAGATGCTACTAGTATTTTAACACCATCATCAGTTTTCTCCATTTCTTTCTTTATTTGTTCACGTTCTTTATTACGTACTTGTCCATCGATATAGAAAAATTCTTTATCAGGCAATGCTTCTTTCAAAGTGTTATGTAATTTAGTTCCATATTCAATACTATGGAAAAGCAATAATGTGTTACTTTCACATTTCTTAACAATTTTAGTTATTATATCCATTCTCTTTCCAGAAACGTGTATATAATCTTTCTCTAAAATATGTGCTTCTTTCCCCATACCACCACGCCTGATTCCATCAATTCTATCACTGAATTCTTTATCATTGTGATTCATAACTAATACTTTTACTTCCATTGGGGTGATAATACCTTTCTTTTTCAATTGATCAGCGGAAACTTCAGTAATTTTTGGACCTAATACCGATTGTATATTTAATATTTCACAACTATCATCTACTGGGAAAGTACCTGATACTCCAAATCGACAATGTGCATGTGTGAATGTTCTTTTTAAAATTGTTGTAACTGTTTTAGCTTTAGCACCGTGTGCTTCATCACAAGCTACTGTATGAAATTGTTGAAAGAATTCTTTGGGCCATTTTTCAAGTGATTGATATGTTCCAATATAAATATTAGCATTATCTGTTCCCGAATGTTTTCTTGGTCTGTCAGACATAACTTCTTCTACTCTTAAATTCATAGGAGCGTGTCCGTTGTCTAAAATAGCATCTATTACTTTATCTCTATAATCTTTAAGATTATTAATACCCATATTATATTCTATGATATTATCATAGAACTGAGTTACAAGTGTAATTGATGGTACAATTAAAAGAAATTTCGCATTTGGATCTATATATTTTAAAGTATAAAACATGACAATGGATATAATAAGTGATTTACCACCAGAAGTAGCAACTTCAGCCATACAATATCGATTTCTTAATATCTTATAAGCGGCATCAATTTGGTGCTCATAAGGCATAAATGAAACCCATTCGCCCGTCTTATCTTTAACTTTATGTGTCTTGAAAAATTCTTTACAGAAATTCTCAACATCCTCATAAGTTACATCCCTATTTAATGGAAATTCATCTTTATTTTCCAATATAAATGGTAGTCCAATTTCTTGACAACCTTTAACACATTCTTTCCAAAGTCCTAAATTAATTTTCCCATCACGAAAATAAGACTTCTTACCATTCCATACACCCATCTTAAATGCAGGCATATATCTATATCCTTTGACGTGTCTTGTTAGCCAAAGTTCTAATTGATGGTATTCAATTCGTGTTGATTCGCTAACTACTAGCTCTTCGGTTTTAGTATCATATCTTAATTTCATATATCTATATATAAAAAAACCACCTTTTTCTCGTTTTTTGTGGGTTTTAAGTGGAGGGAGCTATATTTTGGTGATATATATGAAAAAGTAAATATTAAATTATGGGTATTTTAAATTGGATACGAAACAGATGGGGTTCAGCACCACAAGAAATAGAAATGGAAGTTGTTGTTGAAGACACTACTAAAGTTGAAGAACCAGTTGAAGTTGCTGTCGAGGTTAAAGCGGAAACGCCAAAACCTAAGAGAAAATATAAGAAAAGAGCAACTAAAAAGCCAGCAGCTAAGAAAAAGCCAGCAGCTAAGAAAAAGCCAGCAGCTAAGAAAAAGCCAGCAGCTAAGAAAAAGCCAGCAGCTAAGAAAAAGCCAGCAGCTAAGAAAGCAAAGAAATAAATCTAACGGGAGGCTTTTTAGTCTCATTTAGGACCGCTATAGTTTTGGCTATAGAAAAACCATTGGGTATCGCTACTCCGATGGTTTTTAGTTTTTTATATATAGTTTATGGCGGGAATAATTCAACAAAAAACTGATGTATCACTTATACCAAACACTAATGAAAATAGTGTTGTTATTGCGGTAGATTTGGATGGTCAATTAAAATTAAAATATGGTGGAGGAACAGTCTCTGTAATTGGAGATGGTGCTTTGGGACCTACAGGCCCAGCAGGAGCAACAGGTCCAGCAGGAGCAACAGGTCCAGCAGGAGCAACAGGTCCAGCAGGAGCAACAGGTACACAAGGAGCCACAGGTCCATCTGGTGGACCAATAGGAGCCACAGGTTCGACAGGAGCCACAGGTCCAGCAGGAGCAACAGGTCCATCTGGTGGACCAATAGGAGCCACAGGTTCGACAGGAGCCACAGGTTCGACAGGAGCCACAGGAAGTCAGGGAACACAAGGACCAAGTGGAGCAACAGGATCAGATGCCTTCTCTAGCACAGGTATTTTATACAACGCTTTAAATTGGACAGATAATGGTGATGGAACAATCACTCTACCCACACAAGATGTTGTTCTTAGTTCTGAACAGAACTGGGCTGTTGGTGGTCAAGAATATACGGTAATTGGTGGAACCAGTGGAACTGCTTTTACAGCATTGACTGATGCTCAAACTAACTGGATATATGTAGATTATAATGGTGGATCACCAATATATGTTATTACTGATACTGAGCCAGATTTACTTAGAAGTGATAGAGCAAGGTATATAATTGTTTTCAGAGCTGGAATATTCTTACATGTTTTAGACTATGATCAACCAGGAAGTGGATTATCCAATAAACTAAATAATAAATTAGATAAGATATATGGAATACAGAGGGAAAGTGGATTAGCACTAAGCCTTGGTGGAACAAATTCCGTTGTTATTGGCTCAGGTAATGTGTGGTCAGGTGTTAATAGAACTACCACCACAGCAGTTGATTCGATAAATGATATATTCTTTAATAATTATCATGTTAGTGGTTCATGGGCATATGATGTATCAGGAGATGCTGTTAATAATACTTATTATGATGATGGTACAGATCTTGTAACATTATCAAATAATAGATATGTTGTGAATTGGATATACCGTGGTATTGAAGTAGCATCACATATTTATCAAGTAGTGGGTAGTAGTCAATATAAGAAAGTATCAAAGGCACAATTAGAAGCCGTGCCAGCCGTGCCAGAACTTATAAGTTCTCACGCAATTTTAGTGGGTAGAATTATAATGAAGAAAAATGAAACTGGTGGTGTTGTGGAAGGTGCTTTTGGAGCTGAATTCACACCTTCACAAGTCGCTTTACATAATGATCACGCAGATATTCAAGGTGGGACAACTGATGAATATTATCATTTTACATCTTCCGATTATAGTACACTTAGAGGTGGGGCTTCGGATGCTAGTGCATTACATAACCATGATAGCTTATATACATCAGCCAATGGCATAACAGAAGTTACTTCTCCGACATATAGTGTATTATCAACTGATATTCATGTATCATTACAATACACATTAACTGGAACGGCAATAATTTATCTTCCAGGATTAACTACATCATTACATGGAAAGTCTGTCCATATAAAGGATGCTGATTATAATGCTAAGATTAATAATATAACAATATATTCGGATGGTAGTGACACCATTGAAGGAACCTCTAGTGTTGTTATAGCACAAAATGGTAATTCCTTTACAATGAGAGGGAATGATACCACGAAAAATTGGGAAGGATTCTAATTTTGAAAAAATATATAATTGATGGTAGTCATCCGACAGGACCATATACAGATTCACTTTCAATCGTTGCAACTAGTATTGAAACAGCTACTGATTGTAGTGGTGGGTTTAAATGGTTGGAATATAGGTAAGATTATTTTAATCTATCTTTAAGAAATTCTTGACTAAAAAATGGATTTCCTTGATCATCTTTAATGTTTGTTAATTCGTTGAATAGTTTTTCTTTCGTATTACTTTTTTTAAGACCTTCTTCTGCCTCAAATCTTCTTGTTTTTATACCAAATTTAATACGTTCTTTTTCGTCTAATTGAGTATATAAATTATATAATTTTTCAGCGTCCATTTTATTTATTTCTTTTTAATATTTCATCTATCATGCCGTATTTCAGTGCATCTTTTGAATTCATCCAATAATCTCTATCACCGTCTTTGTAAACTTTATCATAGTCTTGGTCAGTAGTATCAGATATTATAGTATATAGTTCCCTTTTAATATGATTAATTTCTTTAGCCTCAATTTCCATATCAGAAGCTTGTTGCATCCATCCACCATAAGCTAATGGTTGATGTATCATGACACGGCTTCTTTTTAAAGCCTTTCTTTTACCCTTAGTACCAGAAGTTAATATAATTGCACCCATTGATGCTGCTAGTCCAGTATTGACTGTGCTTATATCTGGTTTAATATAATCCATAATATCTAATAGTCCAAGTCCATCATAAACGGAGCCTCCTGGTGAATTTATATACAGTGTTATGTCCTCATTATTGATACTTTCCATATAAAGTAGATTAGCTTTTACAAATTCA
>Ga0208299_1003099_pt1 | contig 10667 bp, 6 predicted proteins | sample 15_taG_FD_184089 | JGI IMG/M metagenome (GOLD analysis project Ga0208299, IMG submission 184089) | Marine viral communities from the Subarctic Pacific Ocean - 15_ETSP_OMZ_AT15312 metaG (SPAdes) (version 2) | ecosystem: Environmental > Aquatic > Marine > Oceanic | place: Pacific Ocean | collected...
AAATGTTAAAGATAATTTACCGGTTTCATCATCTAAAGAAAATCCATTTTCATAATCCTCCCACGTTATTTTATGTATTCTTATTTTAAATTTATCTCTACCTGGTAAATAATCTTGTTCTGGAAAAAGCTCTCCAGCTGGTATCTGAACACCACTATCGTTTACAATTGGCGTATTAGAATTACCAGAACTTTCCCCCACTTCCATTCTTTTAGTTTTTATAAAATCAGGGGCTTCGTTTTCAATAGCTATAATTTTATATCTATTAGACTTTGTTATAGGATCTTTTGTATCCACTCCTTTTTTTAACATTAAAAACGTTTCTTCATCAACTTTGTTTCTATCAGACGAAGGAAAAGATAACCAAACGTTACCATCTTTAGCTCTATAAACCCTATCCATAACTAAGTTGTAGTATTCGCTAGAAGTTTCTTTTACGTACACTTTCCAATACTCAGCCCAAGATGGTGGTATAGATTTGTTAGATATAGTTATTGCATTTTCCGATGCTGATTTTTCAAAAGGAATTTTAAAAGAAGCGTCTTCACTAGTAAATACAGGAGTTTCTCTACCGTAACTATCAAGATATGTTATACCTAAGTTGTATTGTCTATTTGATTTAACAGATGGTTCACCCACTCTGTTAGTCCAATCGTTTGAACTTTGTTTTGCTAACCAATTAGTAGATATTATTGGTTTCGATGTTAAATCGTAGTTTTGTAAATAATTACCATATACAATTCTATTACCTGTAATCTCTTGTGCTAATGCTAACCTAGGAACGTTATCCCAAGATCTTAATAATTGATTTTCTGGTAACACAGAGTATATTATATCTGAATCAATTTCATATTCATTTAGCTCCCAAGCGTTTTGTCCAGAGTTTAATTTTGGATCTGTTTTCTTTAATTTATCTACAACATAGACAGATGGAGAGTTTGTTTCTTTATATAGTATATCTATTTGAACTACTTCATCAGGTATTTGAGGTGTAACAAAATCTTTTATCTTAACTTTTATTAAAGTATTTTGTAAACCTAAGTTATAAGCTTTTTTAGATTCGTATTCAAACAAACCGGGTACAAATGCTATTTCTGAAAATGGGGAAAAAGTTGAATATTCCCCGTCTTCATACTTGTATCTATATGCAAATCTAGGAAACCTACGTTCAAACACTTTTTCATCTTCAGAAACAGAAACCATCCAATCCCAATCAATTAAACCACTAGATACAGTAGACGATATGCTAAGAATTTCTACTCTCCAAAATCCAGTTAATATATTAACCCCATCTGGACCTAGATCAACAAGAGGTTCTATAACTCTAAGCCTAACCTCATGCTCGTAAGGAATACCAGTTGTAGCTCCTCTATCACTAAGTATTAAAATATCGTTTGGTTTTAAAGGAGCAGTACCAAAGTCTATATCAAGTATAGTTCCAACTTCTAAAACATTTCCAGTTTGAGAGTGGTAAAAGTTATTTACTAATATACCACTTGGAAGATCTTCTGTCGCAAGTAAATCTAAAACTGGTGGGGTTAAGGGATATTTTTTAATAACAGTAATATGCTCTAATTGTATTGGGGTAATATTAGTACTGTTTGATAAGTCGCGATCGTCAACTATAAGGTTAGTATGTTTATTTCCATCTTGGTTAGGCCTGTGTTCAACATCAGTACCTTCTATACTTCTTTTTATATTTATTTTCTTTGGCTCAGAAAAATTATCTGTCCAAAGTAATAAGTCGTCTACAATGTTTATTCCTGTAATTAATTTAGATTTATCAAAGTTTAAAACTTTCTCGTTGTAAAATTCTAAATATCCAGTTGGAAGGCTTGATACATTAACATTGCCTGTAAGATTTACAATACCTCCACTTACCGATTCAACCTTTGCACTACCGAAAGTATTAACCTCTAATCCATTTGCTTTATCCACATAAACAACGGTCATTCCAGGTAGTATATTTTCTGAAATAGAAGAATTTATATCTAAGTAATTTACTATAGGAGATGTTCCTGCACCTTCTCCTATATAAGTTTGAATCGTATAAACATCTATAAAAACAGATTTTATAAAATTATCAACAACATTATATTTTAATATTAGGTCTTTATGTAGTAAACTACCATTCTCACCAATTGCATCGAAAATATCTGTAGAGCTTAGGTCTTGTGAACTTCCTTGTATAAACCAATACAAATCATCATTTTGTTCATCAGATATAGAACCTACACAATAAGAGTTTTCTGGAATAATATCTTGTCCCAAAACTTTTTGGTTACCTAATATATTTTGAACAGTACCCACGTCAGAATCTTCTGAAGTAGATACTTGTACATTCATTGCATCCCTATATTCTCCATTTCGAATAATTCTCTCGTCGAGATCCTTATTCATTTTACCACCTATAAAGGTGTTTTTAATCTCTGGCATATATTAGTGTTTTATCCACTTAGATTTGCCTCTAAGTATTTGAGTTAATTCTTCTAATTTTAAATTTGATAATCTTAATTTAGCTGTTCTTACAGCAGCAAATCTTTCTCTTCTAAATCTATTAACTTGATATTCTGGAACATTAGCTCTTGATGATAATATAGAGTAAGCTATAGATTTATACATAGCTTCTTCCGCAAGTTTATGAACTTGTATTTCGTCATTTGTACCCAAACCATCACTTATATAATCTAACACAACTGTTTTACCAGACATATTAGAACTAAAATGTATTTTCCCTGTACTTGGATCCATATAAAATGAACCATTAGCTTGTGAGTGCTGTGGGTCTAATCCATATCTTGAACCTTCCATTGCCCAGTATGTGTCATCTTGATAATCATCTTGATTTTCAGATGGCGTAGCTGACTTGTAATTTGACCAAGTGTCAGAAGAGTGACTAGGTGAAGTAAAAATAATTTCTTTATTAAACGCTGTTATTATACCACCAGTAGCTGGATTAGAAACATAAATCCTAGTGCCAACCGCTCCATCAGGTGTTGTAGATGGATCTGCTGTTATTCCAGTAACAACTGTTCCAACTGGAAAGTATTCGTGAGAAACTAGATCACCAACTGATATACCTGTTTGTGCAGTTGCAAAATCTATATAAGCATTTGTTTCTACTATTTCAGCTTCTTTCAAAAGAACTTGATTAGTAGGTGTGTTTGACAACGATCCATCATTTGAAGTGAATTTATATATTCCACTTGTTACAGTTACGTTTGATGCAGCTATATTAGTTAAATCTATAGCTGTATCTAAAGTTAAAACAGTTACACCACCAACAACATTGCTTGCCTCTACTAAAGTTGGAGATACTATCCCTATACCGTGAACCTCCATACCAACTAATATATCGCTATATTCAGCATCTAGCGTCATAGCCTTTTTAGTACCAGTTATTGTTGCAGTTGCTTCAATTTCAAAAGTACCATTAGATGTTTGTAAAGGATTTGTAGGATTTGAAGTTCTATTAGTAGGATATAACGGATGTTTTATACCAGCTGTATCTACCCAAGATATTTTAGTATAATTAACGTAATCTTGTGGAAGTGTCATTTGTAGTGTTGCTGGCACTGTTATTTCTTGGGATTTAATCGACTTGAAAGTATCAAAAGATAATTCTTGCATGGCTCTTTGAGCATAGAAAGCAATATCTGTTCTTTTTATTTTAGATATTATTTTATCTTCACCAACATAACCAATTTGAAATTGCGTTATAATATCATTTAAAGAAATAAATTGATAATTACCGTGATCATCACCTTGATAATATTGATGCTGTGTAGTATTGTCTAATAATCCCATTTATTTATTGTTTTTCTTGTTGAATTTTTGCAGCTTCTAAACTAGCAGCTACCTGTGTTAACCCTGGTTTTTCTAAAGTAATACCTGCTAACATTAATATCCTATTTACTAATTCAGATTCTTCTACTGGGTGTAAATCAAAATTAGTTGTTTTTGCTGGATCAGGGTCGAATAATGCTTTTTCATTTACCACAACATAACCCCATTGTGGTTTGTATAATTTTATATACGATACATCTACAGTGCCAACGTTTGGTGGGTCAATGTTTAAACCATCAAACCTATTCACAAACACTGGACCACTTGGAGACGTTAAGCTTGGTCGCATTAAAGGAGAGGATCTTAAATTGTAAAACTCGTTGTTATTTACCTCTTGAATTTTAGTTCCATTTGGCATCATTATTGATCCTAATCTATAAACAGGAAATCTAAGATTTTGATAAGTAAGTATACCTGTAGCGGGAACTGTTACCCCCATATCTCGCACTTCTAAAACACTAATTTTTTCACTTAACAAATCAAGCATGTCTGCATACTCAGTGTCATTACCATGTAATCTACCAAATTGGTTTATATCGTAAAAATATTGGTCTACAATTTCTTTTTGCGCTTTATCAGCAAATAAATTAAACTCTTGAGGAGTTATATAACCTCTTTGTTCTTTATTAGCTAATGCTAAAACTTTTTGATATACCGTATCTATATTTACCATATTATTTATTATTATATGGAAAAAGCTTGTTTAACGCTTTTTTCCTTTTTTTACAACCACAATCTTTTCCGGTAGTTTCACTAACCTTATCAACCACCTTTTTTATCCCAGTTGCTTTTGTTATTTTTTCTATTGAATCGCCTAATCCTTTAGATTTCATAATTTTTTTTTTATGTAGTATAACAATCGCCCCGTAGGGCGATCGCTACTACAGATTGATTACGAATTGAATCGTTTTTCTATATTGGAGTATATCTCCATTCCTTCATCAGTTTTAAACCAAGCGGCTAAAGCTGAATAAGGGTGTTCATCAAAAGGAACATTCATTAGTTTTCTATCGTTAGATCCCCACGAAAAAGTTCTTTGATCAGAAGATAATTTAATTATCCCCATTTCAGTTGCTTTAATACCAAAGTTCCTAAGAACCACGTTATCATCGTTTACTAATTCTAAGAATAATTTAGGATTTTTCTTAGCAAATATAAGTAAATCACGCTTAAGTTCTTTAGAGCTCATCTTAGACACTTTAGAACCAATCTCTACACGCATAACAGCTTCTGCCATATCAATATCTAGATTTCTAGCCGCGTTTAAAGCGTCTATCTCTAACTCTATAATATCAACTTCATTAGCAGCTCGTAACGCTGGTTTCTCTTCATAAAAGATTATATCTCTTGAAGGGTGGTATAAAGATAAAAACTTTTGTAGTATAGTTTTTTCTTTTTCTACAATTAACATACCGTTTCTAAAAATAATATGTTCCATTCTTTGCTCTCCCTGCATTTCATCTACAAAAACAGTTCTTTGATTTTGACAGTACTTAAGTTCTCTTTCGTAACCTTTTTCTTCATCAAAATAGTAAACGTTTGCAGATTTTAACATCCTAGACAAAGGTTTTTTATTACCTTTTAACCTATACATTCTGTCTCTTATCTCCCAACCATCTTCCGCTTTTTTATAAATCGGTTCTGTTCTTTTTGCTTTTGGTTGCTCTACAACCGGAGGTGTTTCAACAACTACCTCTTCTTGAACTTGAGGTTCTTCCACCTCAACTTTTTTTGTTTCTTGTTTTTTTGCCATAATATAATATATAATAAAATTAATAAAAAATAAAAAGAGGGACGGAGAACGTTTGCTTGTATGCCGTCCCCCTCTTTAAAATATAAATGCTTATTTCATTAACATGAAATTGTTAGCACCTTGTGTAACTAAACATCTTTCAGATAGCATGTGAATTTCCATTGCATCTAAAGCAGATGTAGCAGCACCAACAGATCCAGTAACCCAAGTTTTGAATTTTCTAGATTCTGTGTTTGAAGCTCTATATCTAACGTGTAAGAATGGACGTTTCATATTTGCTCCCATTGCTTGATCATAAACTGAAGATACACCAGCAGGTATAATAGCTCCTCTAATAGCAGCTGTAGTACCTCTACTGTTAATAGCTCCTCTTGTAGCTTTATCATTTAGATATTTCCAGTCAGATTTGTAGAAATCATAAGAACCTCTACGGAATCCAGAGAAACCTAAATTAAGCGCCATGTCTTCTGAGTTGTCAAATACTCCGTAAGAAGTACCACCAGCTCCGTAAGAATTCATAGAAGCTAACATGTCATCTATAGCTAGAGACGTAGCTCTATTTACAAACATCATGTTTTCCTCAATAGCACCTTGATTATCAAACTCAGCTAATATAGCATCGAATTCAGTTAAATCAGTAGCAGCGTTAACACCAGTAATACCAGAAGTAACATTACCTCTTTCTTCAATAGCATCAAATAAACCTTGTGTACCAACACCAGCAGACCCTGCGTCAGCAGAACCTCTAATTTGACCATCTGCGAAACCAATAATAGATGCAGCAGCTGATTTTTCAGCTTCTAACAATGTCATTTCCATATAGTCAGTGAATCGAGATCTAGTTTCACCTTCTGCTTTTAAGTACCATAAGTAACCAGAAGTACCATCCTCAGCAGAAACTTCAACCCAACCTACTTGAGAAGCATCAGAACCAGATACAGCATAATAATCTTTCATTATTTGCATTTGGTTACCGTACGACTTAAACGTAGGAGATAAAGCAGTTCTTGAAGTAGAAGCAGCAGCACCAGTAATACTACTGTACGACTGTCCTTTACCAAAGTGTGAACCTACTACTAATAAAGTTGCTGTACCATCAGTTAAAGTTGATAAAGCAGCTGTAGCATAAGGCTCAACTGTAACAACAGCTGTAGCTGGAGTTTCAACAACTAGTGCTTTTACAATAACACCAGCTTGAGCGATTAATACAACATCATTTGCTCTAATACCATGAGACGCAACAGCAAAACCATTTTCACCGTCAGCAGAACCGTCGATGTCATGAGTAACTGTAAACGTACCATTTGTATCACCATCTGCATCTACCGTACCAACGTAAGATAAATGTAAACGTGATTGTTCAGACCATACAACCTGATCGGATGCACTAGCCTCTTCTGCACCAACTTGAGCAAGGAATCCAGAAACTGTACGGTTACCGAAAACCGCTGCTTCTTTCTCCATTAAGTCAGGCAGGTATTGTTGTTCCCATCCGGTAGAACCGTCTGTGAAATCTATGTAGTTTGAAGCTAAAGCTTGTTGCTGTGCCGTTGGCACCTTGTTCAAACTACTTCCTGCAGTAATTGCCATAATTTTTTAATTTTAAATTGTTATTTATTTTTGTTTTTGATTTTAAACTTAAAATCAGAAGAATTATCACCTAGCACTTTAAATTTTAAACCACCTGCTTCAATTTTTCCATGACTTTGTCTTGGGTCCATGTTAACATTTTTAGATTTAGCAACGCTATCTTTCATAGCATCTGCTTTACCTTGTTCATAAAAGTGTTTTGCAATAGCATCAGCATTCATCGCTGTGTATAAAGATTTGTGATAACCCTTAGCATCTGACATTTCATTCTTTTCATTCAAAAACTTTTTGACAAAATTATTAATGTCACTTTGAGTATCTTTAACCTCATTAGCGTTGCTTACGTTAAATCTATATTTCTTATCTCCGACGTTATATTCAAAACCTTTGAACTTGTCGTTAAAAACATTGTCTGTTTTTTGTAAGAATGTAGATTTAGCTTTATCCGCTACCTTTTGATTCTCTTCAGATTCCTTGTTGTATCTATTAAAGAAATCAATTGCTTTCTGTTGCTCACTCGTAAGCTTTGAACCAGCTTTAATTTCTTCATAGTATTTGGACTTTTGCCCGTCCAGGTGGGCTTTAGCGTCGGCAACTTGCTCTTTTAACGCTAATTTTTTTCTACGTATATCTCTTTCTTCATCAATGTCTTCGTCGTAAGAGAACGTGTCTTCCATAAGGAAGTTAATTTCTTCTTGATTTAAATGGGGTTTTGTTTGTTTATAGTACTCGTATAACAAATCTTTATCCTCTAATTTACTGTAATCTTGATTAAGTCTTACGTAATCATTTAAATCTCCACCAGTTTCTTCCATAAAGTCCATTAGTTTTTGAACATTTTCTGGAACTGGTTTACCTGTCTCTTGAGCTTCTACTATAGCTTCTGCAACTTTTTCTTCTAGCTCTTCAGCTGTTTCTTCAACCTCTTCCTCTTCGTCTGTTATTTCTTCTAAAACAGGTGTTTCATCATTTTCTTCTGTAGATTGTTCAACAACCTCTTCTTTATCAGCCGTTTCTTCAGTAACCTCTTCTTGAACTTCCTCGGTTTTTGTATCATCAACTGGTTGTTCATCTTCTATTTTTTCTTTAGGTGGGTTACTTAAATCTACTTTTATCACGCTATCATCTCCAGCGCTTTCAAATTTACTTTCATCAACTTGAGGTGTTTCCTCAACTTGGTCTTGTGTAGTTTCTTCAACTACGTTTTCTACGTTTTCTTCCATAATATAATATAATAATAATTAATAAAAAATTTATCTAGGTTCAAATGCTCCTAAATCGAATCCGCCACCTAGTATATCATTACCTGCGGACTCAAAGTTTTTAGGTGGTTTACCACTATTTCTTTGTTCAATCATTTCACTCTGTTGAGATGCTTGAATCCTTGTTCTTTCATCTTTACGATCTTCTTTTTCTTTTTCTTTTTGTTTCTTAGAATCATTCTCTAACCCCTTCAATTGCATGTTATATTGAAATTCCAATTCCATCAACTCTTTTTTGTATGCAACTTCTTGTTGCATTTTTTGTGATTCCATTTGAGCTTTTATTTGCTCTAATTCAGCGTCAGATTGCGTAGTAGCCTGTTTCTTTTGAATCTCAGCTTGAGCAGCAACCTGTTGAGCTTGAGCGTTTGCTTGGGCTTGCGCTTGAATATTTTGTTGAACTATTAATTGATCTCTTTCTATTTTTTTCTTTCTACGTATCTTTAATAGTTGATTAGCTAGTTTAATATTTTTTATTTCTCTAAGGTCAATAGCATCTTCTAACTCTATATTTTTAGATTGTAATGCCATCTGTATATTATTCTCTAACATCATTTTCTCCTCTTCATCTGGTGTTAATTGTATAAATATACCAAAGTCATAAAGATGTAGTTCTTTCATCTCATCTAAAGTAGCTACATTATGAGCTCCTATAGCTTGAATAAAAGCGTCTCTTGTTGGTGAATACTCTATAATATCAGATATTCTAAGAGATAAACATTCAGCTGTTTCAGCTGTTAAAAATAATCCAGCTTGCAATATATGTCTTGTTGCTGTGTTAGAATTAGCAGCGGCTAATTTTTGCACTCCTACTAAAGCGTTTTTATCTGGCATGCTACCGTCTCTAGCTTCATTAAGCCCGGTGACATCTCTTATCATTTGTAAATAATAGTTGTAGTTGGCTATAAGAGCTTGCATTTTATTTCCACCAGATCCAGATGTAATTTCTTGAATAGGAACTTTACCAGGGTTCATCTCACCTTCCGAAGTAAAGCTTCGTCCAATTACAGATCCAGTTTGGAAGAACATGTTTAAGGCTTCTTGTGGATTGTAGTTTGTACCATTACCAAGATCTATTTCAGCAAGACCATCAGCATCTAAATAAACGCCATCTGGAACCATTTTCGACATTACTTGTTGAAGTTTTAAATGTGTCAACTGAATCATATCGGCAAAACCCGTTATACGTTTTACTAATGAATCTATTTTTCCATTATACATTCTAGGAGCCACAATAGAATAATTCATTTTAACTTTAGTAAAATCACTTTTAGGGCGCATCATATTAGCAGCCATCTCCCATTTAAGTAATTTATCAGTACCCAAAATCATAGCACCATCATAAAGGCATTCTATAGACCTTAGCATTCTACTGTAACCACCTTCCTTATCTTCTGGAGGGTTAAAAGTATCGTCTTTAGGTATAATTTTATCAGCGCCAGTGCCAGTTTCTTTTACCTTATATACTTCGTTCATGTAAGTTTTATAATTAAAGTACAAAACTTGAATAGTATTATTATCTTCTTTATCTGTAGAATGTATATTGTTGTGGTTAGATCTATTGTTAGATTTATTCTTCATTATATCCTCAAGTTCAATTTCTGTTAAATGAGGGAATTGTTTAGCTAATTCATTTACTGGAATAGATTTTACTTCACCAGCGTAATATATATCATCAAAATAAGGAGAATCTGTATATGAATAAACTAAATTAGCAGGATCTACATAATCTATAGTAACTCCTTCAGAAGTATTAAAACAAGTTTTTACAGCACCTATACCTAAAACGGTTAAATCATAGTAAAATCTTTTCTTGATTAATTCGTAATTATTACCCTCCATCAAAACATTTAGAGCTTGTTCTTCTGCTAATTCCACAGACTGCTTATATGTTAATTGCATGTGAAGTTCTAATTCTTCTTCTGTTTCTGGTAATGTTTCTGGATCATTCTCAGCTAATGTTATCCCAAAAGCTTGTTGTGAAAAATCATTCAACTCCTTTGTTCTCATGTCAGAGAGTATAGACTCCATGTACTTAGTTCTTTTCGCTACACCATAAGGATCTTGCGAAAACGCTTTTATATCATAAGTTCTTTCAGCTATACCATTTACCACTATATCTACAAATTTAGATATAATTGGAACTGGTTTCCAATCTAAATTAAGATAGGACAAATCACCATTTATAGATAACTCATCCTTATATTTTTGTATAG
>Ga0208299_1003102_pt1 | contig 10654 bp, 11 predicted proteins | sample 15_taG_FD_184089 | JGI IMG/M metagenome (GOLD analysis project Ga0208299, IMG submission 184089) | Marine viral communities from the Subarctic Pacific Ocean - 15_ETSP_OMZ_AT15312 metaG (SPAdes) (version 2) | ecosystem: Environmental > Aquatic > Marine > Oceanic | place: Pacific Ocean | collected...
AAGTTAATACCTGCGTTTCAAACAAGAGCAGTTCTTGCTGCCAGTGCTGACGCAATAACACAGAAAAAAAAGAAGCAAGCATCTGAAAGGTTTTTGCCGGTAGGGCTAGAGGGAATTACGAGGAACTTAACAGGTTCGACTGAACATCAATCAAAAACACTGGACGAGAACTATGCTGCAATCATGGGGGTGGCAGGAAACCTTGACCCTTCTGTTGCTAAAGAAATCACTTCTCATTACCTCACCCAAAGAGAAAACATAGAAAAGCAAGCTCCCCCTACTTACAAGGCACTCACGGGAGACATGGAGGGGATTGTTGAAATCACAGATTATTCTGGCACAAGGCAGATGAATCTTCCGAAGTCCAAGGAGGACGGTGGCGCAGACATTCAATTTGCAAATGACGTAGAAAAGGCAAGGATTGCTTATGAGAAAGACCCTACTAATCCAACTCTAAAGAACAACCATGAATATATGCAGAAGCTTGCGCTGAAGAAAGCGACACTCGCAGGGTCTATGGAGTCGATTTATGACTCAGAGGGGAATCTGGTCATACATAAAGCTACGGGAACAGGGATTACTGTTTCTCAGCAATCGGAACACCAGAAATATGTGTCTGCCATGTCAAGGGGGGTTGCTCACTTGGATTCATTCTTCCATAAGATTGAACCAAATCAACTTGGAATACCGGGGCAAGCCGGGGAGGTTTTAATTGATAATGTGTTTGTGGATTTCTTCCCTGAAGACAGTTACATAAAGAAGCAAGCCAACAAGCGAATAGACACAAGACAGGCGATGCGTCTTTGGTCAGAGGGTGTCATTAGAAGTGTGTCAGGCGACACTAGGTTCAGCGTTCCAGACAGGACGGCAATCGAAGCAATAACCAAGAGTCCAAACGCATGGGTAACATACACGGCAGCCAAGCGAAGCATGATGCTAATTCGCCAAAAGTTCCAGATGGATTCACGCGACAGACTCCAAAAACTTGGAACAGAAGAAAAAGATTGGCCACTGTTCGCGAAGACCCCTGACATGATTCAAAGCGACTACGCTCAAGGAACCATTCCCTACTACGATGCGTTTAGTGCAATGAAGATAATGAACCCACTTTACGGAGAGTGGTTGGGTAAAAGCTTTGGAGAGGTTCAAGGTAGTTACACACCAGAGACAATGACGAGGGAGATCGAGGATTCAATCTCGCTGATGTATCCAGTAGAGTACAGAAAAGCTTTCAAACAAGGTGCAGATGCGCTGAAGAATAAATAATATGTCAGAAGAGTTCCTTAAATTTCTGGATATGCAGCAAAGGTCTGCAACCACCAACGTAAACCAAGTCCCTGACCTTGTGGCAAGCGAGGGAGATGTTCGCCGAAGGACTGCGGGGGACCGCAGGGAGCAACTTGTGCGTGACAAATTCAAGTCATCAGATGGTACTCCTATTTCAATAGATGCATCTCCTTTGTCGTTTTACAACAGAGGGGCAATGTCTCTGCGGCGAACTCCAGAGGATAAGAAGTCCTTTCTTGAGAACACAATGGAATATGGTCAAGGGAATGTTCGCCTTGTGGGTGACACCCCAATAGTTCGCACTGTGGGGGAGGATGGGAACCCAAGGGACATAGTTGTAGATGAGGATTCAATGACTTGGGACGATTTGGCAGACATGGGTGTTGCTGTTCCTGAGATTGCCGGTGCGCTTGCGGTTGTCCTGTCCAGAGGTAGGGCGGCAAGAGGCAAACCGTTACCGAAGGGATGGCTGGGGCGCATAGGGGGGTTTCTGAAGGAAAGCGCACTTGCTGCTGCTGGTGGTCAAGCAGCAGGAGGTTCGACCGACCTACTAACGAGACTGAGGGACATGCCTAATACGTTCAGTTCTTCCGCATCTGAAAAAGTAGATGCAATTGACCCTATGGAGATAGTCAAAACAAGACTCTTTTTAGGCATGATTGATACTGCCACAGGGGGTGCTGGTGAACTTGCGGGGTTTGCGGTTATGCGTGGGGCAAACATGGCGAGAAACCCTTTCGCGGGTAGCAGGGGGCAAAAGCAAAGTGACATGATTGCTGCGGCAAAGTTCCTTGAGGAGAACGTGATTGATGCTGCCGGTAATCCAGTTAAGATTTTAGAGAATCTTCCGCTGGGGGCAACAACAGGAAACAGGTTGGTTTCCAGAGTTGAGGGTTGGTCTGAAACGATCTTGGCTAGAAGTGGTCCTATGGCAAAGAAGGAGGAGGAACTTGTCAGGACAATGAGAGATGCCTTGAACGTCATTGTTGCAAAGGACAAGTTCCCAAGCGACTACGACATTGGTGCGAAGATTATTTCAGGGTTTAAGGATGTTGCGTCCAAGGCAGGGAAAGCTGAGAAGGTCGCAACGTGGGAGGTTAGTCGTGTCGGATCAAAGGAGGTCAGGGATGCGCTTAACCTGCAAGCCGGAAAGGACTCACTACACCTGCGGGAGAAAGCAGGGGAAACTGTCCGCGCTGCCGTCATCAAAAAGAGGAACGATGCAAAGACAAAACACTTTGCGCCTCTTTACGATAACGTAAGCAATCTGGTCAACCAACTTGATGACCCTTCAATCGTAAGCTTTGGTAAGGTAAACAAGTTAATTAAAAAGATTGAGGGACACCTTCCCACTGTCGATGTACCTCTTAACCCTCAAGGAACCTTGGAGGTAACGAAGCAGCAGACACGAACAGGGAAGGGTAAGCTTGTTAGGGTTAAGGATATTGAGCTTGAGACCTCAATAGACAGTGGCGTTATTTCGAGAAAGAAAACAACAACTGTCAGGGGCGAAAAAGGGGAGGTTGATTTTGTAATTTCTGAAAGCGCAGAGAAGCTGGGAAGGGATGACCTGGGGGACGTTAGTAAGATTCTAGGGAGAACAGCAAAGGGCAAGAAAATACACACTGGGTACTACCCCGACAATGTAAGGTCTTTCCTTAAAGAGTTTTCAGAGATGCAAACTCTGGAGCAAGCGAAGCAAGCCAGAAGCATCATCAACGATGCAATAAGAGACAGCAACGCAATGCCGGGGGTTTCGCAAAAATGGTTAAAGGACATCTCATCAGAGATTACAGATGCCATCGAGGGCAGCGTGAACAACCTGCCCACCCCGGAACTCAAAAATGCTCTGAAGCAAGCGAATGCAGTGTACCGCAACAATCACGCTCAATTCAGGGACAGCAGATTGACCAAGTATTTCAAGACTCCAGATGAAGCGGGGTACATCGGCAACGAGGGAATCATAAACGACCTCCTTGCAAAACCTGACGGGGACGCTTGGAAGTCTCTCAAGGAGTACATGACTGTTGGTATGAAGAATGCGGACGGGGTTGCTACCCCTGCATCTAAAGAGATGCTTGATGCGTGGGAGTCGCTAAAGCTTGCGTACATGGACGGTATTTTAAGGCAAGCAAGCAAGGATGGTCATGGCGATCAGATTGCCTTTGACACACTTTTGAAAACCTTGCAGAGAGTGAACTCAAAAGCACCAACAATTTTGAATGATGTGTTTGGGGTGAAGCTTGGGAAGGTGCAGAAAATTGCAAACCAAATGCAGGGACTTGAAGGACTGAAGGGGGCAAGAACAAGTAAAGATTATGTTTTAGACAGGGATTTAATTGAGGGTTACCTGAGAACACCAACCAAGTCTAAATCTGCTATCAATGATCTCTTGAAGGTTCAGAAGGAAAGGGATGATCTACTTAACAATCAAATAATAGGACCATTCCTGAAAGGGGATAACGCTGCCCTTGAAACCGTTCCGGTTAACAAACTTGTGGATAGGTTCATTGATAAGGGCGAATCCCTTGGGACGATTAAGGATTTCATTGAGAAGGTTGAGCTACTCCCCAACGGCAGCGTCTTGAAGGAGGGCATACAACGCAGGGTTATCTCAAAGCTTCTCGCCAAGAGCAGACAAAGAAAACCAACCGGGGTGGATGACCCAATTGGGTTCTATTCCACCATCCCCACAGAGATGGTCAGCGGAAATCTTCTCACAAAAGAGATGAAAAACCGCAAAGACCTTTATGAAGCAATTTTAGACAAGGATCAGATTGATGTTCTGGATGCAATCGGGAAGGTGTCGCTAGGAATAGAGACAAGGGACGAGATTGCAGGTGTTGCTGGCGCACTTTATGTCGGAGGGTTGTATCGGCAGTTACTTACCGACAGAAAGAAATCTCTGAGTGCGGGTTACGAATTCGGTAAAATCTATTTGGTCTCTGCGGCACTTGCTAGTAAGTCTCTGCGGAAATGGGGTTATCGTGATGTTATGTGGAAAGAACCTCAGTCCGTCTACCGGGGGTTGCTGCTAACACCTCCGGTCATTCGTGCTCTTTATGAGGACTCCACAAACAAACAAGAGTTCTGGCTGAAGCTGGACTCAATGCGGAAGAGTGGTGGAATTAAACCCTCTGATGAGTTCCTGCAAACATTAAATCAAGATGAGTAGCATATTCAAGAACACGGGAGGCACAACTGCCCTCAGACCTGCCGGGAAGGGCAGCAGGTATCATCGGGGCAAAGGGAAGAAAAAACCCTCTCAGCCGCAATCTGGGGACACTGAGGGCATATCTGCCCAACTCTCTGCCATTGACTCCCAACTCGCAACCATTGGGGAGTCTCTAGGGGAGTCTCTAACAACCTTTAGCAAGGGGGTCGAGGAGTTCGATAAGAAGGTGACCAAATACGACAAGGACACCACCGACCTGGGGCATGACATAGCTGCGGCTAAACCCTCTGCCCCTGCCGATCCTCTCGCTGAAATGCTTTCTGAACTGCGGAAGCGGAAGGGGTCAAAATATGGTAAACAGTTCACCAACCTTGCGAACCAAATTGACTCCATCAAGGACGATTATCCAGAAGAGACATTGATGAGGGCATTGAAGAGTGGCATCGACCAAATCTCTCAATTCACCGTCGAGGATTTGCAGGAGATCGACGCTATGGGCAAGCGATGAGGTTTGCGGTTCTCCTGCTCTTGATTCTCTGCGGTGGATGCCACTCGGTGAAGCATGAGTGGTTCCCTGACCCCCAAGCGCAGCGTGACCCGGAACTCGGTGGAATCACCGTCGATGTAGTGCGGCTGAATTGGTAGACGGGAGTAGACGAGTTTATAGACGAATACGACTACTTTCAGTATTACCTGAATTGTGTTTACCCCTATAAATATTGACTAATTGAATTCCCAACCTGACTGGGGGTCAGGAGGTCGAGAGTTCGAATCTCTCCATCCCGACCACTTCTTTCCTAGAAAAAGGGTTACTTTCACCCTCTCGACACCTTACTGACACCTTATCGAATTGGGCGAGTAGACGAGTTGGTAGACGAGTAGGCAAAAAAAAAGACCCTCCGAAAAGGGTCTTGAAGCGTTTGAGACTTCAGGGAAGGGTCTCCTCATTGGTGAACATTTTCTGCATCTCATCCATGCGTTCCTCAATGGTCGAGTCCTCCCATTCATCATCGTCAGTGTTGCCGTCAGGGTCAACGTACTCGTCCCACAACGCCCTGCTGCTCGCAATCTCACGATCTGAGTACATTGCCGTGTGAGTTCGCCATCCCTCATTGTCTGCGACTTTCTTTAATTCAGTCAGCAACTCAATCCCAAGATGCCCGGAGGTGTCATGTTTTTTGATGCGGTCAACGACCTCATCTTTTGTCCAGTAGCTTGCAGATGACGTGTCCCGCCCTGCACGTTCAACCGCATCATCGAGGTTCCTGTTGCTCTGGTCATAATCGTCATCAACGCAATGCTGCAAGAGAAACTCAGTTAGTTCCTCTTTTGAGTCCATGACATGCGACACAAACGGTCTCCCTTGATGCGGCACTTCAACCCATACATATTCCATTTTCATTTTGCATTAGTTCCTTTCCTTATCAATTAGTTTAAACACCTTTACCATCTCACCTGGGGTAGCACTCCAAGCTTCAACTCCCCCATCAAGGTTGAGTCCTCCCTCGCTCAAGCCCTTCCGGTCTTCCAAGAGAGTTTGAACATAGTACCCACTGACAGGTTGGCCGTTTGGCCAATCCTTGTCCGTATGCTTTGAATCGTGGAATGTGACAGTGCGACTGTCCTCATAAACACTATCGCCGCCATGACCAAAAGCGGAGTCATTAACATCATTCATGGTGATGATCCATCTACCTGCTTTTCCTAATTTTTTTTCTTTAGTCATTTCATCACCTCCACCTTCAGATTATGCAGGAGTCCTGCGTCTGGATCAGCTAGGCGGGAGAACGCTGCCAAAGACAAATCCAGTTGTCTAGTCGCAAGCAACCTCTTCGCCGGTCCCCGGTCGTTAACCGTTACAACCACAAACCGGGGTCCATTCCATACGCGAATTTTGGTCCCCAGCGGATAGTCCCAGCTTGCTGCTGTATGCTTTGCGGCATCAAAAACCTGCCCTGAAGCGGTTTTCCTGCCGTTGTACCTCTCACCATACCAAGATGCCGTCAGCGTCCTCTGAGGAGGTTCTGAGAGCATCGCGAGTATTCCAATCGTCGCTATTGTTATTGTTGTTTTCATTTTAGTTCCTTTCCCATGCCGCAGGTTTGTCCTTTGGCATAAAATCCAGTTTCTTTTCTCCAAACAATCCCGGTTCGTTCAAACCGTAGGTATCCTTAATCAATGAGACCCCAGACCTATGCCCCAATCTCATTCCGATCTCTTGGTCTGGTATGCCTTGACTGCGGCAAACCCGCACATAGTAAGCTCGCAACCCATGACTTGTCCTTGGACCCAAACCAAGTTGCTTTGCCGCCTTCTGAAGGGCATGGGTCAGGGAGTCGTGGAAAGGGGGAGTAATCCCGTCCTTGCCAACCAGCAGATACTTGGAGTGTGGATGATTCTTGTCCTTAAACTCCTTCGCCGCAGTCAACACCTGACGCAAGGGGTCGCTCATCAAAACATACGGAAATATCCCGTCCTTTAACCTGTCAACGTAAAGGAACTTATCGTTGTACCATCCCGGTTCAAGTGGCTTGGGGTTGGCGAGCAGCTTCAGCACCTCCCCCGTGCGGCATCCGGTCACTCCCTCAAGCAACCCCTGCCAACCAACCATTACATTCCATCTTGAATTAAGGAATACCTGTGCAATCAAATCATGGAACTCCTCATCACTCATCGGCATTGAGTTTGTGCAGTTCTTTACCAGTTTACGCTTTTGATACCTTCCCCTCTTGGCAATGGGGTTGGTCTTCATGCGCTTGTAGTCGATTGCCCAGTTGAACATTGTTGAGAAGTGGGTCAGGTCCAAGTCCGCAGACCTCTTGCCGGTTCCCCTCTTGGCAACGCTTGTCCGGTAGGTGTGGTAGGAATGACAATCTCCTTTGCATAATCCCCCTGCATCTCTGCTCCCAAAAAAGCGTTTAAGGTGTTCAAAGGCGCGAACAATGTCTGGATTGTCTCCTCTCTGATTCTGCTCTGAGTCTGGATACCCCTCTGCGGCATAATCCCTGATGAGCAGGTCAACTCTCTGGGTCTCTGACCCTCTCTGAGTCTCTGACTCTCTGACTTCTCCTGAATTGATCTCTGCTTGGAGAATAATTAAACGGTCTCTGGCTGCGGTCTCTGAGGTGATCTCTGACCCGTCCCGGTTTTTGAGTGCGCGGAACGTCCAGCCCCCGGAGGGTAGCTTTACCCTGCCATTGTAATTGCCGTTTTTAAGATACAACTTTTTACCTAATGATTTCATTACCTGGGTGTTCCTTTCTATTCTGTGTAGATTTTTCCATCGTCACCGACATAAAGCCAACACTCGCCAAAGCTTGCGCTTGCCTTGCTCAAGCGTTCGCCAAGGTCGCCAAGCCCCCGATCCCAAAAGCCGCAGCCATGACCGGCGCGGGTTAGCCAAAAGTCATGCCCCGCGCATTCCTCTGCGGTGTACTCTGCCCCGATGGGGATTGCCCTTTGCTCTGCGTACTCTCTGAGGTCATCATCATTCAATTGAATGAACTTTTCGCAATCGCTTTCCATTTTTTCGCGTGTCTCTGCGGCAAGCTTTTCTTCACCGTATTTCTCTGGGTCATCAAGCGGCGTTTCCTCTGGGTCAACTGATGACCATAACGCTGCGGTGATGTATCCATCAATAAACTCTCTGACTCTCTGACTCTCTGCGTCTCTGATGTTTATTGATTTGGTTATCCATTCTCTCTGCGTTTCCATGTTTAGTTCCTTTCTGTTTTTTTGGTTAAAATCCCCGCACCCTTGACCCTCTGACTTTTTAAAAGTCGCTGAGATCGAATGTGTGGGGCATGTTTTTTGCGCTTTTTGGCAAATTCGCTGTTTTTGGCCAATTCAAGGGAAACACTCTCTGCCCCTGAACAATGGCCAGGTGAGTTTATTTAAGGACAAGCAAGCCATGCCGCGAACCTGCCAAGTGAGTGCCGCAGCATTCGCAAGGGGACTTGGCAAATTCGGCGAGAATTTCACCTGTTGCCAAGTGTCCCCCTTCCTTGGTTAGTTCCTTGAAACCGCTTTCAATTGCTTGCAAGCGTTTTTCGGACTCTTTTGGTTTGTAATAATAGTCCAAACCGCTTGCGTCTCCTGTTGCCTCAATTATGAAGCAATCCGCGCACACTGAATATTCGCCGCTAATTTCCATTTTATTTTTAGTTCCTTTCTGGGGTTTCCTTTGCCCCTGTCCCCTTTCAACGTGTGAAAAGGGAAAGGGAAAAAGGGGGGATTATTTCCCCCCCTGAAGCTTGCGCTTGATATACTCAAACCAAGCTTGCGCTTCGCGCTCTGATGCCCGGACCTTGCGCGGCTTTGGCAAGGTCAAGGTGAGTTCAAGCTGTTGCGTCATGGCAGCAACAGGGGCAACAGCCATTCGCCCCAAAAGAGCAGGGCGACAAGCAGGAGTAGTGCGGCAAGGTCAGCCAGCATGCCAAGGGTTGCTTTATTCATTTGTTCCCCCTTTTGTGTCTTGGGGTTGCCGGACGGCAAGCAATGGCTTGCGCTTGCGTCATATCATGCCTTGGCAAGTCGTTTAGCAGGTCAACCGTCCAACAGGGTTGAAACACTTCAAAAAATAAGTGTTTCCATCTGTCGGACTTTGAAGGGGTCCAGTACCAAACTCCACGCTTGCTGTCGGGGTACTTTGTATTGAGTTTGTAGCTGATGGAGTCCTCCCCGTAATAGGACCGGAACCCTCCCCCGGTACATGAAACCAACCCCTTGCGGCAATCCGGGCGGTTTATGGTCAAACCGTAACCGGGAACACTCCACCCCATCGCGGAGTCCAGTCCCCCGGCATGCTTGGCAAGCTTTACTCCAATACTCCCCGCCTTATCTTGCTTGCAGGGGTTTGGAGTGTAAACCGTCAAGGGGTCCAAGTACCTTGCACCGTCGATTGTCCTTTTTTCCGGGTAAAACTCCCCGTCCATTGTTGCGGTTACATAATCCCCAAAAGCGGGACTTTTTAAGTGTGCCGCAAAACCGCCCTTGCCCTTCAAACATTCGACAATTGTTGCCACGTTTTCAACGTCCGCAGGGATTACGGCCCTGTCTGGGTTCACTTTTTGCAGTGTTTCAATGTTCATGGCGTTAATTGAAAAGCGAGGGTGCAAGTACAAAGTCCTCGCCCCAGTCACGGCGCAAACCGTCAAGGGATTCCGCAGGTGTTGCTGCATGCCTCCGCAATGGTCCCGCCTCAAGCTTTAAGGCGTAACCGCGAGGGTCACGGTTGACAGTGAACCCTGCCGGGAGTTTGCCCCCGAAAAGGTTCCGCACCTCGCCCGTCACCTTTTCAAGTATTCGATCACACTTGGCTTGGTAGTCGGTGACATTGCAAAGGTTGATTGCCGCCCTGTGCGCCCTGCGTTCAAGCAAGGTCAATTTGCGGTGTAATTGGTTGCCGATATATTCATCGGTTGTTTTTGGCTTGTGTTCTGCAATCCACCCTTGCGGCTTGCCGTGTTCAACGTGACACCGCCAAAACAATGCCAAAGCGTTCAAATGCTTTGCCTTGTTTCGCTGGGATTGTTCGCGTTTGCTGATATGAATGATTTCATATTCGCTGCCAAGTAAAACCTTTTTTATTGGCTTTGAACCATCGACAGGAACGGAAATCTTTTGCTTTTCTGCCCAATTGGATTGGGATATTGCCCACCCGGCAGGGTAGGTTTTGCCTTTTGTTAAAAAAACATAACCTGAGCCATGCCCGTCACAGTGGCACATTGTCATATTGTTTAATGGTTTTATTTTCATGGCATCAAACGGTGTCGTGATTGTAAACCACAGTGGCAGGACTTCGCCCCTCAGTGAAACCAACCAACATGATACCGCAATCGTCGCAATGTTTTTTGATTTGCGCTTTCAATTCGTTGGTTTGTTCATCGCTTAGACTTTCCTCAGTGTGCCGCGCCTCCGTTTTGCTTTTGCCTTCACAAAGCCAATCAAAAGCAGCGTTGTCAGGGTCAAGCTCACAAAGGAACTCAACCAAGGTCAATTCTGAGTAAGTGCAATCAAGTGCAACGGGATCAAATTCGCTTTCATCGCCTCCGCTTTCAATTGCGGCTTGGTCCAGCATTGTTAAGTGGTCAAATAGCTTTTCTAGTCCATGTTCTGACCAACCGCTTGCCCTTCCGCAGCGTTCAAAGCCATGTTGAAACCTTGCCCAATCAATCGTCTGTTTCATGCTTC
>Ga0208299_1003103_pt1 | contig 10653 bp, 8 predicted proteins | sample 15_taG_FD_184089 | JGI IMG/M metagenome (GOLD analysis project Ga0208299, IMG submission 184089) | Marine viral communities from the Subarctic Pacific Ocean - 15_ETSP_OMZ_AT15312 metaG (SPAdes) (version 2) | ecosystem: Environmental > Aquatic > Marine > Oceanic | place: Pacific Ocean | collected...
CTCAGACCCCACAAATGCTTATTTTGGGATTCAGACTACTCTTAGCTATGATAGCAAAAGACACGACCCTGGGTATGTTGATTATCTAAGAGCATCTCCGGGTAGTAGTGCAGCTTTCACCCCAACTAGTAATACAAAAATGGAATATTCTTTTATCTTTACCCTAGATGACATTAGTGGATCGCAGGGTGTATTTGTCTCTGGTTCGAGAGCGTCTAATACTTCACTATCTGCAATTAATTCCTCACACACGGCAGCCCTAGATGATGGGTATGATAGATTTACAATGCCACTCTGGGGTGGGTTTGACGGCGTTGACATTCAAGAGATGGAGCCGTTCAACAACGTAGACATCGCATCAGATTCGACCGAAAAAACAAGTTACGCTTACTACACCGTCAAAAGGGCGATTGACACTGTTGCTGACCCTGAGTTTGTTGAGGGGAATATACTTAGTGTCCCAGGTGTTTGGCAGCCCCTCGTAACAGATCAAGTGATTGCCGTCGCTGAGTCTAGAGCAGACTGTCTTGGAGTTGTAGACATCGAGAATGTTTACACCCCCAACACAGAAACGACGAATACATTTCAAAATAGGTTAGGCTCTGTCACAACAGCGGTGAACACACTAAAGGATAGAAGAATTAATACTTCTTATGCGTGTACTTTTTATCCATGGGTCCAGATTAGGGATAATATCTCTAACGCGACTCTCTGGGTTCCACCGTCTGTTGCGGCAATTGGAACGTTTGCCTCCTCAGAAGCGAGAGCAGAACTCTGGTTCGCTCCTGCTGGCTTTACTAGAGGCGGTCTAAGTACTGGTGCGGGTGGCTTCCCGGTCCTATCGTGTACTGAAAGACTACGCAGAGAAGACAGAGATGACCTTTATTCGGCAAATATCAATCCTATTGCGACATTCCCAAGTGAAGGAATCGTAATCTTTGGACAGAAGACGTTGCAGGTTACTCCTTCTGCTCTTGACCGGATTAATGTTCGTAGACTCTTGATTTTCCTCAAGAAGAGAATATCCAGGATTGCTGCTGGAATTCTTTTTGACCAGAACGTTAGAACTACGTGGACTAGATTTAAGACAGAAGCAGATAAATTCCTTGGCTCTGTGCAGGCCAGACTTGGACTTACCGAATTCCGTGTTATTCTAGATGAAACAACTACAACGCCTGACCTTATTGACAGGAATATCCTGTATGCCAAGATTTTCCTCAAGCCTGCTAGAGCAATTGAGTTTATCGCGGTCGACTTTATCATTACCAGAACAGGAGCGTCATTTGACGACTAATAGGAGTTACAGAAAATGGGTTTAAAATTAACTAAGAAGAATTTAAGAAAGATAGTCCTCCAGGAAATCAGAAAGCTCACAGAGTTTGGTGGGGACGACGAGCCGATGCGGGAACCAACACCAGAAGAACTGGCTGCCATCGAGGCAGAAGAGGCAGATGAAGAGGACGAACGCCGCGCCGCAGCCTCGTCGGCGGCTATAGCAAAGGGAGAGGGAGAGGTCCCCGCTTCGGAGGCAGAGGGAGAAGTACATGAGTTTGAAGAGGCAGAGGTGTTAGATATGTTTGAGAAAATGAAGGAAATGGGACTGATCTAGCGAATGGGGTTTAGGTCTAACTAAAAAAAACAATGCACACACTACTTATTAGTAGACTATAAAGGGAGATTTGACAAATGGGCTTTTGGACAACGACAGGAGTAGCAGACCCAAAGAGACAATTTAGATTTTTGCTTACTATCGGTTCTATGCCTGACGGTGCAACTTGGTATGCTACTGGGGTAAACAAGCCGACTGTTAAAGTTGGCAGCACTGCTCATAAATATTTAAATCATACTTTTTATTATCCCGGAAATGTAGAGTGGGATGAGGTTACAGCCACCCTCGTAGATCCAGTTAGCCCTGACGCTAGTGCCAACCTCACAAGAATTCTTTATGAGTCGGGGTATAAAATTCCTATGTCTCCAGACGATGTCTCAACCATTTCGAAGAGCGCTGCCGTAAGTGCTGTGCAGGGTGTAACAATAGAACAAATTGATTCGGAAGGCAAGCCAGTTGAAACTTGGACCTTAAATAATGCTTGGGTCACAAACGTTGATTATGGTGGAAAATTAGCATATGGGGAAGATGCCCTAACCCAGGTCAGTGTCAGCTTCCGCTATGACTGGGCAGATATAAAGACTGCGAACGCTGCTGTCGAGGGCCCTGGTGGCGTTGGCGGCAACAGATTCTGGGCTCCTGGCCAAAGTACTTGACGTTTACCCCAGCGGGGGTTATACTAGAAATAACTTAGAGGTGTTTATTGGCTAGAAGAAATAACAAGAGTAGAGTTGGAGCCACCAGTGCGCCGACCTCTCCTCCACCTGGACTACTTGATTATACGAGTCCTACAGAATTTGTGGAGTTACCAACAAAAGGTAAGCTATATCCGGAAGATCACCCTTTTCACTTGAAAGAGGAAGTTGAAATAAGATATATGACAGCAAAGGATGAAGATATCCTTTCGTCTGAGACTCTGGTAAGGAAAGGAATAGCAATAGATAGATTTATAGAAAATATTTTAGTTGATAGTGTTGATATCGGATCTCTTTATGCTGGTGATAAAAATGCTATTCTAGTGGCTGCTCGAATAACCGGCTATGGACCACATTATCTTACAAACATTACTTGTCCCTCGTGTCGTGATACCTCCGAGTACACCTTTGATTTAAGTGAAGTTCCAACGAAAGAGCTACCAGAAGACTTGCAATTTACATCAAATGGTACTTTCTTAGTTGACTTGCCAACAACTGGGTTCTCGGCTGAGGTTAAGTTACTAACTGCTAAAGAACAAAGCTACTTAGCTCAATTTGCAAAAACTAAAAGATCAAGAAATTTACAAGAGTCTTCGAATACAGATTTATTAAAGATGATAATTGTCTCGGTGAACCAGACAGACAATAGAGGTGAAATCGAAAAGTTTGTAGATTCTATGCCCTCTGGTGACTCTCTAGAAGTTCGCAGGGCCTACTCTAAAGTCAATCCAAATATTGACTTGACACAGAACTTTGAGTGTCCATCTTGTAATACATCAACGGCCCTGGAGGTGCCGTTGGGTGCCAGGTTTCTTTGGCCTGAATGATAAGTACGTAGAATCTATGTACGAAGAGTTTTTCTTCCTCAAATACTATGGCGGATGGTCTTTCTACGAGTCTTATAACTTGCCTATCCTTATACGAAGGTGGTTTGTTAAAAGACTGTCGGACCAGATAACAAAAGAGTCTAAGCGCCATCAATGAATGGTTATTTGCAAACTATACTATTTATAGTATAAGGAACTCAAAGTATGACAACCGGTGATGATTTTACAAAGGGAGCAGAAGCGGCGGGCAAAGCAGCAAGCGATGCCTACGGCATCGCTAGGGATGCAGCAAAAGATGCGACTAACGCGTTGAGGGAATTCTTCGAAGAAGGTAATATCGTTAATAATGGTCTTACCGACATGGTGGGCGGTCTTAAAGCCTTCAGCGAGAACATGGCGGGTGTGCCGGGATCTTTAGCAAAGCTAACTGCTGGGACTGCGGCTTTTTATACGGAAACTGTTTTCTTGGAGAAAGGCCTCAAAGGATTAATTTCCCTCATACCAGGGGTCGGTAGCGACCTTGGAATGCTTGGCAAAATCCTTGACATAGCGTCAGAACCAACAAGAAGGCTTGCCGATAATCAGGTTACCGCAGCAATAAATTTTAACAAGTCAACCGCCGCTGCTGGCCTTTATGATGAAAAGATTGCTGGTATGGTTTTCAATCTAAGAAAGTTCGGTGTCAGCGGAGGTGAAGCTGGGAAGCATCTCCTTTCACTACACGACAACTTTACAGATTTAACTATTGGAGGTATAACACCTTCAGAAGAGAAGTTAATAGAGCTTTCTGCGATTCTAGGTGAATTTGGTGTTCCTGCGGATGTAGCTTCAGGTGCGATGCAAGACTTGAGAAAGGTTTTCGGGCAATCTGACGAAGAAATCGGTGATACCCTCCTTGGTCTAAAAGCTTTTTCCTTTGAGGCAGGCCTTTCGGCCAGCGCCGTTATCGGTAGTTTCCAGAAGCAGACACCATATCTAGCACGGTTTGGGGATGACGCAGTCAGAGTTTTTAAGGACATGGAGGCAGCCGCCAAATCTAGCGGTGTAGCAACCAGTGATATGATAGATGTTTCGAAGCAGTTTGATAGGTTTGATACTGCCACAGAGACTGTCGGGAGATTAAACGCACTCTTGAGTGGCCCATACTTAAATACAATTGATTTAATGAGAGCAACAAATCCTGCTGATAGGATGAGAATTGTATCGGAAGCTTTCGACGCTGCCGGTAAAAGTGCAGAAGATATGAATGAATTCCAGCTACTTGCCTTTTCCAATGCATTAAGAATGGGAGATGATGTTAGTGGGATGGTTAAAATGATACAAGGCGATTATGACTCTTTAATTCCTGCCATCGGTGCTGTGGGAGACTCCCAAGCAGAGCTGGCCTCAGACTTAGCGGCAGGCAGAACTGCTGACGAAAACAGAAAGATTGTAGAAGAAACCGCTATTGCAATAGATGGTTTCGGGGAAGCATTTTTAGAATTTAATAAAAACGCATTTCCAGTCATGATGGATTCAGCAGAAAATTTCAGAAAAGAAATATCAACATGGGAACCAATAGTAAAAAATGTTGTAGGTGCAATGAAAGGTATGGTAGAGCCTCTTGGCATCACCTCAGAAGGCGTGCGCGAGGCGGGGGCGGGGGCGATCAGAGCGTCTGCTGAGCGAGAGAAGACGGGAGCTGGAGATACTGCTAGATCGGGTCACCTAGAGACACCAGTAGCACACAATATAGATGTGAAGGTCTATATAGGAGAGAGGGAACTTGACAAACAAATCATAGATGTAACTGCAACAGCGCTTAGATAGCAATAATAAGGAGAAAACAATAAATGTCATCGTATGACTTATCAACGACATTAGAAACAAAAGGACATATACTAGAGTTCTATGGTGTTTTTTCGGGGCTAGAGGTATCCTTTAAGGCTTTCTTAACGACTTATACCGACACTATCAACTGTAAATGGCAGCCTGCACCTACCTTTGGAAGGCCTGACCCCATTCAAGTGTATACGGGGACAGATAGAACCATCAATTTATCTTGGGTGATTCCATCGTTTAGTTTAGAGGACGCAAAAAATAATTTAATGAAAACATCTACTCTGGCAAGAATGTTTTATCCCGAGTACTCTAGCGCAGACAACGCTAGTACAATTTCTAAAGCACCTCTAATAAAAGTTAAATTTGCTAATCTTATATATGATGCTGGGCGGGGACCAGGGGGAGATGTTAGAAATAACGGTCTTCTGGGAGCTGCCAGTGGGATGAGTTGGGCGCCTGATATGAAAGACGGGTTCTTTGACCCAGAGAATCATCTTTATCCCAAAACAATAACAGTGTCTATACCATCTTTTGCAGTGCTACACCAACACACCATTGGATGGGAAAAGATAGAGGCAGCACCAGCAGGCGAAGGAGTCTTCGGAAAGCGCACCAACAAGAAAAAAGATAAAATTAACGACCGCAGAGCAGACGCTGCTCAGGCAGCCGCACCAAATTGGGCCTCAGACGCCTCTTTGTTCCCGTGGTCCTCTGCACCACAAAGAGTAGCAACTAATATAGGCCAAGATCCAAATGATATTGTTGATATCGCTCATCTTGGTGGTATATTTAAAGGTAAAAAGTAATGTCTAGATATTCTGGTAGGAAAAAATTTATTAATAATAGTGAATACTATTCTCCTTTACTTGAAAAAAGAGGAATAAGTAGCTTGAGGCAGTATGGAACACCTCGTTTAAACCATGTAAGTCCAGATCAAGTTTCTTCTTTAAACACAATTCCACATTTATGGAAAACGGGAGATAGATATTTTAAAATTGCTTTTGACCACTATGGCGATTCGAAGTTGTGGTGGGTTATAGCTTGGTTCAACAGAAAGCCAACGGAGTCAGATGTGAATTTTGGAGATGTAATCTATGTGCCTCATCCATTGGATAGAGTTTTAAGCTATTTGGGTGTATGAGATGAGTGACGAAACAGACAATGACACACGACCAAAAGAGAATCCCGAGGGACAAGATGATGTCACGGAAATCGAGGGCGGTAGTCTTTTAGACGGACTAAAAGTAGGAGACGGATATGGAAGTGGGCTTCCCTTGATCCTTCAGCCGGATAGAGACAGTGAAGAATATGCTGTTGGCACCAACTCTCAAGGAGGATTCGGGGAAGAATCCGTAAAAGCTCTACAGACGTATATTACTCAAGAACTAGACTCCAAATGGGATGGGAATGAACATGGGAATACTAAGATTTTACCCGATTTTGGTATTGATGGCGCATGGGGTTGCGAGACTCAAGCAGCATATAACAAATTGTTGGAGTCAAAGAAGATTGAATGTAAGGAGGGGGGGTCGTCTCCCTGTGGGGAAGGCGTTCCTGCGTGTGGTGTAAGTGACGAAATACTTGACAAACTCAGAGAGTCCGAAGAAAAAAAAGAAGAAGACGATGCTGCCGAAGCAGTGGAAGAAGCCCCGACCTATGATTTCTCAGATCAATGTTTCTTGTTAACCAACATTGCAGCGATAATAGAAAAGACCGGTATAAGAAAAGAAACATATAAATATATTCACAAAATCGCGACACAAGACCCAGCGACACTTATGAATATATTAAGGATGACCAAGGGTGGTATGGATTTTCTTAATATCCGACATTGGGAACTTTCTGGACTTACGCCCACGATTAGGGTATATAAGAGATACTATGATGTCGATAGCAAGGAGCCAAGAGATGTTGAGTTTAAATTTAATTCTTTTGTGGACCCAATCACTGATTTGCAAGAAATGTTGAATAGCCAACTTCAGCGTGGGGTTGGGGTAGGAATAGATAGATTTGATTGGAGTCTCGTAGGCGTACAGCCAGAAACTCAAAAAAAGGATATAAAAGCCACTCTAGTGTTACAAGCTCAAAATTTTAATGAAATCTTTAAAACTAGAGACGCAGTAGACCATGAAGGGAAAATTAAAGAGGGCGGCTATAGAATGATAGATCTTATCGTCCTTGAGCCGATGCTTAAAAAAGAGGATGGAACTACTAAGCAGCGAACACCCAATCCAAACTTTTACGAGATTAAGATTGTGGTTGGGTGGGCTTCTACCGGGGCAAGTAGTATAATTTCTGAAGATTTAAGATCGGCCTTAAAAAACACACAGTTAACAATGTATTTAATATTAGAAGAACATAACTTTGATTTTAAGGACGATGGATCGGTTAAATTAAGCCTTGATTACCGGGCTAGAATAGAATCCTTAATGTTAGACAATAGATCTGATGTTCTTGCTAACAAAGAAACTCGTGATAGAAGACAAAAAAGAAAAGATCTTGTTGACGAAGTTCGCAGAGCTAGCGCTGAACTAGGAAAGGACAAAAAACCTTGCACCGAATTTGAGGAAAGAATAGCGGTGTTAACGGAAGATTATTCAAAATATATAAAAAAAGAAAGAGAGTCAGCGCAACAGTTTCTCACTAAGGAGCTTCTTGAGGGTGGAAAAATTTATTCTGCTAAGATATCGTATAAAGATTTGAAAGAAGACCCTGAAATCTCTACTACCGGAGCCCAAAAGGCTTTAGATTTATTAAGTTATGTGTGTAAGGACGCTGTGGCAGTTGATATTTCCGACACTGTTCCCGCAGAAGAAATAACTCATTCTTCCCCGGTCGATGGGGAAAGGAGAGTCAATTTTTTCTTTTTGGGAGACCTCTTCGATGGAGCAATAAATAATGTTTTAGACAGAAAAGAATTATATTACGGGGACATTAAGTTTCTCCTTGGACCGGTCCAGTTCCCAGACCCAAATCCAAGAAGTACAAACATACTTAATGAAAACCTTGCTCATTTTCCTATATCAATGGAACTGTACGCACACTTCATAGAAAAGAAGCTCTCCAGAAAATCATTCGATTCTTACCCTCTTCTTCTTTTTATGAGAGATGTAATAAAGACTTTGATTTTTGAAGTTCTCGGGCCTGAATGCTATGCTGGTTCACAGAGCCCTTCATTTGTTTTAGATACGGCACAAATAACCGCAGATGCCAAAAGTGGTGAAGATCCGATCGAGCAACATATTAAAGATGGACAACTAAATTTAGATGACTTTGGCAGAGACAAAGAAGCATATGTCTTTGAATCCTTCAACGATAGCTTCAAAAAATATGATTATTTTGTCTTGTATGCGTTCCAAGGGGCTTCAAATAAATTAAGTTATGAGGAATCAGAGCTAAAAGGCACGTCTAGGATGGATCTGGATTTTAATAAGGGAATATATCATCTAACGACTGGCCTAGACCGTGGGTTGGTCCGTAAAATGAGTTTTAATAAGACAGATTTCCCTTATTTGAGGGAAGCTAGATATTTTGAGTCAGACTCCAGCCCAGAGCTACAGCTCTCCAAGGTGTATAACTGCGATGTTGAAATGTACGGCAACAATCTATTTTATCCTGGGCAACATGTTTTTATAAACCCAAGAGGATTGGGTTCGGACTTATTAGGTGATCCCACAAGTACAGGGGATGATACGAACCCATCATGGGCAAATATTATGGGACTTGGGGGCTACCACGTTGTTGTAAGCACTTCTAATACTATAGACCTAAATGGTTTTAAAACTAGTCTTAAGCTATTATTTGAAACTAGTGGGGATGGTATCCCGGCCTTGGTTGAATCCCACTTCCAACTTGGCGATGAAGTACTTGAGCCGTGCGTGAAGTTGGAAACAGCTATAAATAAATTATCTAATGAAATTGGGGGAGGATAATCATGGCTAGAAAGTTTTTAGGTTCTAATTCACAAACAAGATCAAGAAACTTATTCAATAGTAGAGCTAAGTACAGGAACTACGCTATTTCTTCTAGATTGATAGAGGATAATCCTGGAATTTTTAGAAATTTCTGGTTTATTGAAAATATGTATTATGGTAGAATAGACCCTGTTCATCGAACGGTGGTGGCGAAGAGAAGTAAGATGAAAACTATTTCTGGAACCGACGGCACATCTGTTGTTGTGTTTGACTTTGTAGCAAATGCTTTTCAAAACTTCTTGAAGGACCACGAAAAGGCTGCGGCCACTAGCAAAATAAGAAAAAATGATTCTTTAAATGAAATTAGCGCTAAAAAAGGATATCAAGACCCCCTATCCGCGTATGATCTGCATTTTACTAGTTTAGCAGCTAAAGTATTATTTAAGCTAAAGAGAAATCATTCTAGAATAAATAACTTTGAAGATTACGTAACCTACTTTCTTGATTATTTATACGAAATAGAGAAAGACTCTCCTATTACTTTTACTGGATTCATGACAAGTCGTTTTTCATCTCCATTAACGACCGGCCTCTTCATTGATTTGAGCAAAGCAAACTATGGAGAAGATGCAGCTAAAATAACAGATTTCATAGATGCTAAAAACTTTAATTTCTTTGTAAAAAACTGTGAAAAACATGGATTCATGATCGACAAAAATATACCATGGAGACTCTGTGCTAATGTAGGGTCTGCTGAGATGGACAGGTATATGTCTGACGTGGGTACAAGCTTTGATAGCTTATTTGATGATTATTACGAAAGACCTTACGAAAAAGATATGAAGTATTTTATGGATTATATGTTAAAGTATTATAACAGATTTATTGCTATTAAACCTCATGTAAGAAAAGAAGTTATAAAAGATGGAGAGATGTATAGATATATAATAAAAAGAAAACAAGAAACCAAAAGAACTATGAATCAGAAATATGATATAAACTATAGATCTAAACTTTATGTTGATTTGAGGAATAGAGAAACAGCGAATAGATATGACCAGGCTTACACAGAAAGAATTAAAGCTAATGCTACTCAGATGGCTGCTATTGATAGTTCTGGGGCGGTATTTGATTATATAGACAAATCATTTAAAGGATTTTTAAATGATATAGCGGCCCATAATGGAGTGAAAATCATAAAGAGCATAAAAAAGAAACAAGAGGATTATGATGGACAAGAATTGGAGAGGGTGTTAAAAGCTTCTGTATCTGAATCGAGGAAAACGATTTACTAGAGGTTAATTTGATCTTCCAGACTTTTGATGATAAGAAAAACTGCTTAGCTCTTTTTAAAGACGGCGAGATATTAAAGGGATTTCTTCCTAAGGACCTGACCCACACATGGTCAGTGTCACAGTACCTAGAGGGCCTACCAATAGAGTACGCTTACTTATATTGCCAGGAACACCTCACAGATGCTTGTCCGGATAGCCTTCGAAAAGAATACACTAAAACAATCTCTCTTTTAAGAGCTTTTGCGGTTTCGTTAGGCGAAGCTAAAATTAATTTAAATGAAAATTGTTTTTATGATTTAACTCCAGAGCATTTTTTAGTGATGTACTGTGAGATAAAGAATAAAATCTCAGAATATGTTTTTGATAATTATCCACGTCCAAAGAATTACGACTTCTTGAGAGACCTCTTATTTATTGCCCAAGAGATAAGCTACAGAAAATTAAATCTTGATTTTTCTAAAACATCCCAGGATTGTACTAATTTTGCTATTC
>Ga0208299_1003105_pt1 | contig 10651 bp, 24 predicted proteins | sample 15_taG_FD_184089 | JGI IMG/M metagenome (GOLD analysis project Ga0208299, IMG submission 184089) | Marine viral communities from the Subarctic Pacific Ocean - 15_ETSP_OMZ_AT15312 metaG (SPAdes) (version 2) | ecosystem: Environmental > Aquatic > Marine > Oceanic | place: Pacific Ocean | collected...
GTCTCAGATTTAAAAGGTGAAGTTATCGAGCTTAAGGCCAACCAGAAACACATTCAAGGTGATATACCGCGAGTAGTTGAGGCCGTTGAAAAGAACACTGAAGTTATCAGAGGGTTAGAGAAGATTATTGAAAGGCTAACAGCATTACTTGAGAAAAGTAACCGATGAAATTATACAAACTCTTAACTTTAGTAATATTATCTTGGTTTTGTGTAGGTTGTCAGATTGATGCTGTGGGGCCATATACTGGTACTAAATACTCAGCGGGGGTAAATGCAGAGGATGGTATTTTTATAAAGGCTAAACCTTTTGGGTGGGATTCTATTATGAAGCTCTTGACTCAGGAATAAAACACGCTATTATAAAAGCTCTTGGACTTTGAAACGGTTTGAGAGTAATAGTTCTGTACCTGAATTAAGAGGCCCCGAGATGGGGCTTTTTTATTGCCTAAAGTATCACCTTATTATAAACCGCTGTGACAAATCCATTCTTGAAATCCCAATCATAAAACTTGTAATCTTCCGCCAATACCTCAGCCTTTTCTTTATCAATCATTTTTTGTATTTGTTGCCTTGCTAGGTTCATAACCGCAGTTTTACACTGTGCTTCAGTTCGATACTGGCTGGGACGGTTACACGCGGCAATCGGAAATTTATATGTGTTAAGCATTTTTTCTACATCCTTTTTTAATATAATAACCGGTACACTTTGCACACTTGCGCTTATATACACCATTATAGAGTTTGCGAGTATTAACCAATTTTACAGCTATATCGCTCATTTTATAACAACCGTTACAGATCATAAGGAACCTCAACGATCGCTAATTTTGCACCAACAAGACTTTTTAAATATTCATAACATTCATCATCACAGCCTTTTAAAGTTAGGGTTATATGGTTATCAAGTAATTTTGTTTTTGTCTCATATAATCCTTCACCTACATGTATGCGCTCATTGTAAATCTGTGGGTCTACTCTCAGTTCAGTTAATAACATTTTATTCCTTTACCTTTTTTATAACTTCGGATTGATCCTTCTTGTTTTTAGCGATGATGCTCTCGAGATGTTTTAAGGCTTTATCTTTTATTGTCGGGTCAATTGCATCAATTAATTTTTCAGATTGCCGACCGGTCAAAACTTCATCTATCAAGAATTTTACAAGATTGCTCCACCTATCATTGTATTGATCAAAGGCTTTTTTTACGTCCTCTTTAAAACTACTCATAATTATTCCTTTATTTGCTTTAAAACTTCGGATACGTCAGCGAGAGAACGCACAATAAAATATGGCTCATTGAGTTGGTAACACTTATCACGGAATTTCACTTCGCCCGATGTAAGCTTTTTATTACCGTCTTTAATCTCAATCCATGCCCAACCACCATCATTATCTGAAATATGCACATCACAAAAATTATCTCTTGCGGTCATATCCTCAACAATACAGCCAAGTCTTTCAAACTCTGCTACTATTTCATGATGGTTTTTATCTTTGCGCCGTGCTCTCACTTGACATTATCCTAGTTTATGATTATATTTATAAATACTTTCCCTCAGCCCCGTTAGGTTTTCCCTTTCCTTTGTCCTAGCGGGGTTTTTTATTGCCTAATTAGAATGGAATATCAGAACCATCACCACTGACGCTAAAATCACTACTTTGACTCTGTGGAGCTTGGGCGTCATTTCCATCTTTCCAGAACACTTTGATATTACCTAATATTGGGCCTTTATCGCCATTGGCTCTAGCCTCTTGACTTACATCTTGAGTCACCATTCCATTATTGCCATATTGGTCAACCTCATTAACATCAATAAACGCAGTAGCATCTAGATACGTTCCTTTGGATCCTTTAAATAGTAACTCTTTGTTAATTTTAGATACATCTAACTTGATTCTTACACCGATTTTATTCATTCTAAAACTCTCCTATTTTTAACTTCTTAACTAAACTATCAATATATACTTGACACATTTTTACCCGTTGTTTTATTTTCGCAATGACATCCTCATCTTTTTCTATGTTGAATTCTTTAAACCTTAATGGTGTTATTACATCGCTGTACAGGTGTTTCTTTTCAATTTGGGCGTATACCTCATTTATATCTAATCCTTCCTTATATGCTATGCCTTTGGCCTCCTGCATGATTAAATGCTCTGGCGTATCCATAAGTGTATAGATCAGCTTAGCCTTATCACGTCCCCACAATTCCATATATGCTTGGAGCTGCAGAAAGTAATCTTTATTCGGCACATCGTCAGCAAATAACGGAAACGTGAAGCAGTTCCATGAGTTCTTAATGTCGATAATCGTGTCACCTGTATCAATATCACAAGTACCGGTCAAGAAATCATTTTCCTTATACTCCTCATTTTTTGCTAGTGGTTGGCCTAACTGCTCACTTATCAACATGACTGAAGCCTCTTCCATAATATTACCTTTATCGCAATACTTAGAATTAAACTCATTACGGCGGTCATACAGCTTTTCTTTTAGCCAGTTTTCTAAGTAAGTTACATTACCTTGCGTTAACTTGGTTGTACTTCCCCAGATATTGCCAACAGCGCTTGCTCGTATCTTAAACTTATACATTATAACCCCAGCTTAGCTTTCATTGCATCTTTAGCCTTTTCAACCGATGCAATGTTTTTTATTGTGGTCGGTAGACTTGACCAAATTGTCTTTAAACCGTCAGCATCTTTAACAGCCTGTAGAGCTTTTATTGAATCGGCAATTTGTGAATTGGGCTTAGTGGCTTTTGCTGGTGTCTTATTAATCGTTGCTCCATTGCCATCGTCATCCTCTGACGGTATCCCCAGAACAGATTGGTAAGCGTATCTCCTTGCATAAGTAATGGCACTCCCCGCCCCTTGAGGATCTTGCTTTGCACATGGTAACAATAAAACATTCCCTAGGTATTCACCAGATACATGCATTAATATAGTTTCAACACCGGCCCTATTATCTTCAGCAATTGGAAACTGGGATATAGACAAACCATTATTATGTAGGGCATCTTTAGCGCAATTTATAACCTCAGCCAAGTCTGCATACTTTGATTTGAAGAATGGGTTATTAGATCCTTTTTTAGCTCCTGACATTTCAGACTGTGCTTTATTTAAAGCGCTTGCAAGCTCTTTGATTGATTCTGATGTTTTCATTTCACTCTCCTTTGTATTAATAACTCAATGACCTCAGTCATATTTTTAGCCTTAATAGATCGCTTGATCTGCATAAGGTTTTTGTGTGTTAGATCTGATATTTTAATGCTTTTCATAAGTTTCCTTTTGTTAATATCCCGTGTTTGAGATACCTAATAATAAACGACTTTATCCACTTAATCAAGTACACAGAGCTATTTTAAGTAGAATTTAGCACAAATCTAAAAAAAAGTTTACAGAAAGTTAAATCTAGGTATTGATAAAAGTTTACAGTCGGCTTAATATTAAGTATTGAAAGTTGAAATTAACAAAGGAAAAACGACATGACAAAAACTGAAAAAATCGAAATGGAAGACTACATCAGGCACCTCTTTAATATTAAACGTGAAATTCTCAGTCAACACCTAAAAGACAACGGCCGCGATGGTTATTATAATGAAGAAGTTGAAAAACACCTAAGAATGCAAAACACTTTTGGCGGTACCTGCACAAACCCATTCGAATAAACAAAGGAAAAGAAAAATGCACAAACCAACAATAGATCAATTATTAACCGGCGAAGTAGAATGGAAAATACTCGACAAGATGATTCACAATTGGCAAGGACTGTCAAGAGAGACGCTACAAGCTTCTATAGATGCCTTATGGTATAAGTGTACACCGAGTACACCGGTTAAAAAATATACTTGCCGTATCTGTAAATATGAAACTCTGTTACAAAAAGGGGTTGAGCAATACACCGGCCTGAAGGATAAGAACGGTAAAGAGATTTATGAGGGGGATATTATACAGACTAAATTTTTACGCTGTTCTATCAAGTTCCGTAATGGGTGTTTTTATCCATTTAATAGTGGACTAACTTCAAGAGAGATGCTAGCAGAAATCATCGGCAACATTCACGAAAATGGAGACTTGTTAAAATGACACAAGCAGATTTACCAATAAATCCATTAAGGGGTTGTGACAATAGTCTTTATGATGCCTCAGACGCTGAGTATTTAAAAAGTCGCAAAGTTATAGGATTGACTAAGAGAGAACATTTTGCAGGTTTAGCAATGCAGGGGATCTTAGCTAATTCAAACCCTCAACTCTGTGACGCTTCATTCAGTGAGATTGCTATAGAAGCGGTCAAGATGTCAGATTTACTATTAAAGGAGCTATTAAAATGACACAAGCCGAACTCGAAAAGCAAGTTGCACAAGTGTTCACACAAGCCAATTACACAACGGTTAAAGAAGAACGGGTAAAGCAGGCGATACATGATCACGGTAATTATATTAAAAAACTTAAAAGCTGTGTTGAGCGCGGCGTGTGGGGGGAGTGATGAGTATTCAAGGTAAAGGTTTTTCATTGCCGTTTAATATAGATAGTGAGGTGTCATTGCAAGATTTTGAGCTACCATCACTGGATTCTATACAGAGAGATATAACTTTACACTTTGAGCCAGAGTCTTTACTAATGGAGGGTTTTACAAGTGAGCCCCAAAGATTAATGGTAGCTGGAGGAGATAAATACAAGACACTTAAGAAGCGCCAACGCAAACGAGCCAATAAAACTAAGATGAGCCATAGAAAACGCAAGAGGATGTATATTAAGCCGTTTAAACATGTGTTAGATGGGTTTGTTAATACGATTACTATGAACGGCAATACAGCTACAATTGAAATAAAAGGGGAATGTGATGAAAACTAACACTAAAAAATTCAGGAAACCGGTGCCGTTTTTCGGACAAATGCTAATACTTATAGATAACTGTTAACAATCGTATAGAAGGAGAGAAGAATGAGATATAAAAAATATTTAAATTGTGTTTGTTCATGTTGGGAGACCATCGGAACTGGAAATGAGGGGGTTTATTACTTCTTTTGTGGTGTTAGAATATCAGAGAAATCATTTATAAAATTGGAGAATGAGAAAGATGAAACCGCGTGAACAAGAACTAGAAAGAATTATACTAGATACAATTTGGATGGCGAGACGATATGCTGATGGCCGAAAAACTTATGCGGTTTCAATGCTCAATGATGCAATTGATGATTGTGAAAGGTTGGGCGTAAATATCAAAACAGATCATACGTTAATAAATGGCGGTAGATATGCCACAGATGGGAGTAAGTTATGAAACCGCGTGAAATTGAACAAACAAGTAAAAAGCTTAAAGCGCATATTGTATGCTGTTATCTACTGGGATTTTTTGGAGTATTAATATTATGCTTTGGGGATCTTAAACAGCAAGGCGCAACATTGACAGCGGGGTTATTATGGTTAACTGGCGGGGTTTGGTATATTGTGACTAAATTTAGAATATGGTGGAATAATGGATAAGTATATCAGCTTATTGGACTTGGTTAAATATTATTATCAAACAAACTGCGCTGGTGGTAATCTTCACGTGTTACTTGATGACGGCAATACAGAGTATTCAACACTTCAGTTTTGCTTAGATACATGCGAGGATAAAAACGACTTACTAGGCGCGTTAATATGTGAAATGTTATATAGTTTACCTGAAAAGGCAATACAGGAATTTTACCAGATGGGAGAATATAGGCTTGATTAAATTTAATAAAACTATATAATAGGGTAAAGGCGCTTTGCACCGTCTAAAAACAAACTAAATGCCAATTTACCCGCCTCTTGAGGAAGCTTTACATTTAGAGCTTGTGCAAAACTCAGGATGAGCGGGTTTTTTTATGGAGATAATACAATGCCAAAAGATACACCGTTTTTCAAGTTTGACTCTTCGTCATGGCTTGGCGGTTCTATTCAATTCACATCATTGCAGTGTAAAGGTTTATTTATAGATTTATGTGCACTTTATTGGGAGTCGAACGAACCGGTAAAAATTGATAACAAATTACGTTTAAGAATAAGGGTAGTTGAAGGTGAGTTAAGTGACCTTATACGTGACTTGAGTGACCTTAATATAATATCTGTAAGTGATTGCGGTGTAACGGTTCCCTTCTTAGATGAGCTTAGAGAAGAGCGTGTAAAATTTCTTGAAAGGTGCTCTCAAGGTGGTAAAAATTCAACTAAGTCGAAAGGTAAGTCGAGTAATAAGAAAGAAGAAAGAAGAAAGAAGAGTGTAGAAAGTAGAAAGGAGAATGTAGAGAGTAGAGAGAATAAAGAAGATAAAGAAATATTTGATATTTTTAGAAAAGCTTATTTAGGAAACCGAAAAGGCATAGACACTGAATTCGACAACTTTAAGAAAAAACACAAGGATTGGAAACAAGTACTACCTGAATTGAAAGATTTACTAACTTGTCAGATTAACCAGCGTGAAGCCTTGAGAAAGTCGGGGCAATTTGTGCCGGAGTGGAAACACCTTTCAACATGGATAAACAACCGTTGCTGGGAAGAAGAATATCAGAAGCCAGTTAAAAAACAACATAGCCCATTTTAAAAAGGAGAATGAGAAATGATTATTGGTGTAAAGGACTGGGGTTTACCCAGCCGACATCTGCCGCATTTAAGAAATACCAGAGATTAAAGAAAGAGAAGCGCCTAGCCATGAAGAGTGATAAATGATAACCGATAACACAGAACAAAAACTATTGGGCTTACTGATTAAGAAACCGGAATTATTTGCGGATACTCAGAGGGTTACAAACTTTGAACGTCCCTTTTTTAGTCACAAGTATAATCAAATCTTACAACTGGTAAGAAATCAATACGCCGAGTTTGGAGCAATAGAACGCCGCCGACTATTAGAGAGTATGAGCACTGAAAATTTAACCGTTGAGGATTATTCGCAATTAATCAAAGGCGCTGGATTTGAGGAAAACTTAAGCGATTACATAACCACCTTGCATGATAGCCTAGTTAAAAGAGAATTAGCCACGGTATCAGAAAAGGTTATAAATTGCACTCAAGACCTAATGAACCCTGCCGAGAAGTATTTAAACGCCGTCAAAAGCACGTTAGAGGGCATAGAATCGAATTCAGCGGTATCATGCGGGGTGACACTTGCAAAGGCTGTAGAAAACGTCACAGAGAAGGCTAAAAAGCTTTCAAGCGGAGACACTACAGATTATATAAAAACGGGGATCATGTCAATTGATAGATTAATAACCGGCTTAACACGGAAAACCATGTCAGTAATTGGGGCGCGTCCTAGTGTGGGTAAATCTGCATTAGGTCTAACCTTAACGGCTAATATGTTGGCGTCTGGTCATAGTGTTGGCTTTATATCTGTTGAGATGTCAGAGACGGAATGCGTTGAAAGGTTAATGCAATTGTATTCTGGGATTAGTATAGACACGTTTAAGAAAACGCCAGTAGATCAAGCCAAGCTTAAGCATTTTGAGGCAACCGGTCAGAGTGTAGCGGGGTTAAATAATCTGGAAATAGTCAGGACTACAGATAGAACCATAATGAACATTCGCTCAATAGCGCGAGCTATGAAACGCAAACTTCCAGATCTGGACATTATATTCATTGACTACTTGCAGAAGATTACCGGCACAGGTAAAGGACAAGATAAGCGTAATGACGTAGGCGAGGTTTCCGCTATTATGACAGATATGGCGAATGATTTAGGCGTGCATATGTGCTGTTTAGCTCAGTTAAATCGTAATAGCTCAGAAGAACCAAAAATGCAGGATTTGAAAGAAACGTCAGATATTGAGCAGGATGCCAGCTATATATTTTTAATAGGTCGAGACTTAGCGCAACAGTATAATGGTGTTATGGAATGCGACGCAGATATTTATATTTGTAAGAATCGCCAAGGCCGTACAGGTAAAGTTGAGATAAAATATAATTGTGTTACTACTAGGTTTCATGATGATATAGAGGATGAGCATGGATTTTGAAAGAGAGCTTTTAATACTTGAACTGGAGGAAGAATGGCAGGAGTACCAGCAGGAGCAAGAAAAGTATTATAACAGTAAACCCCGTTGGTACCAGATTGTCATAGGCCATATTCTACCGAGTTCTAAAAGTGAGATGCAAGAGGCATTCGGCTTATTTTGTAGTCATGCAGGGATTAGAAAACCGGTTCATATATTTGGCTCAGATGGTGTTAGAGATTTAGTAATTAAGTGCCAAGGATTAAAAACCTTCTAAAAAGTTTACACCAGCCCTTGATAAAAGTTTACAGCGGGATTATCATTAGGTATTGAAAGCAAACAAACAAAGGAAAACAAGATGAAACAGCAAACATTAAAACAAGCACTAGATAGCCAAGAATTTGCAAGCCTACTATATACCGAAAAAGAAACCGAGCTACACAAGAAATTATTTATCAATAACAAAAAACATGCAAAAGGCGGATCGCTTAAGAACTCTTTAAAATTACTTGGTTATAAATAATCAAAAGGGCTTCGGCCCTAACCGAGGTAAAAAATGCCACGTTGCGCGATATGTAAAAAAGCTAACTCAGTCGGAAACGGCGGGTTAAAATGTAAATGTAAAGGAGAGATAATGATAAACAAGAAATTAAAATGTAAACACTCAGGCCATTTAATACAGGTTGTCGATATAGTCTATGACCATAAAGACCGCGAGTTATATAAATGTATTAATCTGCATCCAGATGACGACCCTGACGAGTTTTATAATAGCCTAAAAGAATTGTGTATAGATTATGTTCACCCAGTACAGGAATATAGAAAAACCAAAGGATTCACACAGCAACAATTAGCGGATAGTTTAGGTTGTAGCTTGCAATCTATAAAGTACTGGGAAACTGGTAGAAGAGAGCCAAGCGAGGAATGGAAGGTTAAATTGAAGAAGAGAGGGATTGAGGTATGACCCACAAAGGAAGCTGGAACCGTAACAACCCGTCAGAGCTGAATAGCTTTTATTGTAAGGTTTGCGGATTCGGCCCGAAGAGTTGTAAGTGTGAAAAGCCGAGGAAAGGCGGTAAAGTAAAGAAACAAGTAAAGAGGTAAAGTATGAAGAAGCTAGAAATAGAACAGTATAAAGAATTATCAATCGTATGTAGTACAGAATTGCACCAAGAAAGGCTAGAAGCTTGTATAAAATATGGGAGTCAAAGAAAGGCCGCCGAGGCTTTAGGAGTAGACAGAAAACGCATTAATGAGACAATAGGATTATTAAAAGAAAGATATAAAAATTACATACCTGAGGGGCATGTGGTAACAGGCGTTTCAACATGTAAAACTTTACCTAACGGAGATAGGCAGTGGCTAAAAACTAACCTCGCCCAAGAGAAGCAAAAAAGCAATTTAAAAAAAGCCATACTCGACACATTCAAGAAATATAAAGGCGCGTCAATAGTACACCCAGAGCCACAACACGCTGAAGAAGATTTGATGGTTTTTATTCCCATTGGTGATGCACATATCGGGATGCTTGCTTGGCATGAAGAGGCTGGAGTTGATTTTGATTTGTCTATTAGTGAAGAACTGATGTGTAATGCTATGAATCGCTTGATTGAATCGGCACCAAATGCCCACACTTGTTTTATTGCTGATATGGGGGATTTCCTACACCGCAATGACAATAAGAATGCAACGCCCGCCAGTGGTAATGTTTTGGATGTAGATGGCCGAGCTATTAAAATGATGCGTGTAGCGGTTAAAATCTTAATCCACTCTATTGACTTGGCTTTGCAGAAGTTCCCAAGGGTGATATTAAAAAACGTTTGTGGTAATCATTCGCCAGAAGGTGAACAGATGCTTGCTTTAGCTTTACAGTTATATTACCATAATAATGACCGTGTCATCGTTGAGACTTCACCTAATAAATTCTACTATCACCAGTGGGGTAAAATCTTAATTGGACTAACTCACGGCGATAAGGTAAAGCATGGCGAGTTACCTATGATTATGGCGGCGGATGTTCCGAAAATGTGGGGTGATACTATCTTCCATTATTTCTATATAGGCCATGTTCACCATCAAAGCACAAAAGAGTATCAAGGCTGTTCAGTTGAATCATTCAACACATTAACCCCCAATGATGCATGGCACCACGGAAGCGGATACAGAGCCAGAAAGAATATTAAATTATTAGTGATGCATAAAGAATATGGAGAAATTGAGCGAATCACAAAAGACGTTAGTATGATAATGGGTTCTAAATAATGTCACTAATACGCGATAACATAGAGGTCACAACCAATATGATTTTAGGGGCGGTTATAAACTACCTTTTGACATTGTTAATATTTGGGGTTTCTATGCAATTCGCTTTAGGTACGACCATAATATTTGCGTTTGCTTCTTATGTAAGGAGTTTATTAATTCGCCGGTGTTTTAGAAAAAATGAAAGTAAAGGAAAATTGTAAATGAACAATCCGTTTGAAGTAGGTGATCACGTTATAGTAAAATCTGGAACCTCTAAAAAATTACGTGGTTTCTATGGTGAAGTGATGTATGTAGACGATGAATGGTGCGAGGTCGCCTTAAATGGCCGGAACGATTACGATAGATTTCAACATGCCGCACTTCGTAAGGTGCCTAAATTTGGTTGCGTGAACTGTGAAAAAAGAACATGGAGCACTATGTTTACACTTGAT
>Ga0208299_1003106_pt1 | contig 10645 bp, 16 predicted proteins | sample 15_taG_FD_184089 | JGI IMG/M metagenome (GOLD analysis project Ga0208299, IMG submission 184089) | Marine viral communities from the Subarctic Pacific Ocean - 15_ETSP_OMZ_AT15312 metaG (SPAdes) (version 2) | ecosystem: Environmental > Aquatic > Marine > Oceanic | place: Pacific Ocean | collected...
AGGGGCTTTTTGGACTCTAGTAGCCTATGACTAGGAACTCAAATATCTTACTATTTGTAAGATTTGAGGCGTTTGCTAATTCTGCGAATGCTGCTCCAGCAGAGCCACCAACTGTATAACATTTGATTTTTTCGTTGGTCTTATCATATTCTACCTTGTGTAGTGAGTCCGTAAATGTAGGAACCACTGCAACGAGTGTAGATATTCTGCCCTCTTTGAGGTCAGCAGACACTCCGTTGGTTGCATAGTTGTCAGAGCCACCGAAGGTAACTTTGACAGCATATACTCGCAACTTTGATACCAAAGCTGCTTGCCATGAGAGAGTTTTTCTCACGTTAGCGTTTGTCCAATCTGATGAACTGATTGTTAATGCCATGTAATACATTTATATGGCTTATTAATAAAGATAACCCCCTAGTTTACACTAGAGGGTAAATTGTTTAACTTTGTTTAGGACTCCAACGCCCTAGAATGTGTAAGGCTCTGACTCTCACTACTTACTCTATAACTTACGTTAATATAAAGATTAAAAAAATAAAATGCCCAAAGGGCTATCAATTTTATTCTAGAGTTTTATATCTCTGATTTTGCCTTGAGATTTAAAGTGTCTACAAACAGTTTCGCCCATAGTCCTGAATACACCTTTCTCAACAAATGCATTGTTGACAAATGGATATCCTGGTGAACGTCTTGTTGCTTCGTAGTACTCTGTTGGAATTGCTATTTGAATTCCGATCCTTGGGTAACCATATCCTTCTGCATCTGATGTATCAAATGCGAATAATCTACCGATTTCTGAAGAATCTCCAGAGTCGCTAGGTGCATCCTTTGATGGTATGAATGGAATTCCATAGATTGAATCTACGTGAATACCTACTCCAGTACCTTTGAATGTTTGGATACCGTTTACATCTACCTGTACTAAACTTTCACCGTATGGGTTTGGAATACGTACAGATGGCATGTATAGACCTTGTATTTCAGAGTATACTTCGTGAGAACCTAGGAATACGTTTGGATCTTTACCGGCTGCAATTCTAATCTTTCGTAAGAAAGATCTCAAAGTGTCGTCAGTTAAAACTCCATTTGTTCCGATTGTTCCAGAAGCTGATTCAACAGTGCTGTCAAAGGTTGTTGAACTATCTCTGTCAATAGTGGCGTTTGCTGCCCATGGATCATATGAACCAGTGGTTGAACCACCTAATGCAGTTTCTTCTGCGCTAGATGAAACAATACGGTCAAGTGATTCAAAGTCGCTTGTGCCAGCGTTTGTACCAGAGCCAGTAACTGTACCCTCTACATCTGCAAGTAGTTGTCTGTTAAGGAATTCTTTATGCTGTACTGCCATATACAATCGTAGTGAACCAAGTCCACCCCAAATGTCATCCTTGCTGTGCGTTGCCAACCATTCCATTACTTCTGATGCACTGAAAGGCAGTTGTGCTGTCTTTGGTCGAACATCAATTTCTTGTAGTGTTGGTTTTACGGTTTCAGCAATGTTACCACCCTCTGCTGTACCACCTAAAGCAGTGTTGCCTTGGTTAGTATTTAGAGTTGGTTTTGCAGTAATTACCCTCCATCCAGATTTATCCCATGGATACTTTGGTAAAATACCAAATGCGTTTGCCTCTAAGTTGAGTTGAGCCCATGCGTATGCTCCATAGATTGCGTTGAAAACGCCTGCTGTGGAGGTTGTTGCTGGTGCATCTGCTTTTCTTAGTAGGTTTCTATTGTAACCATAGTAGAGTGCCTCAAGTTCGTCAATGGTTTTTATTTGAACCATTTTAATAACCTGCTACCTCTTCTGGTCTTGGTGTGTAATACTTTCCTTTCAGAATATTTCTTGCCACATTACTAAGTCCTTCAAAGCCTTCTGATCTTGCATCTTTCAAAATTGGGCTAAAGTCGGTTTGACCTTCTCCTGATTTTTCAATTGCTGCATTAGGTCTTGGAGTTTCTGTAGTAAATGTGTGCTGTGACAACTGTGCTTTGTGTAGTGGTTTCTCTTGCATTGATGGTGCTGAATCACCTGCTGGGGCATTCTCATTTGCCCTATCGTCATCTAAACCTGCTTGGTCACCTTGTGGGTATGGTTGTGCTGGTACAGTTATATCTGCTCCAACATCATCTCCACCCTGTGAACCTGCTGGTGCTGCCGGTAGGTCAGTTGGTGTCTCTAGAGCTTTAACTCTGGAGTCGATGCCTTTGATTGATTCTGCGACTGCCTTCAATTGCTCAGATAAACCATCTAAGCCAGTTTTGACAGATGTTTCAAAAGCTTTTGCTTTTTCTTCATCTTTTTTGTCGTCAGCCTGTTTCTGTTTTTCTTCTTCTTTGTGGTCTTCTGCTTCTTTAGTAGTAGCTTCGACCTGTTTCTTCTCTTCTTCAAGTTTTGTATCTTCGTTAGTCATGTCGTTATCTTTATTTGAATTTGAGTTGTTTATATATATTTCTTTACTTTTATTGGTTTCTTCCTCTTTATTTGGTACTTCTGCTATTTGTGCTATTGGTTCACTGCCTTGTTGTGCTGTATTATAACCTCCCAATCCTCTAACTCCTGCATATCTTTGGTTCATTTCTCCCTCTTTTTTCTTTGGTTGTGGGTGATCTATGCCTTGCCACCCTGCATCAGTTGTACCTTCTGACGAATCGGCTATCTCAGGGCTTGTATCTGTACTCATTTTTCTTCCAGAGCTTGCATCCTCATCAACATCTTGGTTATACATTGTATGATGATCTCCCTGTGTATTAGAAAAATCAACATCTTTTTCTACATAACATCCAAAATTATCACATTTTATCTTCATTTTACCATTACCTAAATCTTCATGTGGTATCATGGCCTTACCTAATGGTGTAGTGGTAGTAATTAATGCCAATGGAACTGCTGGGTCTTCACACACTGCAACCTCATAATGCTCTAAATCAGTTAAAGCGTATGCTATTGATCCATCTTTCATTTTAACTGGTTCTCTATCTGCTTTTGTTGCACCACCAAAACTTAATCCTTTATATTCACCTGATTTAATTTTACTCCAAATATCATCATCTAATTCATAATCCTTGTGTATCTTTCCTGTTATTTTAATGGCCGGATATACATTTCCTTCTACATCCTGTGTCTCGGTCTTTGAATAGTTTATACCTTTACCAACAACTCTGTTAGAATGTGTGTCTGTAATAGGTGCTCCTCTATCCATCCAGATTGGTAACACTTTGTATAACTCATCAACTATTGTTATTTCACCCTGTTTATCTTTCATCTCAACTGTTAGTAACCCTTCAAAGAATCTGTCATCATCTGATTTACTATTAGCTACTAAGTTTTTTGTAACTAGCGTTCTAAAGAATAGCTTTTCCATCATCATTTATAATTCCTCTTCATTTATAAAGATATTGTAAAAAGGGGGAAAAGGGGTGTAAAAAAACACCTTTTGAGCCCACACCTGCTTATTCTAGTGCAGTTTCTTTCTTTGCCTTTGTTACTACATAGTCAGCAGTGAATCCAGTTATGAGACCAATGAGGATTATTCCACCTACACTTAAGCCTTCGGTAACTTGGACTTGTGCTAGTGCTAAAGCAGCAAACACAGCTATAATCAAAGAACCTGCAAGTCGCCTCACAGAATATGGTTCTTCAGAATGTAACCATCCTCGCAATGTATTTAGCCCAGCTCCTACTGCTGCTGCTATAGCAACAAGGATTAAAGGTTCCAATACCATATTTTAATCAAAAACATAGATGTATTTAAACTTATACGATAAAACCATGAATTGTGATTTATAAATCCTGCTCTAATAGTATCTTAACAAGTTTATCTGACTTACGTTTTAACTTATTTAACTTGTCATTAACCAGTCTTTCCATGTTTACTCCTGCATCGGTACAAGCATCTTCTCTGCTATCATGGCCAATATTATGGTTGGCTGTGATTTTATGGTATCTATGAACATTTCATCTCCATGAGCTGTTCCTTTGAAGTTTCCACAGTTGTAGCAGACCCATACCTCATGCTGTCCGTCTGAGTATCCATACATCTTTTTTTTACACTTACATTTCTTTACCATATTAAAACATGGAAGGCTTTATATTTAAGTATAACCATATCACATTATGGCTACATCAATATATGTTTATAGAGATAAAGGAGATTATGATACTCTATATAAAGGAAAGTCAGATGCATGGACATTCCAAACACCTATTTTGGACTTGTATTTAAAACCTAAAGACAAGTTATGGGTGATAACAAATACATCAACACGCCCAACTAGTATAGACCTTTCAAGAACAATAGTACATTTCAACAACGGCCAGTGTTTTGACTGGATGGATGGTGATGAAACCCTGGTTGAAAAGGAGAAGATTGTTTATAATCCAAAGAATAATAACTTAGAGTTTTTCCCAAGACATTTAAGAAAACCATTGTTTTCAATAAACGTAGATAAAGTAGTAGGTGGTAAACCTTCAAAGAAATTAAAGATAAAGTTTACACACAAATACTACGATGTAACTAATAACAGAATTAATCTATTTGTATAATGTCCAGTTTTATATTCAGAAGTGCTGGGTTTCAGGAAATAATAGAACAGCTTCACGATATAAATGACAAGTTGGGTGATATTACAATATTGCTACAGTTTCTTCTTACACCACCAGATCTAAAAAGTTATAAAAAAGGTAAAGAAATGAAACGAAAAAAGGTAAAGGACTCTATCTAACTATGTCCGTTGTTACTTAATAGTTCTTTTACTATCTCTTCCCACTCTGTTTTTAATTCAGGATGCGTTTTCTCTATTGCATCGTCTTGCATTTTAGTTAAAATGATTAGGGCTTTCTCTATTCGGTATGCCCTTTTTTTCATCTCCTCCATGTCATCGGCTACCTTCTGTAAACAGTTCGTCCTCTTTCTAAAATATCCAGCAATTCCACCGAATCCGGCCGTTGCTAGTATACCTACTATGATAGCTAATGAGTTGTCTAGTAACGTATCTATCATATAAGATTCTAGTATTTACTATATTTAAATTATCGCTTATTCTGAGAACCATCTGACATTAATTTCATCCAATCCTTGCCTAATTTCTTTCTCATTTTAATCCAAAATGGATCTGCTTTAAACATTCCACCTTTTTTATTATATTCCTTAGTAACATTTGCTATACGTCTATGACAAGTTCTACAGAACCTACCATTGATTTGTTCTATGTTAAATTTATAATAACCACAGAAAAAACATAGACCATACATTTTTTGACTGACTGTAGCAAGTAGTGGTTCTCTACCACGCTTTCCAGCACATTCAGAACAAATATCTGCTATTGTGGCTGATGTTGCATCAGTTTTAAGACAATTTAGGCATACTGCTTCCTTATAGTTGTTAACTCTGGTATACTCATTACCTTGGTGTTTATCCCAAAGTTTCTTACCATAATCAGTACCTCCTGTGTCTACAGGTAATTCTGTAGGCATCTTACTTCTCTGCGTTTAAAACTTTTTTTAAAGCATCCTGTAGTATGATATAAACATTATTGGTTGAATATGAGTTTGTAGATACTTTTCTACTTGCTCTTTTTATCTCTTCAATACTATTGTCTATAAGACTGTAATCAGCACTGTATACATTTGTTGGTTTAGCTATAGGCTTGTCTGGTTTAGTCTTTGCAGGTACTGGAGCTGGTTTACTTTTTCTCTTCGTTGTCATCTTCCCACCTCCTTACATTTTCAAATTCCTTTGTAATTATATCTCTTGCTTGTCTTACTGTCATTAATCCATTCTTTCTAAGCATTTCTACTGATTTCTGCTTAGTCCATCCAAAGTCAACTGCATCCTGTAATACCCTTTTTACAACTTCGAAGTTATCTGGAGTAATACCGTCTGGATAGTTCTTTCTACTCATCGATGTTCCTCGACCACTAGCAGGATGTCCTTGTGCTAAACCACCATCTTTTGATGGAACTTTGTGCTGTGGTTCACCTTCAAATCTTTGTTGGTCTTCCTTTGGTGCTGCTGTACCTCTTCCTCTTCCACCAGGTTTTATTGGATTCTCTCCGGTTGTTTCATTTGCGTTTATCATTTCCTCTGTTGTTATGACAGGGTCTTTTGATACCTTAAATTCTCCTGTATGTGTTCTGCTAATTTCAAATCCTAATCCTTGTAGTGATTTCATATTTTCAATCTCTACACCTTGTATCTGTAAGTCTCTTAATCTATCTGTCTCTTCTCCAGATTTTAATCTAAGTTCCCAATCTTCAACGCCATTCATTTTAGCAATCTTATCCATAAATGCATGATGAAGTATATCTTGACCCCATTTAATTGCTCTGTTTGTGATTGTAACTTGTAATCCTTCCTGTGACCAACCTGTTGGTAGTTCACCGAAGTATAGTGGTAGCACTCCATATATTGCACCGATAATCATTCTTAATTCTTTTCTTATTACAGTGAACTCTAATTCTTTAAGTGATCCAGTAAAGTCTAACCACTGTGCCATATTCTTTCCACCTGGTTTGTCTGATTCAACCAATAATGGATGTATCATGTAAGGATCTTCTGTAGACTTTTGTTCTAATGCATCCCATGACTTTCTAAATGTTTCATAATTTCTTGATGCAATAACTAACATTCCTCTTGGTGGTCTCATCTTATCAAAGTATTTTCTAATGTACTCATCCATATGTGATAATGCCATTACTTTTGACCATATAGAATAGATAGGACTAAATCCATATAACAATCCTGGTCTATATTTACCTGCCTTCCAAACAATCTCACCCTCTCCATAGATAACTCTCTTTGGTTGTGGTATACCTATTGAATAAACACTGTTAACTTCAGCTACGGCCTTTAGTGCTCTTGTACCACATATAGAACATACATCTGTGGTAAGTCTTTTTGAACGATGTTCAAACTTTGGACATACCCATACAGGATTATGTTTATCATCATATCCAATTCTTCCATCAGAATCTGCAATCATCGCAACTTGTGGTGGGTCAATTCGTAGTAATTCTTTAATTTCTGTTTTCTCTGGGTCTATTTCTCCAGTACTGTCATTTATGAAATAGTTTTTCAATACAAGTAGATATGCATTATCTGCAATTTCCAAATCCCTTTCTAACATTCTTATTATATCTTCTAATGTTTGATCGTTACCATTGACAGAAGTGTGTAGTAGATCCTCCAATATTTTTCTATGCTCAGGAACCGGTCTCAATAATTCATTACTTCCACATGTATCACATTGTAGTTTTTCCGGAACGACCTTTTCATGACCGTTTGCCTTTACAATTAATGCCTTACTTGCTGTAGTAGAACCAACTATTGACTCATTGTCTTCATTTGTAGAGTTTGGCTGTTCATCGGCCTGTGCTCCTGCTACAGGTGCATATTGAAATTCTTTAGCACAGTTTCCACATTTAAACTTGTACTTTTCAACTATTTCAAATCCATTCTTGAACATCTCACGATTTATTGTTTCTATTGGTATACGCAATGAATCAACATTATCTGCTAACTCATAAATCATTATTAAAGGAAATGGAAAGATTGGTAATTTGGCTCCTGTATCAGTAGCCATGTATGGCTGTGATATGCTTGGTCTTACAGTAGATTCTGTGTAAGACTTTGAACTAAGTCTAAAAACAGTTTTTAGTCTATCTACAAAGCCCATACTATAACTTATCTATGCAATATATAAACTTTGTCAAAAATCTGTAATATTTTTGTTACTATCCACCATGACCAGATACTGAGCATGATATATCTCTTAGCTCCTTAGTACAGGTACATGTTGACTCTTTCTTGACTTCTTCTTTCTTTTTTGGTATAATACTTACCATATATTTATAATTAATAAGTATTTTATATAGATTGTGGGTAGTGTGAGCATGCACACCTAGAAATAGGAAGACTGGAGTTGCTATCCAGCCCACAATCTTTATTATTGTTCAATGGTTTAAAAAAACATGAACGAGTTTGAGATAATGAACAAGGCCACTAACTTAGTTTTACATGCTTGGAAGTCGACACCTATACACGAAGTTCCAAGATTTGTTAAGGATAATGAATATCAAACATTTGTTGGTTCTATAGCAGGTGTAATAGAAGGAATAGCAGAATTGGTTAAGGAAGATGACATACAACTCTATAACAGATTACTCGATTCTATAGAGAAGGTGTCACTTAGATAATGGTGGAATTAGAACCAGAGGACTACAGTGAGATATTTGATTGGTTTCAACTCGCTTTTGGTACAAAGAAGAAAGACAAGATAAACCAACAGGCCAAGAAGACTTTTTGGAAATTAAACTTTCTTTCAGAGGATAAAATAAAAGAATTAAAAGAAGAAGAGGAATAGTAACTTTTATATATATGATTGTTTACTGTTAACCATGGACGGATTCTGTCGCATAGTAGATAATAATGAAAAATTTGAAGATAATCTTGATGAGTTTCAGGCCAGTACGATAGAAGAGTGGAAACACAAATGGGAGCCTGTAAAAAAAGATGGTAAGGATTATGGATACGTTACATACAAAGTAATAAATGAATCACAGCATTTTCCAAGTAGTAAGTTTGAGGATAAAGCATTAACAATAGCATTAAGACAGTGGGGTCTAAGGACAAAAGAGATAAGATTTAAAAGAATAAGAAGTGGAACTGCCGACATAGAAATGAACTTTGTAAGAAAAGAGGATGATAAATTCTTTAGAGACAGACCTACAACGCTTGCATATGCATATTTTCCAAATGGTAGAAAAATTGGGGGTGATATTACATTCAATGATAGTGTAGTATGGTCAACAAATGGTAAGTCTGTAAATGCACATAAGGTTGATCCACAGAACTATCCACCACATACAAAGACAAAGATTAGAACTTATAATATTATACACACTTTGTTACACGAGTGTGGTCATGCAATCGGTTTAAAGCATTGTCCAGACCACAAAACATGTATTATGTACCCATACTATAACGGTAGGGTGGTTTTGCACGAGCACGATGTCGAACGTATACAGTCTATCTACGGTAAGCGAGGGCTAGCCAACTACATAGTCAATTACTTTCGAGCGAGGGTGCAACGAAAGTGGGGCTGAGCGAAGCGAAGCGAAATTTTTGGAAGGATTTATATAAAGAGTTGGTGTTATCGTAGTATGAGTATGACAGTTTCATTTGAATGTAACGACTGCTGTTGGTCATATCAAGGCGATCAGTCGCACATATACGTTATACTAAAACATATTGACAAACATTACGATAATTTAGTAGTAGAGGAGTTGGACGGTTGAAAAACATATCGCTGTACATAGGTGCATTCATGTGTTGTACCGTTGTTCTTCTAATACCTGGGATAATATTCATTGCGTTTTGGGCAATAAGTCGAGTTACCGAGGAAAAGACTGTAGAACATATACATCATTATAAAAATGATCCAGTGGATTTCATGATGTATGACAAACGTTGGATTCCTCCTGAACAACCAAAAAAGATAAACAAATTCGAGGGAAATATAATTGGTTAAAGATAGACATGAGTGGGAAATGGAACAAATGTTCGGTAAAAAAGAACGTAATAAGTTTGTATGCTCAACATGTTATAGATTGTTAACTATAAGGGATATGCAAATTCGTAATGGGTTAGAGGTCTGTACCAAGTGTTTAGGAAAATATTCGAGGTTTAAGCCAGTATCATGATAATGTGTAAGGGTGAGTGTGTAAATTGGAGTGTAACAGATGTTACTCGTATGCCATTCAAAGAGCATTATAGATGTAGACACTGTCAGATATGGCTTAAGCATAGAGACTGTTGGAAGAAATCTAGTAAATTGAGTACATGTCCATGTTGTAGTGGTCGAGTTGCAGTTAAACCAAGATTGAATGCCAGGAAGCGAAAGTATAATGAAAAGTTGGGGTTAAAGAGATATTGAAGTATACATGTCCTGTTTGTGGGTGGGTTAAGGAAAATAAACCACATCATCACATATCAGACTCTGACTACAAAGATATCTTTGAACATGAGAGGTCACATAAATGAATGATGATATAAAACACTATAATGAGTATACTGCATATAGTAAACACCTAAAGGAGTCAATATCAAAGACTGGAACTGGTTTACTTAAAACTTGGCTTGAATGGAGATTAAAGGCCGTTGAACGAAGAATGGAGGCGACTAAACCTGACTAGCAGTTTAGATAAAGACAGGACTTGCATGAGATGCTTTGCTATCATGAAAGACATACGACCATGCCATCTTAAATGCTTTAACTGTGGTGTTGAATATGATTGTTCGGATAAGGGGTCTACATGGTAAAACCAAAGAAAAATATTGTAGTTGCCAAAGGATTCATTAATGCCAAGGAGGAATGCAAGCATAGCAACTTTAATATTGTTCAATCAGGATTTTATAAATACCTTATATGCAGAGCGTGTGGTAGGAACATGGGGGAGGTAAATGATATCCAACCGTCAAATAGCTAAAGTCATCTGTGTTGCATGCAGTGATCCTATTGGTGATCATAGTAAGAGACAATTATGGAGATGTATCTTTAGATTGCAGGGAACACTTGTATCCGGCAAAATCGAAGAGCCGTTGAAAACGGAAGACGAAGGCGAACCAGCTATAAATGCCACCCATTG
>Ga0208299_1003107_pt1 | contig 10639 bp, 13 predicted proteins | sample 15_taG_FD_184089 | JGI IMG/M metagenome (GOLD analysis project Ga0208299, IMG submission 184089) | Marine viral communities from the Subarctic Pacific Ocean - 15_ETSP_OMZ_AT15312 metaG (SPAdes) (version 2) | ecosystem: Environmental > Aquatic > Marine > Oceanic | place: Pacific Ocean | collected...
ACCACTGCAGGGTCTGGTGCCGCTGGTGCATATTCTGGTCCTTCGATGTGGGCTAAGAACAGAAGAAACTGGAGATTGGCAGCCAAACCGACATGGAACGGTGGTTCATTTGTTAAGTTCAAAGACAAATGTGTAAAATACAATAATAAGAAGTGGTGTTCACAGGGTGCCATTGATAAACCTATTGAGTTGGTATCTACATTAATGGAGACGGCTTATAAGTTATCGGAGGAGACTGGTAAGGACATTGACCACATCACACAGTTAATAACGAAGAAATATTCAGTACCTAATGAGCACGTAACGGACTCCGTCATTGAGTTGGCAAAGGAGAGTGGTTACGATATGTTCAGTGGTGTCGGACAGACAGAGTTCACCAAAGATATCGATGGTGGTACTGAGCATGAAATAAGTATCGATGGGGTTTCTGGTGACATAAACGCTATGGTTCACAACATTGAAGATAACACTTTCAGTGGTAAGACATTCGATACCTTCGAAGATGCTATAGAATATTTAGAAACTATTTAAATATTTAGTAATTTACGGATATTTATAAAAAAGTGAAATATGCTTGATAAAATATTAAAAGACGAATTGAACAAAAAGTACAAGGAACAAATGAATGAGGCAGATGTTGCCCCACAGAGTTTGGTTGCTACTGAAAAGGTTCAAAAAGATTCTGGTACGGAGAACAAAGATTACCAAAAGGAAGTCGGTAAGAAAATGGACGACTACGTTAAAGACATGGGTAACGAAGATTTCGTTCCGCCAGCAAATAGATTAACTGCAAAACAGGATGAATATATTGAGACTCACCGAGGTGGTAACAATATGCAGTTAGAATACGAAACAGAACCATCTGAAGCTTTCAAAGAAAGATTAGCAAAGAATGCTCCTTACGGAGATATCGAAGACAAAGGTAACATATATGACAATATCGGTGTTACACAGTTTAAAGCCAACGACACTCAAGAGAAGATGGAGAAGGCAGCTAAAGAAGTCGCAAGACAGAAAGGAGACATCGATGGATATTATGATGAGACTGGTAAAGGTATGAAATATGCTGACCAACCCGTCACTGATGATAAGAAAAAATCCACAGAGAAAAATAATGTTGCTAGATTAGCACTAAAAGAAAATAAAATGAAAAAGTTAAAATACAAAAAAGAGTTTATCGATGAAAGTCACGCTATCTCTTTAATACCAAACTCTTACAAAGTAGATGAGCACATCTTCGAGATGACTGACGGTAATCTTACTGTTAAAGTCAAATGGGAAGGTGATAACACTGATGGTGATGCTTATGTATTAAATTCTAAGAATGAAACTATTCTTTCTGAGGAGATGAATAGGATGAAAGAACTTTTCGGTTATGATGGTTCTGAGAAACTTGACAAAAGAAAAAACATCACTTTGGATGAGGAACAATATTTCTTGGGTTTCCATAATGACGTTAACGGATTTGCTTTAACTGACGACAGAGTTGAGGAAGAAGTTATTGACGATGTTAATGTTGAAGAAACTGAAGAGGTTGTTGCTGAAGAAGTAGAAAAGTTAGAGACAGTAGATGGTATTAAACACAGAAAAGTTTCTGGTGACGATAAAGAGGCTCTTAAAAAATATTTCAAAGGCACCAAATGGTCAACAGAATATGGTGAAAGATTCGACCCTGATGGTACTATTGAGTTTTTTATGAAAGGAGATAAAAAAGTTGCTCACGTAGATGGTAAATGGTACGATGATGGAGATAGAAGTTTAGCTGGTAAAAAAGCTGCAATGGAATATCTTAATGGAGAAGTTGTTGCTGAAGGAGATGTTATCGGTGTTGATGCACCTGAATCTAAAGATGAGTTAGAGAAAGATGAAAAGGATCATGGTAATGTTGTAGACGAAGATTGTGAAATCGAAGAAGGATGTGGTGACATCGAAGAAGACACTGAAGGTGAAGAAACTGATCACTATGGTGAAGACGAAGGTGAAGATCACAAAGAAGAAGAAGACTTAGAACACGAAGAGGAAATGGCTCCAGAAGATCACATAGACGCAATAGAGGGACATTTAGACGCTCTTAAAAAAGATATGGATTATGATGAGGACCATGAAGACAGAGACGAAGAAGGAACTGACTTCGCTGAAAGCACTTTAAAAGAATGGTGTAAAGCTAACGACTTATTATCAGAGAATGGTAACGTTACTTTAACTTGTGTTGAGAAAGCTAAGTTGAGTGAAAACAAACTTATCGTTAAGAAATCTATTTTGGCTGAAAGTATTATCAGCGGAAAAAAAAAGTAATAACTGAATCGCCTAAAGCACCTGAAGGTAAAGGATGTGCAAAATCCGATGGTGGTACAGGATGTATTAAGAAAGGGAAGTACGTCGATAAGGACGGAGATGAATATTCTTGGTACATTTTAAACAACAAAAAAGGTGGTGTATTCAAAGGATGCAAATCTAAAAAAGATTGTGAATCAATTTTAGAAGTACCTGCAGTACACAACGGTTAAAGATAAGTTCCGTAGAACAGAAAGGACCCTCCAAATAAAGGAGGGTTTTTTTATGCCCATATATTTATAATAAAAGGTAATGTTTTTCAGAAAATTAAGGAATTTATTCAAAAAAAGGAAAAAAGAGGTCATTAAAGAAACTCCTGTCGTAATAAAAGAAGAACCAAAGAAGGTTATTATAAAGAAAGAAGATAAACCCAAGAAAGTTATGAGTAGTTTAGATTTAAGTAAGATTAATAAGGTTGAGTTTCCGAGGGAGCAATATTACGCTGCGGTTCACCCTAAGAAACAGATTTACATTCATCACACCGTTTCTGGTGTTGGTGCTGGTGGTGACATAAATTGGTGGAAGAGTACATCATCGAGAGTAGCTACATGTGTCATCATTGACAGAGAGGGAATAATACATCAATGTTTCTCTTCAAAGCATTGGGCACACCATTTAGGGATAAAGGGTACGGTATTTAAAAAGGAAGGATTAATTAACATCAACACGAAGTTAAACCAGCAGAGTATCGGAATAGAGATTGACTCTTGGGGTGGATTAGAGAAAAAGGATGATGGGTGGTATTCTTACACAGGAGAGAAGATCTCTGCCGACAGGATAGTTGAGTACCCAGACGGTTTTAGGGGGTTTAAAGCGTTCGAAAAGTACACTGACGAACAGATTGAGGCTACCAAGCAGTTAATAGAATATTGGAAGGGTGTTTACAACATTCCGATTGGTTACAGAGGTGATAAGATTTGGGATCTTTGTGAAGATGCATTAAGAGGAGAGGTTGGAGTATGGACTCATGTGAGTGTAAGACCTGACAAATCAGATTGTCACCCGCAGAAAGAGCTTGTAGAAATGTTAAAATCATTGATTTAGTATTTATTTTGTGTCGTTATATATTATAATATCATTAATATGACAAAAGGCAATAAGAGGGTAAAATCGGCATTAGAGTTTTTGAGGTATTTGTCTAAACCATTAGATGGGACTATCATTGATAAGCAGCTAAAGGACAACGACATCATCTTTGAGAGGATAGATTTATACATCAGTTTCATCAGGACATTACACTTTAAAATTGTTGAAACATATTTGGGTGACGACATCATCACGACTGAGGAGACCAAAGAGGAGCATTTCCAGTGGTGTTGGAATAAGATAATAATGGAGTTCACCGAAGAGGGATTTGATTTCTCCACCAATGAGGACCTTTATGATTGGTTCAAGACTTATTTTATTGTTAGTTTTTATTTGGAGGATAAGAAAGACCTTGACAGTGTAATAATAGAGTCTTTTGAGGAGGCTTTTGATTTTCGGGGTGAAAAAAGCCAATCTGATATGGATTTATTGATAGAATTATACGAAATTTTTGATAAAAGTTTTTAGATAATATTTATAAATTGGGGTTTTTGCTTATATTTAAGGTAAAAATTGATGAAAGTGATTAATTTAGTATTAGAAGATTTAACATTAGAGCGTAAGAAAAAGGAGCTCGATTTGGAAGTTATTTTGAACGATAATGATTTAAACACCGACAATAAGATAAAAAAATTAAAAAAACAACTAACGTCCATCAATGACACCAACAATAATATTTTATTGTGGACATCATATATGGAGGGGTTGAGAGATAATAAAAGTGAGTAGAGCATGGAAAGTTACAACGATTTATTTAAGTTGGTTTCTGAATTACACAAAGATGTGGAGAAGTTTCACGTAAAGGGTAATGATTCTGCGGGAGTCAGAATCCGAAAGGCAATGCAAGATTTGAAATCATTGTCACAGGAGATCAGAGACGAGATACAGGAGATAAGAAAGAAAAGAAAAGGATAATGGAGGTTATTTTAACGATAATAGATAAAGGATTGATGGTATTATTCATATTGTCAATATTAAACTTAATAAGACATGGTGTTAAAATAGCTCAAAACTTTTTTGCTGATGAGCCGACACGTTATGGTATCAGTGGTAAAGAGTTATTAATTGCTGGCTTGTCGGCATCATATATAATAATGAGTATCATTAAAGGGATTGGATTATGAGTATTCAAAAGAGATTGAATGAGTTAAAGCCTTACGTTAAGGGTATCAGATTTGCGCAGGAGTTACCAGTCGTTGATGTGGTATTCAGTGATAAGTGGTCAGTAACTGGCACCGAGGGTGTTAAGTACAACCCCAGTAAGAAGACTGCAGGGTATTTTATGTTTTACGGTGAGAATGAGACAATAACATTCGATGACATATTGGATCACGTTAAGACAATCATTGACACCAACATAGAGATAGAGAAGAAGAGAGAACTTCTCAAAAACAAAGTCAGAGAGTTACAGGTATTTTTTGAGTCACACACCTACGAGCAGTTGACTACGTTAAAGTTCAGTATCGATGAGATAGACACTTTAGTTGAGGAGACGAAGCCTGAAGTTGTCAAAACGAAGTCTAAGACTAAGAAGAAGGAAGAGATTACTGAGGAGGCTGTTGTATCTGAGGTCTAACCTCTGTTCTAAAAAACAGATATATAAATATCAGTGACAGTGCTGACAATATGTGCCAGATGGCATGAAGTTGTATCCACCCACTGGCACATATGATGTGGTTAATGTCCAACATCCACACTATTTTCCCTGACACTATCGACATCATTGCCAACCATAGGTATTTGTATTTAAATTTCAGTTTATATTTTAGGTTAGTATAGAGTAGGATTAGTAAGGTGGTGGGAACTATTATTATTGATATTTCTCTGTGTGGAGCTTTGAATGCGAACAGTAAGGTATTCAATATTAGGAATGATAAGATGACACCTTGATATGTTCGTAGGATGAACTGTATTGATCTTTTCATATTGATGTGCCCCCACAAACGAAATCCTGAGTACCACAGAGGGAGTATGAAGCAAGCCATCACGCCACTCCCGTCGATTCTTTTCGATAGTTCCGTCAGTGAGGCATGGTAGAAGCAACTTCCCAGACCGACATATACGGCACAGCACCCAAGAACTATTGAGAAGAGGGGGAATCGTACTAAGAAGTTATGGGGTTTTGGATCATGAAGGTCATATATTCCGAGCTGTAGGATTACGAATCCTATAAATATATAAAATAGGTTAGTGAACGTATTTATTGGTTGTCTTATTGCTCCTCCTTCGTCCACTTCACAGAACTGATTAACGGTAGGTGTCAACACACTTTCCCAGTCAACGTTACCCCCAATCTTATAGATTAGCCATAGGAAAAAACCAATAAAAAACGTAATGATAAAAGGCCAGAAAATGACTCTAAGAAACTTATTCAATTACTCCGTTTATAAATAAATATGCTAGATTATGAATCGGACTTCATAAAGGACTCAAAATACTCACAAATTACGTGTAAAATCCAACAAGACCCTGATGCGAGGCACCCGTCGAAGAAAATATCAGCATGGGGGATAAAAGATTCTGGTGTTGGGGACACATAAAATATCGACACAAAGATGCCAGCCCAGAAGCCAAAACACATTGGGCATCCGACGAGATCCCCGAAGAAGGGATACTTTTCTTTCAAATATTCTCTCATTTTTTTAAAGATACCGCCAAATACGACGATATATGTCATTCCGAATGACGTAAGGGCAAAAATTATTAGTTCCATTATGTAAATGTATTGATTAATTAAGAAAAAAACAGTATATTTATAAAAAAAGTTATATGTCAGAGATTAATAAGATTGTGGTTATAGATTTCGATGCCACGTTATTCCACACTCCGTCACCTGAGAAGGGTAAGAAGAGGTATGAGGTAATGACAGGTGAAGCGTATCCCCATAAGGGATGGTGGGGAAGACCTGAGAGTTTAGATATGGACATCATGGACATTCAGCCCAATGGTGAGATAGTAGACATATATAAGGAGTGTGAGAGTGACCCTCGATGTATGACTGTTTTATGTACTGGAAGGTTATCAAAATTAAAGACAGAGGTTAAGGGTATATTAAAGAGGCACAGCATATTCTTCGATGAGGAGAACTTCAACCCAGGTATGAGTACTTTAACATATAAGTTAGATACTTTGGGGAGGTTGCATAGTCAGTACCCTGATGCTGAGATGATATTATACGACGATAGGGATGACCACATACCTTCGTTTAAGGAGTGGGCTAGTGATAAGGAAGGGGTTGAAATAGTTCATGTAAGATGAAGAAGACGGCAGGGATAGCATTGGTATGTGTGGAGACTTGTAGGGTTTTATTTTTATTAAAGGCTGTTGGAAAGAGTCTTGGTCTGTGGGGATTCCCTGGGGGTACTATGGATGATGGTGAGACCTATGAGGAGACTATGTACCGTGAGACTGAGGAGGAGACGGGTATTGGTAGGTCGAGTATCAGTAATGTCAGGTATTTAACTGACATCAGTACCAGTAAGAAGATTTTCAAGTTATACATTGGTGAGATAAGTTCTGAGGTTGTCCCTGTGTTGAGTGATGAGCACAGTGATTACGCTTGGTTAAGTTTGGAAACCTTGGGTGGATTAGAATCTTTGCCGATAAAGCCTTCAAACTTGGAGTTACTGCCGCACATTTGTGACCACGTTGAGTGTCGTGTTCGTGACATTGATGAGAACTACCACGTATTAAAGTTAGGGTTCAGGCGGCATATTCGTTAGTATTGATTTTTCGTCGGTGGTCCTTATATTTGTAAATAAAAATGTTTTGTAATGGGAAAAAAAAGGGATTACGATTGGTTGGTTCGGCAGATGAAGAGAGACGACAACGAAACCGACAGAGCGAAGAGAAAGTTCATCAAAGAAATCAAAAATGGTCTGGGGGAAACAATAAAAGAAAATCCTCACGTAATACAAACCCAACCAAAAGAAAAAACATTTACAGAAGATCTATTATTTAGATTTAAAAGAGTATTTGGGTAATGGAAATACAAGACATCATCGAAACTGCCATAAAGATTAAGAACTCAGAACTCGATACCGAAGGTATGGAAGTTCACTACAAACTCCCCGATGATGACCTCCTTGACCTCGACAGAAAACTACACCTCCATTTCGATGGAAGAATCGAAGATTGGAGACCCAATGAAACCATTGAGATAACTCTTGGTGGAATATCCTTCGTTTTTAAGAAATAATCCTTAAATTTACAATATTTAATGATATTTATTGTAAAAGTATGCTCTTATGAGATTAACGGATTTATTAACAGAAGATTTATTAACGGAAGGTAGGAAAGAAGATGCCATTGCTGCATTTAGAAAATGGAAATCTCCTTACTACGAAAGTTTTCATAGCAAAGATGGACAACCTGAATATCCATTTGCTGAGGGTGGATTAGAGATACCACCATTTGTGGATATTATATTTCAGTTAGACCCATCGGGTAGTCACAAATATGCAAAGTGGGTAATAGAAAATGGTATTATGCCACATACCGCAAATGCACCATTCAACCAGCTTATTACAGCGGCACATGACGGTAGATTTGATCAACAATACGAAGGTAATGAGCAATATGTAAGTGGTAAAGTTAATTATTTTATGAAACTTGTTACTAAATTCGATGAATATCTAAAAAAGAACAGATTAACAAAACATTTCTTTAAGAAATATATTCAAGATAGATTCCCCAATACCCCTGAAAATATATTAGCAAATCCTGGTGACATCAACAACTACGATATGGATATGTTGGAAACAGTAATGAGGAGGGTTGGAATGGCAGATGAAGATATTAAAGCACAGAAGGCATTGAAAAAAGAAGCCGATGATGTATTCAGTGGGTATTATATAAGAGTAAAAAAACCAAAGACACATCAAGCAAGTTGTTTTTTGGGTATGAATACACAATGGTGTGTCACAAAAAGAAACGATAATTCACATTGGAAGAGATATACCAAAGATGGTGACTTATTCTTTTTCGATTTAACTTCAGTATACCCCAGTACGAGAGGTAGATGGGGTAAGGTAGCCTATCTTCATAAATACAAAGACCCAGAAGGCGGAGAATGGTGGGACGCACAAGATACTAAATTTGGTATCGGTGATGATGCGTTTGGCATTGTTCAGAACGGACTTAGTCAAGAAACAGATTTAAGTATAGATGAAATCAAAGAGGTCATCGATGAGATGAAGCGAGCGTACACTGAGATATGGAGAGAACATTTAGATGCTGAGAAGATTGAAAAATATGGTCATAAGAACATAATATATAAAACAGAAAGAAATCATAGAGTCTTAATGAATAAGTTTAAGGAAGCTGTGAATGCAACATTTGTTGATAGAACGATACGTCCTGAGAATTTTGGTGTTACTTATAGGAAGATGAGTGGTGGAAATGGTTCAGCACAAGACGATGGTACATTTAAGTGGGCTCTAACTTTGGTTGATCAAGAAGATCTAACCAAAGATATCACACCCGCCCAAGCTAAGATGATATATGACTACATCAAAAAAGAAGTATCAACGATGCCAAATGGTCCTACATTATTGAAATATTTGAAAGGTTATAAACATTATGGACAAACTATTGTTTTCATTCTTGATACACCAGTAAGTTTAAGTATGGTAAATGAAGGACTTAGTTTTATGAATATATTGAGTGAAGAGAAAGTGATTGTTGAAGGTAGAAAAGATGATGCACTAAGGTTGTTCCGACAATGGAATACTCCTTTTAATGATTCGATGCCTTTTAGAGATTTACCCATCCCAAAGTTTGTGGATCTCATATTCGATAAAGACCCCACAGGTAATCACAAATATGCCGAATGGTTGGTGAGGAATCTTATTCACCCATATACAGGTAACTATCCTTTTAATAGTATTATACAGACTGCCCAAGGGGGTGAAGAAGATATAGATAGTTTGGCTCATAGTAGACAAGCCATTGATAGAGTAGAGAGGGCCATGGGGTTTATGAAAAGATATGATGATCTTGTTAAAAGTGATAGATTCTCCAAAGAATTCTTTAAAAATAACCTTTCCAAATACAGTATCCCTAATGACATTTTAGCCAACCCTGCCGATATAAATAACTACGATTGGAAAGCGTTAACTACTAATGTTCGTAGAGTTATGATGGCTGTAGAAGAGAAAGAAGAAGATAAGGCATTAGCGAAAAGTAGCAATGACATATTCAATGGAGGGTACATAAGTGTTAAACAACCTTTAACTCATTTAGCATCCTGTGCTTTAGGGAGGAATACCAAATGGTGTGTATCAGCTCGCAGAGGTGACCATTATAAGAGTTATACAACCAAAGGAGATTTATTCTTCTTTGATTTAACTAATATCGTAAAAGGGGACAGAGGAAAGATGTCGAAGATAGCTTATCTATATAGATATGATGACCCTTCTGGTAGTGATTTCTGGGATGCTCAAGATCGTGGTATCGGTACAAAACCTTGGGAATACATTAAAAGAGGTTTGGAAGAAGAAAGTGAACTGGCTGATAAAGAAATAATGGCCGTCATTGATGAAATGAAAAAGGCTGTTGAGATAATCCATAATGAGCATTTAAATCCAGAGAAAGAGAAAAAATATGGATGGTTAGAGAGGAAGTATGCAGCTGAAAGAAAATGGAGAGGACACGTTGAAGATGTTAAGTCCGAACTACGAGATGCTTTTGACTTACCAATGATGCAAAGTGAGCATAGAATGAATGGTATTGAAGTGGACGGTAAGAGATATAGTATAACCTCATCCAATAGTCCAAATTCCCAAAAAGAAGGACATTTCATCTGGCAGATTAAGTTAATGGAAGAAGGCGTATCCCCTGAGAAAGCACATAAAATTGATCAAAAGGTATTAGATAAAATATTAGATAAATTGAAATCTAATATGAAAGATAAAAATCTAGCGCAATATGTTCGTGGGTTTAAGAAATTCTATGGAACGCAGGGTTGGACAGGTAAGTTTTATATTCATACACCAGAGAGTGCACAAGTAGAGGATTGGGAGTGGAATAGGAATGGTTTAGAGTGGATGAAGTCTTTAAATGAAACTGAAGATAAAGATAAAGACGGAATACCTGATAGGTTAGACGTTAAGGGCTACAAACAGGATACTGATGAAGACCCTTCTGACAACAAAGATTTATGCGATGAGATTACGGTCAATAGTGAGAAAGAGTTAAGAGATAAGATGAGGGGCATGAG
>Ga0208299_1003108_pt1 | contig 10638 bp, 16 predicted proteins | sample 15_taG_FD_184089 | JGI IMG/M metagenome (GOLD analysis project Ga0208299, IMG submission 184089) | Marine viral communities from the Subarctic Pacific Ocean - 15_ETSP_OMZ_AT15312 metaG (SPAdes) (version 2) | ecosystem: Environmental > Aquatic > Marine > Oceanic | place: Pacific Ocean | collected...
TAATTAAAATGTGAAAATCAGTTCCAGTTGCAAATAAAGTATTTAATTTTTTAGTTTGTTCAAAGGATTTATCAGAGGTTTTCCATAAAACTATTTTTTTCTCTATATGATTTGGCAAATGGGCAGGTATTTCCCCTGAATGCCAGTTCTTATAGACGCCTTTAGGAGCAATTAAAAGAAGGCCATTAATAAGCCCTTTGTCATAAAGCATTGCACAATTATCCAGTAATACTTTAGATTTTCCAGTACCCATTTCCATGAAATAGGCAAAATTTTCCTTTTCCCACGAACGTTGTAACGCCTTTAATTGATGGGCATATGGTTTGGTCTTGAATTTATAAAACATAACTTGCTCTTCTTTCTAAAAATAGTATATATATGATGAAAGGAAAAAGTCAATGAGTAAAGTTTACTTAATTCAAGAAATACCAGGAACCACTAAGGGGGAGCCTAAATATAATATTTTAGGAGCTCAGAAATATGGCGAAATTGTGACCCTCTTACCAGAATTTTCACAAATGATACTATCTCCTGGACCTTTAATTCATAAACTTAGAGCTCTTCTAAAGAACGTAACCTCAGAAGATTATCTTTTATTATCCGGCGATCCTGCAATTATAGGTGTAACGTGCTCAGTTGTAGCCGATATAACTACGGGAAAATACAAATTATTGAAATGGGACCGTCAGGAAAAAACTTATTATCCTATTGAAGTAAATATTCATCAAAAGGGTTGACAATATAAAATTCTCCTATATATAGAGATTATTAAATTAATAAAAATATATAGGAAAGATTATATGAGCATAAACTTAAGAGCAGACGCCCCTAATCAGGTGGCGAACATCGACCCACAAAAACTAACAACAGAGATTGCTACGTTACAAGCTATTCAGCAAGAAATCTCTAATCATGAAGATAAAGTAAAGGAATTGAAAGAACGAGAAAAATATTATTCTAATATTGTCATTCCTGATATCATGAATGAATTAAATCTGAAGACATTAAAATTAAAAGATGGTTCAGAAATTGAAATTAAAAATATTTTTGGCGCTTCTATTGTTGCAGGAAACAAAGAAGGCGCACATACATGGCTTCGCGAAAATGGCTTAGGCGATATTGTGAAAAATGAAATCACAGTTCGTTTTGGTCAAAACGAAGACAACAAGGCGGAGCAATATGCTTCCCTTGCACGTGGTCAAGGTTATGAACCGGAACGAAAAGTTGCTGTTCATGCTTCGACTTTACGATTAACTCTGGAGGATTACCACAAACGTGGTGGTAATATACCTTCGGAGTTATTTCGCACGTTTGAAGGAAATCAAACGAAAATAAAAACCAAATAGACTACTAAACTAACAGACTAACAAAAGGAGTACTATGCAAAGTCAAGTAGCAAAGAAAACCAATGCAGGAGCATTGGCAACTATAAATCTCAGAGCAGATATGGGAAAGGGTAGTGAAGAAATAAAATCGGATGACGTTTCTACACCGATTTTAAAAATCCTACACCAACTATCTCCTGAGTGTAATGAGAGAGACGCCAAACATGTAGAAGGCTCTAAACCGGGCATGATATATGCTTCTGGTTTTGGGCAATTGATAAATGGACAAACTGGTCTAGATATCATTGTCGCTCATTCTCAAACGCGATACCCTGAATGGCAAGAAAGAGGCGATAGCGCTTCTGCTCCAGTAGGAACTCATTTAGAGATTCCAGCTGACGCCGTTGAGGAAAGAAATGGTAGATATAGATTACCGAATGGTAACTATGTTGAAAAAACTGCATATTTTTATGTACTAGCAATAGTAGATAAAGAATTAAAACCTGCAGTGATTCCAATGAGATCGTCTAATCTTTCTCCAGCAAGAGAACTTAATAATCTGATTAAGAACTTAAGAGTTTCAGATGATCAAGGTTCTTTTAATCCTGCCACATATGCAGCTGTTTATAATTTAAAAACAGTGGGCAAAACTGCAGGCAGTAAAAGCTGGCATGTTTATAAACCGTCAAGAGTAAGAAATCTTAACGTGGCGAGTAAAGAAGATTTAGGTATGTATGAGGTAGCTTCACAACTTCAGAAACAAGTTTCTAAAGGTGTGGCGAGACCAAAATACGATACAACTAAAAAGGCATCTGATATTGTCTAATTCCTCAGATATGGGGATACTTGCAAGAGGGGCGCCGAAGCGAGAGTAGAGGCGCCCTCTACAAAGGAGCTTATGAAAGATTTTAAAGATTTTTTTAAAGGATTAAAAAGAGATTTTGGTTTTCGAAATGTCGATAATGGATATCTTGATGAGGTCACTGGCAAATTAAAATTTGAGCCAGGAGATTATGGATGGTCCAAAAGAACTATTACAGATGATGACTACACAAATCACTTAGAAGGAAAGATAGCAATTGGTATTCAACCTTGTGATGATGACAGTAATGCATCGTTTGGCGCAATAGATATCGACCCTAAACAATATAATGAATTCACACCACAAAAATATTTAAAAATTATTCAAGATAAAAACTTACCAGTCATTCCAATTCGATCAAAAAGTGGAGGACTTCATCTATACATCTTCACTAAAGAACCAGTTCCAGCATCGGTCATTAGAGAATTTTTATCTTCTTTATTATTTATATTTGGCTTACCAGCTAAAACAGAAATATTTCCCAAGCAAACTAAACTAGGATTCAATGCTGATAACATCAAACAATCAGGGAGCTTTATAAATCTTCCTTACTTCCCTGCAGAAGAAACAGGAGTCTTATTGCCTGATGGAAAAAGATTAGAACTTAAAGATGCTTTAAATGTAATTGCAGATAATTTACAAACAAAAGAAAGTCTTAAGGAATTAGTTATTCAAAAAATAAATGAAGTCATTACTGGAGGCCCAAAAGATTTATTAGATGGTCCACCTTGTCTACAAATGATCTGTAAACAAATCATGGAGACTGGTAAAAAACTTACCGATGAAAGAGATAGGTTTTTATATAACTACATGGTCTTTGCTAAAAAGAAATTTAAAGATGAATGGGAAACTGTCGTCTTAGAAGCAGGAAGAGAATATATTCAATACGATAAAATATGGGGGGATGAAAAAATAAAAAGTAAAATTAAAGACTGGAAAAAAGAAACAGCTGGTCATCTATGTCATGAGGAACCTATTAGTAGATATTGTGCTAAAGCAACTTGTGTTAAAAGAAAATTTGGAATTAATGTAGGTAGAAAAAATAGTTGGCCATTAATTTCAGGTTTAATTAGAATTAATTATAAACCTGATCCAGAATTCTATGTGAATGTAGAAGTATCAGATAGTAAAACAATTCAAGTTCATGCTAAAGATGTTAAAAAAATAACTGAAATGAAAGAATTGAGAGCACTCATTGCAGCCCAAACTGGTGTCTGTCCTCCTATTATAAAACAAAATCAATTTCAAAACATATTAGACTCTTTGTATCCACCGGAAGATTTGGCTCCGCCGGTGGGTACAAGCCCTGTTGACATGTTAAAAAAATATTTAACTGAATATGTCAACGGACCTAAAGCCAAAACTTATGCAGCGTTTAAAAGTGGCGCTGTCCTAGAAGAAGATGATTATTATTATTTTGATTTTGATCAATTCTTTGATTATATAAGAAGATATGAATGGAGAAAGGATAGTTCTCGAACAGGAGTCATGATAAAAAATATTTTTAGTGGAGAGTTTGGAATCCAAAAAAGATTTCCAAAAGGAGATAATACTAAATCTTTTCCGCCATTAAGATGTTTAAAAATTCCTAAGGAAGATTTATTCAAGGAAGAAATACCAGACGAAATCATACAAATAGAAAACAAGGAGGATATAGTATGAAAAATAAAGACACCGGATGGGGAGCCTCTCCTATTGGAAAGCAAAAAGCCCCACCACCAAAAGTATATGTGTGTATGCCTACTTATGATACCATGCATACTGCAACGTGTTTATCTTTAATAAAATTATTTGACTCAATGACTGCGAGTGGAATTAAGATGAACATTAGTACATTTAAATGCCCTTACGTAGGATATGGAAGAAACATATTAGCAGCATTATTTTTAGACTCTGATTATGATTACCTATTGTTTGTCGATGCAGATATTCAATTTGAACCAGATGCAGTAGCAAGAATGCTCGTAACGAAGAAAGATTTTATATGTACTCCCTACAGAAAAAAGACAGAAGATATTTCTGTGAGATATTCTGTAGCTTTCGAAGATAAAAATAATATTAATGTGGAACCTTTTGGAATTGCCAAGATTGCTAAAGGTCCTGCTGGATTAACATTGATTCATCGTAGAGTTTTTGACAAATTAATGAAGCTTCATCCAGATTTAAAAATAAAACATTTTAATGGAATCCCTAAAAAAGCAGGGGATAAATATTTATTTAACTTCTTTGATACAGACTTCGATCCAAAGATTGGTTTATGGGAAGGAGAAGATATTAAATTTTGTAATCTTGCTAAAGAAGCTGGCTTTGACATGTGGGCAAATTTAAATTCTGAAGTAACTCATTATGGAACTTATGGCTATACCGGTAAGTTTGGAGATACATTAACTAAAAAACCTAATGGCTCGGGTTCGTAAGATATATGGGCCCCCAGGCACTGGAAAAACTTTTAGACTAATACGCAGAGCCCAGGCTTATCATAGAGTAGGAATTCCTTACCATAAGATAGGGTACTTTGCTTTTACACGAAAAGCTGCAGGGGAAGCACGTGCGAGGATAGGTGTATCAGAAAAAGATGTACCTTATTTTCAAACTCTTCATGCATTTGGTTTTCATTTATTAGGATTAAAAGAAGAAAACATAATGCAGCCTTATCATTATCAAGACCTTGGAAAAAAATTAGGCATAAGAGTTAATTTTTCTGATGCCTACAATGAAGAAGAGACCCATTACTTAACATGTAACAATCCATACTTTCAATTAATAGGGAGAGCTATTAATAGAGATACAACTATTAGAGAAGAGTTTGATAGAAATGAACATGACCGAACTGAAATAGACTGGGTAGTTTTAAAAAATATAGAAAAGAATTTAATAGAATTTAAATCTAAAAATAAACTTAAAGACTTTAATGATATTATTAATGATGTTATTAAACTAAAAGATACCCCTGAATTCCCTACCTTTAAGACTGTTTTTATTGATGAGGCACAAGACCTCTCTCCATTACAATGGAAACTTTATGATGTATTAAAAGAAAAAACTGAAGACATGTATCTGGCTGGCGATGACGACCAAGCTATCTTTGCATGGGCTGGCGCTGATGTGAATAGATTTATAAATGAACCTGCAGAAGAAAAAGTATTAAAATATTCCAGACGTGTTTCACAAGCTGTCCAGGAACAATCACAAATAATAGTGGAACGTATATCAGGCATCAGGAAACATAAAGATTATCTCCCCAGGGCGCAAAAGGGTCTTGCGTCTCAGATATCTAATTTAGGACAAGTGGACCTTACCAAAGGCAAGTGGTTAATCTTAAGTAGAACAAAAAATAATTTATTAAAAATAATGGAGGAGCTCAGAAGGAAAGGTTTATATTATCAAAGTAATAAAGGAAAAAGTTTTAAAGTTAGTTTATATAAAGCAGCGGTGGCCTACACGAACTGGTGTTTTGATGAAAAACTTGAACCAAAAGATATTGCAGAAATAAAAGAATATATCCCTGATGGAAAATGGAATACCAAAAAAGAATGGCATGAAGTATTTACGTTAGCTAATCAGGTAGATATTTTATATATAAGAAATTTATTATCCAACGAAGAAAAATTAAGTGAAGATGCAAGAATATTTGTTTCTACAATTCATGCAGCTAAAGGTGGAGAGGAGAATAACGTAATTTTATCTTTACATCAAGGAAGAAAAGTTCAAAAAGGAATTGCATTAAGTCTTGACAAACAAGATGAAGAACATAGAGTGTGGTATGTTGGCAGTACGAGAGCACGAAATAATCTATATTTGTTAGTTTCAAAAATTCAACGAAAGGGATACGTATTATGAGTAATGTATATAAGAAACAAGTTGGAGGAGATCATTACGCATCTATGATTATTCAGCCATCAGAATTTATTAATAAAAATAATATTCCGTTTGCAGAGGGGAATGCTATTAAATATTTATGCAGGCATAAACAAAAAGGACAAAAACAAGATTTAGAAAAAGCAATCCATTACTGTCAGATGGCTATTGACAGGGACTACAAGTGAAAATCCCTCCATACTTATTACAAACCGAATGGGTTCAACCAGATGAGTACCCAGACCTACGAGAATATCCTGAAATTGCAATCGACTTAGAAACTAAAGACCCAGAATTAAAAACAAAAGGAACAGCTGCTGTTACAGGTAATGGCGATGTTGTTGGTATAGCCGTCGCTGTAGCTACAGGCTCTTGGTATTTTCCAATTGCACATGCAGAAGGTCCTAATTCAAATAGAAAAAAAACTTTAGAGTGGTTTCAAGATATTTTAAATTGTCCAGCTACTAAAATATTTCACAACGCAATGTACGATGTAAGTTGGATAAGGAATTTAGGCTTAAAAATCAATGGTTTAGTTGTGGATACTATGATTGCAGCTTCTCTTCTGGATGAGAATAGATTCTCTTACACACTTAATACTTTGTCCTGGGTATACTTAGACAAAGGAAAAAATGAAAGCGCATTAATTAATGCAGCGAAAGAAAGAGGACTCGATCCTAAAAAAGATATGTGGCAGTTACCTGCGTTAGTAGTAGGCGCGTATGCAGAGAAAGATGCTCAATTAACTTTTGAGTTATGGCAACGTTTAAAAAAATTAATTATTGAAGAAGATATACAAAATATATTTAATCTTGAGACTGATCTTTTTCCTTGCCTGGTGGACATGAAATTTCTCGGAGTGAAAGTCGACGTTCAAAAAGCTCATACACTGAAGACACAATTAGCATCCCAAGAAGAAAAACTAATCCACAAAATAAAAAAAGAAACAGGAGAAGACCTTCAAATATGGGCAGCAAGATCGATTGCCAAAGTTTTTGAAAAACTACACCTACCTTTTGACCGGACTGAAAAAACAAACTCTCCTTCATTTACAAAAAATTTCCTCTCTAATCATGAACATCCCATAGTAAAGATGATAGCAGAAGCTAGAAAAATAAACAAGGTCAGTACAACTTTTATTGATACTATTATAGAGCATGAACATAAAGGTAGAATCCATGCAGATATAAACCAAATTAGATCAGACGATGGAGGCACAGTAACAGGAAGATTTAGTTATTCTAATCCAAACCTACAGCAAATTCCTGCACGCGATCCTGAAACCGGACCTTTAATTAGATCATTATTTATACCAGATGATAATTGTAAATGGGGTTGTTTTGATTACTCACAACAAGAACCAAGATTAGTTGCACACTATGCTTTAAAATTTGGATTAGGTTCTGTTAATCAGATTGCTGATTCATATGATACTGATCCGGCTACAGATTTTCATCAAATCGTAGCAGACATGGCTCAGATTCCGAGATCACAAGCTAAAACTATTAATCTAGGTTTATTTTATGGAATGGGTAAAGCAAAACTCCAGGCCGAGTTAGGTGTATCTAAAGAAAAAGCTACAGAATTATCTGAGAGATATCATTTAAAAGTTCCATTTGTAAAACAATTAATGAATACTTTAATGAACATCGCCTCGACCAAAGGTCAGATTAAAACTTTATTACAGCGAAGATGTAGATTTCCTAGATATGAACCCATCCTAAGAGGAGTGGACTGGGGAAAATTTGTACCATCTGAAGATCATGAAAGGATGTTAGAGCTCCAGGGTATGGGTCCTGTCCTAAAAGATGATGACGATAATATAATTCAAGATGCAAAAGGTAATCCTAAGAAAAATTATTGGCATCAAAATCCTAGTCGAAGAGCTTTCACATATAAATCTTTAAATAGATTAATACAAGGTTCAGCTGCGGACATGACAAAAAAAGCTATGTTAGAACTTTGGAAAGAAGGAATCGTGGCTCATATTCAAATTCATGATGAACTAGATATATCTGTTAAAGATGATACCCAGGCTGAGAAGATAAGACAAATAATGGAAACTGCTGTTGAGTTAGAAATTCCTAACAAGGTTGATTACGAATCAGGTCCTAGTTGGGGAGAGATAAAGTGACCTATAGTTTTAAAGATCATGAACAGGCTGACGTAAGAAATTTAATCATGGCTATCAATGTTATGGGAAAAGATTTAGTGGGTTTAGAATTAGGAGTTCTGCAGGCAGAAAGTTTGATGACTATTCTTCATAACTGCAGTATAAAAAAATTATATGGTATAGATCATTGGAAAGGTTACACTGATTATTTAAGCAGGAACCCAAACTATCAACCTCAGTATACAGTCTCCGATGAAGATTCTGAATATAATAAACTGACAGCGCTGCATCGAATTAAATACTCAGGTATGAAAGATAAAGTAATAATAATTGAAGGAGATTCTCTAGAAGCTGTTAAAGAAATAAAAGATAAAAGTTTAGATTTTATATTCTTTGATGCCATGTTAAATGAGGAACAAACTTACAAAGAAGCTATGGCCTACTATCCTAAAATAAAACCAGGTGGATATTTAATAGGCGATGACGCTTTTTGTAAAGACCAGGTCATATTACCGTTGACCGAAGTCTTAAAACACTATAAAAATGCTAATCCAATCATCACATATGGACGTTGTTTTATGGTAAAAAGATCGGTATAATAAACAGAAAATAGGAGAAAACTATGGACAAAGTAAAACAAATGTGGGCACTAGTCGTAGCTAATAAAAAAATAGCTATCGGTGTAGTGGTTGCCCTTATCATTATCATCAGCCTAATAAACTAATTTATGCATGGCCTATCTAAATGCAAACATTCCTGTGATGTACGCACAGATCAGGAGAGAGTATCTCTATGACCTTAAGGATCACTTTGGAGAAGTGGAAGACTGCATTATCTTTGGTTTGGCATCGATTACAGGACGTCCGATCCTCTTTCATGCTGTTATGGAAAATGGTGCTGTCTTCTATCGTTTGCCTATTTCGGCCTTCATTCAGAGAGGATTTGCTGTCAAAGAAGTTCCTAGGATGCGACTTGACGAGTTGGAGCTTTGGAATTGTTTCAGTTACTATCCTAGCGTTACTTCTTTTGATATCTTAGACGGGCAAGCAGGAAAATTTTTTGGAAAAGATAGGAAACTCCATCCAGGGGCATACCTTTTTACGGTTGACTGGGCGCATCCAGAGAGTAATATAGTGGATACAGATCATTCTGAAATACCGCACGAACATAAGTGCGCTCACATAATGGCCTTGGATGATGGCAATTATGCAGCCCAACCTAACAATAGAATATTGTGGGACATACCGTCATTTACAGTTAGGAACGAAGTACCTGATTGGAAAGTACAAACTAGTGACTGGAATGTGGAAGATACGGGCCAGTGGCAAACAGAAGACACCGACAGGTTCTTCTACAAAATTGAAGAAGAACAATCTACCACTAAAGATAATAGCTGGGGGATTGTTAAGGAGAAAAAAAATGAGTAAATGTGGTAAATGTCATTGCGATTGTCACTGTGACAACGAGTTTCACAATCATCATTGGGATGGCGAGCCTTGTACTTGTGACAAATGTGAGTGTAAAGCTACAGCCGAAGATAAAACATATGAAACCAGTCATGTAATTAGTGGTGTAGTTGTAGATGATACTGGAGAATGTGAGAGCTGCCAATGAGAAAATTAATATTAATATTATTTCTATTAGCATTTACTTCCTGCGTTGCAGTAGGTCCTAAATGCACATACACACAAGAAGGAACAAAAGTTGAGTCCTGGGTATGGATTTTCACAGATGGAAAACCTGTGGATGTAGATAAGATGAACTGTAACTAATGGTAGAAAAATTAATGACATTATTGGTTGGCATTTTATTAACCCTAGCAGGGTGGTCACTCTCTAGAACATTTCAACTTTCAACTATTCAAGCTGTACACGAAGACAAAGTACAAAAATTAGAAAAACATGTAGAAAAACTACAAACTAAAATGGACGACATGATGGATTCAGATGAAGAAATTATGGAACAACATAAAAAATTATTTGAAGCTTTAGAATCAAATCAACCCTCAACAGGATATAGCTATAACTAATGAGTAAACCTCTCAAAATTTCTGAAGAAGCAGCCGTGCAAATGCCGATGAAAACGGTAGCCTCATTGATCACGCTCGTCGCGATCGGGACCTGGGCTTACTTCGGCATCATTGAAACTCAAAATCGGATTCAAACAACTTTAAAGTTAATGGAAACTGATGTGGTCGAAAATTCGGACTTCCGAATCAAGTGGCCGAGGGGGCAGCTTTAGGCGCGCTTCCGGCTGACTCAGAACAATTTATGCTAATTGAACACATGGCTGGTCAATTAGAAAAAATGGAAGGACAAATGGAAGGTATGCTTTCAAATACCGTAAACATAAAACGTTTACAAAAGGATGTTGAAAAGATAATATCTGATGTAGAAAAGTTAAAAGATAAGCAAAGAACTTTTTCTAACGGAAATGGAGGCCATCAATGATCCTTAAATTTTTAAAAAAAATAAGTAGTC
>Ga0208299_1003111_pt1 | contig 10631 bp, 28 predicted proteins | sample 15_taG_FD_184089 | JGI IMG/M metagenome (GOLD analysis project Ga0208299, IMG submission 184089) | Marine viral communities from the Subarctic Pacific Ocean - 15_ETSP_OMZ_AT15312 metaG (SPAdes) (version 2) | ecosystem: Environmental > Aquatic > Marine > Oceanic | place: Pacific Ocean | collected...
AACAAAGAAAAAATTAAATAATGTACCTATCCTAAAGAGAGAATGATAGAATAGGTATTAAAGGTAAGAAACTTCCCCTAACACATTTCTGCCACATTGTCAATACATCATTACCGGTTTACAAGTATATTTCATACCAACGTTATTTTTATTAACAAAATCCGGATCAAAAGTTTCCAGAAGTTTTATAGACTCAACATGGGCTGCTTTAGAGCACTCCATCCAACTATCATAAACTTCAGGGTAGGTAACAGGAGGCATACATTGAGTCCCCGTTAAAAAAGAGCACACCCATAGCATTAAAGTAAATTTAATCATTGACAAAGTTTTTAAAAAGTCCTATATAGTCATTATAAATAAATGAAAGGAACTATGACCGACATAACAAAATACCGAAATGTTTCCCTAACTCACAAGACATACAAGACATTGATTGCTTTGTCTAAGGTTTTATTGCCAGATGCAAAATTATCTATAAGCAAAACAATTGAAGCGTTAACAAATGAGAAAGCGAAAAAATTAAATGGTAAAATTAAAGAAATATAGAATACACAAAACAATTTGTGATACATGTAAGGGCAATGGATTTGTAAAAGTTGTCCATGTAGATAAAAAAGAACATGTTCACCAATGTTGGGAATGTGACTCGGAAGGAGAATTTTATGTATATGAACCCCCGATGGTTGAGCACGATGATGCTCCTTACGGCACTCGTAATACTTACAAGTTCTTGCACTAATTTTGCTGTAATAAGTTCTGGCGCAGGAATTGTTGTGAGTCAGAACGTTTATGCTAAAGCTTACAGTGGAGTAGATATTTTAACTATTATGAGTACGGAGAAAGATATTAAAACCCATATATATCACAGCTTAAAGAAAGAAGAAAATGAACATAAGTGATGCAGCATATATAGCTGGACTTTTTGATGGTGAAGGTTGTGTAACTTGTAAGAAAAAACCTACTAAACGCAATGATCGAGGTGGAAAGATTTATAATCAATGGTACATCCGTTGTGAAATATCAATGACTGATGAATCCGTTATTAAATGGATACATGAAGTTCTCGGCTTTGGCTGGGTCGCAGAAAAAAGGTATAATAATAAACCAAAATATAAAAAACAATGGCGTTGGTGTTGTGGTTATAGAGATGCTTTAACATTTGCTAAACTTGTATGGCCTTTTGCACAAGTTAAACTACATAAATTAGAACAAATTATTGATCACTACAACCCTGAAGCAGGTCATAAAAACGTGGTTAGTTTAGAGGACTATAGAAATGAAAGTAGATAAAAAAGATTATCAAGATTTATTAGATTGTATTAAATCGGATCAAGTTTCTGCATCTGAAATAGCAGAATATTTTGAAGATGAAGGTTTCTATAAATTTTATAAAGAAAATCAAAAACCTGTGAAAAGAGATCCCGATGAATGGATCAAGGGTTATAGGAAATGGAAAAATGAAAAAAGGTAGAAGGTATATTGAACCCATGTTGGGCAAGGGAGATAAAAAAGGAACTAATATACCAGAAAAAAAGGATAAAAAAGCAGGCGCGACCTGGGATGGCGTATCACGGCCATCGAATGATTTATATAGAGAAAATTTTAATAAAATATTTAAAAAAAATGATGAGTGAAGAAGACATAAAAGAATATCATAATATTGGTAAGGAAAAAGAAAATTACAAACCTCTGCCTTTTGGATTAGTAATTGCAGACTCACAAATTAATGGTCAGGGATTATTCACCACGAGAAAATTAGTAAGCGGAACTCATTTAGGAGAATCTCATTACCGAATGGACGGTGAATTGGTTAGAACTCCTTTAGGTGGTTTTATAAATCATTCCAATACACCTAATTGTGTTAAGTCTCAAATTAGAATTAAACCTCATTATGATAAATGGACCATTACGGTCATCGAAGATATTGAAGAAGGAGAAGAATTAACATTAAAATACACAATGTATGACCCTGAAAAAATCTAATAAATACATTTATATACAAGGAAAACAGATTACAGATGTTGATACTGGAACTCGATTTTATGACTTCCAGGGATTTCGTTTACCGTCGGTTACAACAGTTCTTGCAAAGACAAAGAATCAGGAGTATTTAACCGCCTGGAAAAATAAAGTCGGACATGAAAAAGCAGAATCAATTAAGAATCTATCTTCTAAGCGGGGCACTGCCATGCACAAATTCTTGGAGTCTCATATTCAAGGAGTTGGCTACGATGATCTTACAACAATCGGACGCGAGGCGAAGCCCATGGCCGACAAAATTATTCAAATGGGTCTTACACCTGTTTCAGAATACCATGGTAGTGAGGTTATGCTACACTATCCTGGGTTATATGCTGGCTCTACTGACTTGGTATGCGTACACAATGGTCTAGAGACTATTGTAGATTTTAAACAAGCCAACCGTCCCAAGAAAGAAGAATGGATAGAAGATTATTATATACAAATTGCAGCGTATGCTATGGCTCACGATGCATATTATGGAAGTAGTATTGAACAAGGAGTGATTATGGTATGTACTCCTGACCTATATTATCAAGAATTCAAAGTACAGGGCGCTGAACTTAAGAAGTGGAAACATAAGTTTTTAAAACGATTAGACCATTATCATGAATTGATTCACGATGAAAAAGAAAGAGCGAGAGTGGATCCAGATAAATTATTAAAAGAGTTTGAAGAAGATGGACAATCAAAAGAATTAGAGACGTTAGCTATTAAAGTTCGAAACGGTGAAATACCACCTAATGAAGTATTTGAACATTTCGAAAATGATGAGTTCCTAAGATTTTTTAAAAATAAATACAGAAAAGAAATTCACGGAATGAGTCCGGATTATCTTAGAAAGATAGGATATAAAAAACCAACTAAGAAGGAAAGATGATCGACATTGAAAACTATTGTGTTTGTAAACAAAGACCAATGGATGTTGAATCAGATGCGAAAGAATTAATAAAAGAACTAAAGGAGTATCGCGATGGAATGGTGGCACGGAACCTTCCATTTCAATGGATCAGTGATATTATTACAAAATGGGAAATGAAAAAGGTAAAAACAACATCAGAACAACTTCAAAATGAACTAGAGCCTATTGATGAAACCTAAAGTCTACATCGCGACACCGTGCTACGATTCAATGAGAGTAGAGACCTGTGTCTCTTTGTTGGATACATTTTCAACACTAGGTAAGTATGGAATTGAATGTAAGTTTAAGTCTGTTAAATCATCACTTGTAACACATGGTAGAAACCTACTGACCTGTGGATTTTTGGACAGTGGCTTTGATTATATGCTATTTGTAGATGCTGATGTTGAATTTAAGCCGGAAGCTATAATGAGAATGTTAGTGCCTAAGAAGGACATTGTTTGTACTCCCTATAGAGTTAAGGAAGATAAGGTTAAATACGCTGTTAAGTTTAAGAATAAAGATTGGGTAGAGATATTACCATTTGATATGGTTGAGATAAAAGAAGGTCCTGCTGGATTAATGTTAATCCATAGAGGAGTTTTTGAAAAATTAATGGAGAAATATTCTGAATTAAAGTGTGAATTTGATGATAGTGCTAGAGCTAAGATGAATAAAGAAATAGGTGCAACCGATGATGCTATCGCTAAGTATATGTATAATTTCTGGGACACAAGCTTCAAGGACCATCAATGGAAGGGTGAAGACCTAGCTTTCTGTAATCTTGCTACGAGTGCTGGCATTGCTATCTACGCGAACCTGGACTCATGGACCACGCACCACGGATCATGGGGCTGGAAAGGACGCTTCGGAGACTCACTTTACAAGTCCGAAACCCCTGACAATTATGTCCGAAATAAGGCAGAATAGTGTCTGAAATAAAGCAAATGTGTTCAAAATGAGACAAGTGACAGATTCTGTATATGCAGCTGAAAAAAAATAAAAATAAAAAAAAAAACTACTATAGAAAAAGTGTCATTTTGTACAAATGGCTTAGAAGTGTTGGTATATATGAATAATGTGTGCCATTTGGTCCAAATAAAAAGTGTCAGGTGACAGAAAATAATGTCACATTTTGCTAGACTGCGACATATGTATACAATAGTCCTATCTGGCCCGTCTTCAAATCAGTTTCAGAGAAAAACTGATTTTTTTTACATACATATACAGAAATGATATGGGACATGATAATTAACATGATGACAGAAAAGGAGTTTTGGGATAAGTTCAATGAGAAGCACAACTCGAAGTATTACTATGCCACGAAAAACAAAAAGAAAATTAAGCTTAAACCAAAGCGTCAAAGACGATATCCCTTATTCAAAGGTCAGGGTGGAGTGGATTGATATTTTGAGTGATAGCGGTTGGGCTGATGAAAAAGCATTTAATAAGATGAAACTTGCTGCGCCAGTTAATGAAGGATGGTTATACAATAGAGACAGATATGCAATTAAGTTGTTTGCTTCTTATGATAAAGAAGATGATGGTAGTCTTGCGTTTGGTGATAGAACCATGATTCCTCTTGCATGTGTCAAGAAAATAGTTAAGATAAATTAATATGGCTAAGAAGAAAAAGAAAAAGAAAATAGTTAAAAAGAAGAAGAAAAAAACTAAGAAGAAAAAAAGATAAATTAATGGGTCCGCTTACATATTATTTGTTGTGGACAATTTTTATACTTTCTTGTTTTTGTCTTTTGACTTTAATTCCTCGGTAATTTCTAATGGAAGAGCGTCAACCTGCTTCGCGTTCAGAATTGGTGCGTAATCATCTAATATTTTTTTCATTTTTAATTCTAGTTCTTCCTCTGATAGGTCCTCTAGTTTGCCTGTTTTTATTATCTTTCTGTCTATATATAATCCTGCAGCCATGCCACGATTCTTTTCTGCGTTGGTCGCAGCGGAAAAAGCCCCCTTATTCAAAGCCGCCTCTCTAATCTTACCAAGTTCTGCTATGTGTTTATCGTAGGTGACTTCATATTTTTTCAGCTTTTCTTCTCGTAATGCGCCTATATATTGTACCACCAGTGGTGATAGTCTTGGATTCTGTAATTCTGATGCTTCTACTCTAGCTCTTTTCTCACTATAGCCAGCAGCGATAGCTGCATCTGCACCTGTGGTTCTACCTTCATTGAATACTATGTATTCAGCGAATCTCTTCTGCATTTCTGTTAATCTTTTTGGAAGTCCCATATTGACAATTTAAGGTAACTATCCTATATTGTCAATATGAAAGATGATCCACAAAATGGAGAAAGAGCATTAGATGCTAGTTTTGAAGATGAAGTTTCATCTAGAAGAACAGTTACTATTCCTCTTAAAGAATACGATGAATTGAAAGCTGAGGAGCATTTTATTAAAAGTCAAACTCTAATTGATATTATAGATAATATTGAAAGATTGGTTAGAGCATTAAGAAAACATATAATAAGGAAATGACAGAGGGAAAGTGTATTATGGCAGCTATGAAGGAAGATAGAGGAGAATTAGATTTAACAAAACAAATTGAAGAAAAAGATAAACTCATACAGGAATTGCGTATGCGTATTAGAGATATGTTATTAATAAGTGAACAACACAGAAGTATATTGGGTGCTGAAATAACTGATAGAAAGAGATTAGAGAAAGAAGTTAAAGATTTAAAAGTACAGATGTCAGAGTATTTAAGTGTGCGTACTAAAGGAGCAGGCAGTGTTAGTTAAAGATTTACAACAGTTCTTAGGAACTTTTACGGACAAACTTAAAGGCAATGCTATTAGTCATGCCCGAATTTTTGTTGAGAAGGATGGTTTCTTAGAAGATATTACCAGAATGGAAGTGCAGGAGCACATGATAATTGGTCAGCCCGGTTTGCGATTAGTTTTAAAAACTCAGACAGAAAAGAAATTACACCTAGATGATAAATTAATTAAACCGTATTAGGAAGGAGTAAAATGGAAATATCTATTGAACAGAGAAAACAATTGTTGGAGTACTTGTCGAAGAGACCATATGCTGAAGTATTCACTTTGGTTGCTATGTTAGTGTCTTTAAAGCCAAAAGCTAACGGCAAAGATAAAGAAAAAGAGAAAGACAAAGTTACCCCTAAAAACTAGTGGGTGCTGAACAGAAATTATACAAAAAACTTAAAGCATTTACGCCGCGAATTATCTGGAATAGGATTGAAAACCTTAGTCTTCCTGGTATGCCTGATCTATTGGGCTATAATAATTCTGGCAGGTTTTTTACAGTTGAACTGAAAGTAACCAAGGGTAGAAAAATCCGATTTTCTCCACACCAAATTGCATGGCATGTGACACATCCTAACAACACCTATATCTTGGTCCAGGCCCTCGGTCCCCGAGCCGTGAATCGTTTTCAAATGTTCCGTGGATCACGAATCATGGAGCTTGTCGCTTGCGGCTTGGAGCTTGAAGCTTCCTGCTTGGGGCTTGAAGCTTGTCGCTTGGAGCTTGAATCTGCTTGAGGCTTGGAGCTTGAGGCTTTGAACTTCCTCCACCAGGAAGGACTTCTAAATACGTGTGTCATGATTAATATATTCTTTTATTAATTTTTTATGCTTGGCGCTTCCGTACTTGCGCAGCGGTAGGGCTCTAATTTTTTTCAAGATTTCTTTTTGTTTAGTGTTTGCCATAACTTACATTAGAAATAGATTTTGTCCAGCAGGCTCTGCATTCTTTACACTTGCCGCCCTGGTTCGGGGCTGGGCAGCTGGCGCCAGATGTCACCACGCTCGACGTGTGTGTCCAGGCCGTTGGCGGTGGTCCGTCGACCTTTGAACCAGACAACCTGATCACCAGGTTAGCTGGTACAGCTGCGGGATCCGGTAAATATTTCCGCTCTTGAGTTGGCAACCAGTGATTGGTGCCCGGCGTTAACCTGCAAACTTCTAAAATTTTGCTCATGTGCTCTGGGCTCTGTACATCTCCGGCGTCGTGCCATCTGAACCATTTCTGGCGCTTCACTTGAGCAACCATTGCCGCGACCCATGAATCATGGACCAGGCTTGCCAGTCTGTAGTACTGAGCTTTTTTAATAGCTGGATATCTTATATAATTTCCTTTTAATGCATAGCAGCCGTAACACGGTGTGCCTGGGACCTTCCTGAGCTTGGCGCCAGTCTGGCATTCCCATGCTGGCAGGCTGTAACTGAGGCCAGGCATTTTGGTTGTGCGGGTCATGGTGCCTGTAATTTTTTGTGCTTCTTTAACTTTCATACTTTCTAATTTCTTTTTAATTTATAATTGTGTCCTTTTCGTGGCGCTTGGAGCTTTGGGCTTGGAGCTTGGAGCTTGCGGCTTGCAGCTTGAATAAGGCCGCGGCGTCCTTTTTTTTGATTAATGTATTTCTAAGAGAATGTAAAAACTTCTCGCACTTGCGCACGTACTCCCGCGGCAGCTCTTCATTCGGCCGCAGGAAATAGTGTGTTAAGTCGTTATGCTTAATTCTTTTAACCATAAAACTTTTGTTGTTTTTTATATTTTGTATCGTCCATCTCCATGAGTTGTTGCCAGTTCTCCAGGATCTCCTTAGCTCTGAAGCCACCATCTCCGATGGCAATCTCTACAGCTGTAAGTATACGTGCCTCAATTTTAGCAGGTGTCATGTTATTAATTAAATAACCTGCAGGATTGAATGTTGCATTCAGTGCCGCTTGGTATTGTTTTTCTTTATTGTTCATATGTATCCTTTCTAAATTCATCCTACATGATCCCTGAACCATTGTCAAGCTTGAAGCTTGGAGCTTGAAGCTTGAGGCTTTTTTTAAATTTCATATTAACCCATACGTGCTTACTTAAGAACACGTATGAGCAAAACCTGGCGCAATGTATAGGTGCACCGCAGAGCGCTGATTTTTCTCATTATTCCTGATCCCAGATCACAGGGGACGCGATTTCAGTCAACCAACCTGTGATCAGGGATCAGTTGTTGTCCTGTGCAGGCGGGCCTTCCAGTTTGCAACCTTACCGGGCCATCCAGATATGGATCGCGACCTGAACTATAGTGGGTCAATTCCCACAGCTACAACATCTGATCCCAGATCCATCATCCCAGTTCTTAAGCAATAGCTGAACTTACTACCCGATGGATCAGGGATCAGTCCTAATTCATAACACGAAGACGGTATAAATACGGTGTGACGTGCTACAACTAGGAGTTGTCCCATTAAATTAATGCCTAGTTATAAGATTAATTTAATATATCCAACATAATGCTTGACAAAGGAATTGTCAAGTGATAATTTTCTTTTTATGCAAACAAATAACAGAAAGGAAAAAATGAGCAGAATAAGACTAAATCAAGAGTACAGAAATAAAGGCGCAAATATTATGCGAGTACACTTGGAACAAGAAAAGACACAAGAGAAAGAAGACTACGACAATCAGAAAGCAGATCAAATTGATCTAAATGATAAGGCATGGTCTTTAGCTGAAAAGATAGTTCGGAGACATTATACTCCGAGTGATGTTGAGAAAGCATATTATCTTCAAAACAAGTTTGAGAATGTAAATACAGTTCAAAAGGATAGTTGTTTTCATTTTCATTATATGGGCATGGTTGAAGATAGAGACTACGACAACAAACCAATTATGAAAGAAAAGAATATTGAAAAACATTTTGACTTTCGTTTAAAGGGTAGTGTTGAGGGAGAAAGCGATAGTTATTCAAGTGATGATAACTATGGATATGCTTTATATCGTGATGAAATAAATGCTCAAGAGGGTTGCAACGCAGATATAAATATAGAACAAGAGGGTAAAGACAGAAATCCCCACTTGACTAAATTTGTTGATGCAAACAATAAATATCTTAGAGCAGATGATGAAGACGCTGGATATGGCAAACAATGGAACGAAAGATATCAATTAGATTTAATTGGTAGAGAATATTGTAGAGATCGTTCTATCGCTTGTAGTGAACAAGAGTTCATGCAATTAGAAAGTTGGAAACAAGCTAAAGGTAAATTCATCATGGCACATCATAAGTGGATTAAATCTGTTTTAGACCAAATGAAAGAAATCAAAATGGGTTTAAAAGGATATAAATATCTTGATGAAATGATTGAGTTGGCAAATGAATTAGGTTGCCCAATTACTGATGCTGAAATAATTAGAACTAATAGTACAGGTCTAGTTATTTACAATCCTAAAAATCTTGCTGAAAGAATAAAAGGCATGAAGAATAAACATGTATCAAGAGCAGATAAAATAAAGGAGAGATTGTTATACGAAAAACAACAAGCTGAAAGTGTAAATTAACACTTGACGAGGTTATCCTATTTATGATAGGATAACCTTAAATACAGAAAGAGAGAAATACAGATGACAAAACAAATAAAATACTTTTCTTGGTTTATGAAATCAAGAGGTAAATTCGCAACTTGTAGAGGAGTTGATGAACACGAATACGAGGACAAATGGAGTGGACAATTTAAAACATTTGTTTCAAGACAATGGACAGACTTAAAAGGAAATCCTTGTTATAACTTTTGGGATATTGATAGTGAACACCCAAGAACAGCAGTTAATTACAGCGTGAGGAAAGCATGACAGATAAAGTTGATACATGGATTTGGATTTTTGATACGGAACTTAATAGAAGAAAAAAAATCCGATTACAAACTCTATTGGATAGAGTAAATCATTCGTTTAGACATGAGAACATAAAATACTTTGCTTTAAGAAAAGATCGTGAAGAATTTAGAGAGGAGTGCCAAGCATGAGTTGGGAAACAGCTTTTTATAATTTTGCCTTTTGTTTAATTGTGTTTATCTTTTTGAACTTGGTTGGTGCAATATGAGTGATCATAACTGGTGTCATGGTCCTGAGTGTCATACTATTAAAACACAATCAAGAGTGCGGGGTAGTGGCGATAATAAAGTTTTAAGAACTATTAAAATAAAAGCTTATCAAGGCAAAAGTATGTTTGGTAATGGTGGTGGCAATATTTGGGATTACTTTTGTAATCACAGATGTTTAATGGATTTTGTCTCTCTACATACTCAGGCTGTTATTAACATAGCACCAAGGTCCAAGGCGCTAGAAACACCGATCAAGGTTGTAAAAGAAAAACGAGAGGGAAGAGGATATAATCATACAACTGGTAAATATACTGTATATCCCTATACAACAACCCGAATCATAGGGGTTGACAATGATTGATCTCTCCTATACAATCAAGGACATGGAAACAAATACAGACAATAGAACAGAAGAAAGAAAGAATAGATTCAATGGCGAATCTATTATGCTAACTAAAGAAGAAGCAAGCAGACATGATAAGTTATTCCTTTGTGAGATCATGGCAACACTAGAGGATAAGACATTAGGCACAGGTGCGAGCAAGCATTGGGAAACAATGCGCAAGCATTTGAATTGGTTTAGACAACACAATGCCAAAGCTTACATGGTCTTGCTAGACTGAGTCATCAACCACAACACGGGCGCTAACGCGCCCGCGTTCACCCTTTCAATAGAGGTACCAAACCCAATCCCAATAAACTTCGAAGATAAAAAGTCGATCCCCTTTAAATAAAAAAGGGGTCCCACTACTCTGGGTTGAATTGCTTGATTTAGAGAGTTAATGGTGTTAAAAACTTCTTCAACATCCTATAAGGATGCGAAAAATTTTTAAAAAATTTTGTATGAATTTA
>Ga0208299_1003112_pt1 | contig 10630 bp, 12 predicted proteins | sample 15_taG_FD_184089 | JGI IMG/M metagenome (GOLD analysis project Ga0208299, IMG submission 184089) | Marine viral communities from the Subarctic Pacific Ocean - 15_ETSP_OMZ_AT15312 metaG (SPAdes) (version 2) | ecosystem: Environmental > Aquatic > Marine > Oceanic | place: Pacific Ocean | collected...
GGTGATTCGTTCCTCGGTTTCTTAACAGAAACTGCGACAGTTCAAACCAATGTCAGAACCAAAACTGGTTCAAGTTTGGATAAACCAAAACCGATAGTTCAAGTTCGAGTTTTAATTTAAAAAAATGAGTGACATTCCAAGCTATCCAGCTGCAACCATCGCGAAGCTGCTCGACATAACAGACAGGCATCTCAGGCGATTGGTCACAGAAGGAATCCTGATCAGGGATGATGGCAAACGTGGGCGATACCCCATAACCAATGTAACTCTTTACATTAAGTATCTCCGGGAACGCGCCTTTGGCAATGAGGCAAAAGAAACGGACTTGCAGACTGAAAGGACTAGGCTGGCTAAGGCTCAGGCAGATCGAACTGAAATGGAAGTTGGCACACTGAAAGAATCATTGATCAAGACCGATGAGGTCATTGATAAATGGTCAGAGTTGATCGGTAATTGTAGAGCTAAGTTATTAAACACGCCAGCCAAGATTGCTCACTTGGTTATCGCAGCTGAAGATTATGCAACAGCTGAAGAAATTATTAGAACCGAAATACATGAGGCACTAAATGAACTCGCAGAACAGCCATTCGATAGAGGAAGCGTGGAAGAAGTCACTGAAGATATTCCAAGCACCAAAGGATCTGAAGGTGAGCCAGTGGGCGGATCAGTTCAGAGTTCTTAGTTCTGAATCATCAGCTGAACCCGGCAACTGGTCAACCAGTCGTGCGCCTTATCAAAGAGAGATCATGGATGTCATTGCTGATCGATCCATTGAGGTTGTAGTCTTTTCCAAATCTTCTCAGGTTGGTGCCACCGAGATCATCAATAACATCATCGGATATTACATCGCACAGAACCCCTCCCCTATTTTGGTGCTGCAACCAACATTGGACATGGCTCGGACTTGGAGCAAGGACAGACTGGCACCCATGTTGAAAGCAAGCCCAGCATTATCAAACAAAGTCAAAGAGCCTAGAAGCCGAGACAGTGAGAATACAGTGCTGCACAAGAAGTTCCCCGGAGGGAATCTATCAGTGGTCGGTGCCAACTCAGCCTCCTCACTTGCATCAAGACCAGTGCGGATCTTGTTGTGCGATGAGGTGGATCGTTATCCAGACTCCGCTGCAACCGAAGGAGATCCCGTACAGCTGGCAATCAAAAGAACTCAAACATTCTGGAACCGGAAGATTCTTATGGCATCAACTCCAACCATCGATGGAGTGAGTCGAATACAAGCAGCATGGGAAACATCTGATAAACGATTCTATTTAGTGCCATGCCCTCATTGTGATGAGAAGCAAAGATTGGAATGGAAATTTGTGCAGTGGGATGAGGGCAAGCCGGAAACAGTTTATTATGCTTGCCAACATTGTGGCGGTGTCATTGAAGAAAAGCACAAAATTAAGATGTTGCAAGATGGCGAATGGAAGGCAAGTGAAGAAACCAATCGTGTGGCTGGGTTCCATATTTCAGAACTGTATTCACCTTGGTCAACTTGGGAAAGCATGGTTCAAACATTTCTGGAAGTGAAGAAGCACCCGGAACAATTAAAGACTTTTATCAACACAGCTTTGGGTGAAGTATGGACTGATCAGGGAACTGAGATCGAGACACATGAACTAATGGCAAGGCGAGAGAATTATGATGCAACACTGATTCCAAAAGATGTGCTGGTTGTTACAGCTGGGGTCGATATACAAAAAGAACGAATTGAAATACAAACAATTGGTTGGGCTTTGGATTCTCAATCTTATGTAATCGAATACAAGATATTCTGGGGAGAGACTTCACAATCAGCAGTATGGAAAGAACTGGATGAGTATTTAAAAAAGAAATACAAGAAGGATGATGGCAGCTTCATTGGTATTGCATGCACCGCTGTTGACTCTGGTTATCAAACTCAATCGGTCTATAATTTTTGCAAAGGTAAATCAGGCAGAAGAATATTTGCAATCAAGGGAATGAGTACAGCTGGAAAGTTGATTGCTGGTAGACCCACTCAAACAGGAAAGCAGAGAATCCCATTGGTGCCTGTAGGAACCGACACTGCCAAAGAAGTGATATTCTCTTGGCTTCAAGTGGAAGACGTTGCACCCGGTTACATTCATTTTCCATCTGAATTGGATGAAGAATACTTCAAGCAGCTGACCTCAGAAAAAAGGATGATCAAATATGTTAAGGGTCAAAAGAGATTGGTCTTTAAACCAATCAGAGAAAGGAATGAGGCATTAGATACATGGGTTTATTGTTTGGCTGCCTTTCATGTATTGCAACCGAACCTTGAAAAGATCGCCATGCGAAAGAATGAAATCAAAGAAGAACGAAAACCACCAGAGCAAACAACCGGGCTACAGAGGAAGTTACCCAGAAAATCTTTTGTGAATAGTTGGAAAGATTAATATTTACAACAACTTAGGGATAAGGCTTGACATTTAAAAAGTGGCTCAATATCGTTTCTTGTAATTGTCTGTAGGAATATAAGTGGCGAACCTTTTTACTTCAACAAATTATCCAACTCAAGTACCCGACACATTAGTCGTTGGTGATCGTTGGGTATGGAAGCGAACAGCGATGGTTGCTGATTATCCGATAGCAACATATCAAGTTAAATATTCATTTAGATTGCTCGCCTCTGCTGCGACAGAGATCGCAATAACCGCCACAGAAAATTCTGATCCAGATGAATATATTGTCGAGGTCGGATCTAGCACTACTGCTTCTTATACTGCTGGTGATTATACATATCAAGAATATGTCGTTAGAAGCTCAGACTCAGAACGAATTGTTTACAGCACTGGCATTGTCACAGTTGATCCTGATCTTGATACCAATACATCCGATCCAAGATCCAATGCAAGAAAGATATTAGATGGACTCAGAGCCATGTTGGAAAATCGTGCATCCATTGATCAGATGTCAATGAGTATTGCTGGCAGATCACTCAGTCGAATGACACCAGCAGAGATCAGAGATTGGGAACGTCATTACTCCTACCTAGTAAGCAAGGAAACTAAAAAGATGAGAATTAAAAAAGGTCAGCCAACTGGCTCAGAGATCAAGGTGAAATTCTAATGGCATGGTATGACAGATTATTAGGTCGAAAGAAAAAAGCATCTCCATTCAAGCGATCATATGCTGGTGCCAAAGGTGGAAGATTGTTTGCTGATTGGGTGGCTGGTAATAACTCAGCCGATCAAGAAATATCAGGTGCATTGCAAACATTAAGAGATCGATCCAGAGCATTAGCCAGAAATGATGGCTATATCTCTAGGTATTTAAAAATGCTTGTCAATAATGTGGTTGGTCCTTCTGGAATCAGGCTATCAATGAAGTCTAGGAATGACGATGGCACTTTGGATATCGCTGGAAACCAAATGATTGAAAGTGCTTGGCATGCTTGGTGTCGAAATGGAATACCCACTGCCAATGGCAGACAGAGTTTTATCGATTGCCAACAGTTATTCGTTGAGTCACTTGCAAGGGATGGCGAAGTATTGATTAGACATCTCAGATCAGACAACCGATTCGGTTATCAGATACAGTTCTTGGAAGCCGATCACTTAGATGAGAATTACAGCACCAAGAATCAAGATACAGGAAACGGGGTGACGATGGGTGTTGAGACCAATTCATTCGGCAAGCCTGTTGCATACTACATTCTAAAAAGCCATCCGGGATCCAGCTTGGGTGTCAACTACAACAACAAATATATCCGATTGCCAGCTGAGGATATGATTCATGCTTATATGCCTACTCGTGCAGAGCAAACAAGGGGAGTACCATGGACATCGCCCATTCTAGCAAGGATGAAGATGTTATCTGGATTCGAAGAATCAGCAGTTGTATCAGCCAGAGTTGGGGCAAGCAAAATGGGCTTCATTGTTTCACCAGATGGCGATGATTACATTGGCGAAGATACTGAAGATACATTTACACCAATTATGGATGCTTCACCCGGAACCATAGAACAACTGCCAGCGGGTACCGAGTTTAAATCATGGGATCCTGATTATCCCAACACCACATTTGAGCCATTCCAGAAAGCGATCCTTCGAGGGATTGCATCGGGTCTAAATGTTTCATATGTAGAACTGGCAAACAATTTGAATGGTGTAAATTATTCATCCATTCGCCAAGGTGTCATGTCTGATCGTGATCAATATAGAATGATACAAAGATTTTTAATTGATCACTTTATTGATCCAATATTTAGAAGATGGCTGCTTAGTGCCATGACCACCAGATCGATAGAATTACCGATCAGCAAATATGACAAATTTGCCAACAGTGCCACATTCATTCCAAGATCATGGACTTATGTGAATCCGCTGCAAGAAATCCAAGCTCAAATTCTTGGAATGCAAAATGGACAAGTAACAATGCAAGACGTTCAAGCCAACTTTGGTCGAGATGTCGATGAATTGTTTGAAACAATCAATGCTGAGAAGGCATTGGCAGATCAGTATGGGGTTGAGGTGGCTTTTGAGCCTTTCGGGGTTGCAAAACAACCAGTCCAACCCGATATCGAAGGTGATGAAAATGAATAAGCGATGGCGGTGGGTGCATTTTGGGTGATGTAAGGCAAAGAGACAGAGATTTCTCCGCTCTGTTTGTGTGTGGTGTCAGGGTCTTTGCAAACTGGAAAAGAAATGACTGAAAAAGAAAAAGAAAAAGAAGAACTGGAAATAGTCTTTGAGCCGGATGAGGAGTTGGAAGAACTCATTGGCGAAGACATGGTGATTGTTTTCACCCCGTGTGACGAAATACAAAGTTTTATTGTGAGTGAGGAAGATGCCTCCATTCACTAAAAAAGAATTTGAATCGAAAGATTCAATGGGCGAGTCGAAAGACTTGAAAAATAATCTTCATATCAAAGAGGAATTAATGATGAAAAAAGAAGAAGTAATTCTCTCTACGAGTGAGGGAAATGAAGTACAACCAGAATCTGAAGACAGGACTTCAGGTGAAGAGAAAATGTTTAGATCAGTCGATCTATCAAGAGCAGAGTTTATCGATGAAGATAAGAGAACTGTTCGCATTGCTCTAACCTCAGAAGCACCTGTTAGAAGACCTTTTGGTTGGGAAATACTCGATCACAGTCAAGAGTCGATCAATACTGATTTCATTGGACAAGGCCGTGCGCCTTTGCTTTTGGATCATGATATGAGCCGACAAATTGGAGTGATTGAGAAATTTCAATTGGACGAAGATAGCAAGCGGACACTTGCTAAGGTCAGGTTTGGTCGATCTGAACTCGCCAGTGAAATTTGGCAAGATGTGGTGGATGGCATCCGATCTAATGTATCGGTAGGTTATTCAATCACAAACATGGAACGAGATCAGGATGCTGACGAACCCACTTATCGGGTTGCATTCACTCCTTTAGAAGCCAGTATCGTATCGATCCCGGCTGATCAAAGTGTGAATGTCGGTGTCGCTAGATCCGAGCCATCAGAAATAAACCCAACAAAAGAAGCTGAATCCGTTGAGGAAACAGTGGAAGTTGTTGATGAATCTAACACTCTAACTATTGAGGAAAAAACAATGAGTGATATAGAAACTAAAGACGTTGAAATAAACGTTGAAGATGTTCGTAACACCGCTGTCAAAGAAACTAGAGCTAATGTTGCAAAAGAAAATGATGAAATATTAGAACTCGGTTTTCGCCACAATCAGTCTGAGCTAGCTAGAAAAGCAATCAGGAATGGAGCTTCTATTGAAGACTTCAGAGGACAACTTTTGGACTCACTTCCTGTTGATCAGCCATTGGACACTAAAGAGATCGGATTAACCGAAAAGGAAACTCGTCAATTTAGTATTTTAAAGGCTGTTCGCGCTATGGCTAACCCAGCTGATATCAGGGCGCAAGAAGCAGCTAAGTTCGAATTTGAATGCTCGGCAGCAGCTAAAGACAACTACAACCGGAACACTCCGGGTCTTACGCTTCCAGCTGAGGTAATGGGTAACTGGCATGCCAGAGACATTAATACAAGTGATGATTCTGGTGGCGTTGGTGAAAGATTCCTTCCGGGTTCTTTCATTGAAGCCCTCAGAAATGCATCAGGTGTAATTGCTGCGGGTGCAACAGTTTTAGCTGACCTAGAAGATTCAGTAAAAATTCCAAAAGCAACTGGCGTAAGCACAGCTGCTTGGATTTCTGCTGAAGGTGGTGCTGCTGCTGAATCAGAAATGACACTCGGCTCAGTCACTTTGAGTCCTAAGACTGCAAGCATGTACACAGAAGTTACCAATCAAATGTTGCAACAATCAACACTAGACATGGAAAGAATTATCCGAAATGATCTAGCTGGTGGTATTGCTACTCTGATTGATTCTGGTGCATTAGCTGGGTCTGGTTCTTCAGGCCAACCAACTGGTATAGATAACCAAACTGGTGTTAATACTCAAACATTTGCCACTGATTCGATCCCAACTTTCGCTGAGATCGTATCAATGGAAGGCTCTGTTTTGGGTGACAATGTTGTATTAAGCAATCCAGCTTATCTAACCACTTCTGCGGTAGCAGCAAACATGAAGTCAAAGAGCAAAGATACAGGCTCTGGCACGTTCATTCTTGACAATGGTCAAGCAAATGGACATCCAGTGTATGTTTCTAATGCTGTTGCTGCTGGTGTTGCTTACTTTGGTAACTGGGCTGATCTTCTGATCGGGCTTTTTGGTGGAGTTGATATTCTTGTTGATCCTTATACTGGATCTGCAAATTCAATCACTCGCTTGAGAGCAACTCAGTTTGTTGACGTTGCTGTAAGGCATGCTCAATCATTCACTAAAGGAAGTGATTAATTAGCTTAGGTGGGCTGGCTAATAACTAGCCCACTACTTTTGTTATGAAAAAATACACAGTTTTAAAAGGTTGCGGAATTGCTGGAACATTTTTCAAGGCTGGCGATACAGCAGAGGTATCTGATATAGATGCACCAAATTTATTGGCATCCAATCAGATTACTCATCATGTAAATGTTGAGAAACCTGTTGATCGTTCAGTGGGATTGAAAAAAAGCACTACTAAAACTAAAAAACGATCTAAGAAGTGATATGGGTCTTGAAAGTAGTAGCGATTTGGCTGGCTTCTTTGATACTGACTCTCATGGTAGTTCGGCAAGTATTACGATTGATGGATCTGCATCTACTATTGATGTGATCTTTAATCGGGAATACTTCGAAATATCGGGCGAGGAAGTAGGAGTTCAGAGCAGTCAGCCTGTTTTTTACTGCCAAAGCTCCGATGTTGCTTCAGTGGAGCAAGGTGACACTATTGAAGTTGATAGTGTCACCTATAACATCGTTTCAGTTCAGCCCGATTTTACAGGGGTGACTGTTTTGATTGGTGAGACTCAATAATGTCTCATGTTCGACAACAGATCAGGGAAAGAATTGCAACCGAGGTCACTGGGTTGACTACGACTGGCAGCAAAGTCTATCAGTCAAGAGTTTATCCATTGCAAAGTTCAAATCTTCCCGGATTGTTGATTTATACAACAGCCGAAAGCTCTGAGCCTATTGATATGGGTGGTACGTCAAGAATTTTTAATAGAGTTCTGACCGTTGCAATAGAAGCATATGTAAAAGGGACTTCTAATTATGACGACACCATCGACACAGTATGTTCAGAGGTTGAGACTGCTTTAGGTGGATCAACTATAAACGGGTTGGCGAAAGATATTTATCTTGAGTCAACCGACATTAACTACCAAGGCGAAGGGGATCAGCCATTGGCTGTAGCCACAATGTCTTGGAATTGCTTATATCAGACTGCTGCAAATGCACCTGATACAGCATTATAAACAATAGAGGAAAATAAAATGGCACATGTAGGAAAGGATGGGGTCGTAAAAGTTGGATCTGATGCTGTGGGATCAATTCGATCATTCAGTATTGATTACAACTCTGACACTGTTGAGACAACTAAGATGGGCGATGCTGCTAGGACTTATACTGGCACTTTGAAATCTTGGTCTGCTTCAATTGATGCAATTTGGCTCGAAGATACCGATGCTGGACAGCAAGCACTGAATCCGGGTGATGAAGTTACTCTGAATATGTACCCAGAAGGGGCAGATTCAGGCGATACTTATTACACTGGAACAGCGATTGTAACTGGTGTTTCGATCAGTACATCTTATGATGATTTAGTCATGGTGAGCTTCACTGCTCAAGGTGATGGCGATCTAAGCATAACAACAGTTTAAGATGAGTAGCCCAATTGATAATGTTAAAGCTCATTATCAGAGCCTTGACATCAGAAAGCTAGAAGTCGAAGAATGGGGGATTGATGGTGAGCCTTTGGTGATCTATGCAAAACCTCTGACTCTAGATATATCAAAAAGACTGGCACATCTGGCAAGGGATAACGACATGGAAATGATGGCATTAGCCATTATTCATTGTTCTATGAATTCAGATGGAGATCGTTTATTCGATCATGGTGATAAACCAACACTGATGAAAAAGGCTGATGTCGCTGTGATTAATAGAGTTGCGACTTGGATATTCCAGAGCGATGAAACCGTTGAGGATGCTGAAAAAAAGTAAGGGCTTCTATTGACTTGCAAAACAGGTATGCATTGGCTGAACATCTGCACAAAACATTGGCAGAAATTGAAGCAATGACAGTAGAAGAATACAAAGGCTGGATGGCATATATGAATATACAAGCTGAGAAACATAAGAATGGCAAAAACTAAAAAAATAGGTTTTTTATTTACGGCTGTAGATAAGACGAAGACTACTTTTAATGTGATTTCTAAATCACTAAACAAAATTGGTTCAGCTGCAAAAACAGTTGGCAAGGGCTTACTTGCAGTCACTGCTGCTGTGGCTGCTGCTGGTGCTGCTTTTGGTGCATTGGTTCTTAAAACCACAGATTATATCGATAATCTTGGCAAAGTCAGTGAGGTCACAGGAGTCTCGACAGACTTATTACAAAAGTTTAGGTTTGCAGCAGAACAAGCTGGGGTCACTGGTGATAATGCTGCTCTAGCTATTAGAAGATTCAGTAGAAGGCTTGGTGAGGCAGCTAAAGGCTCGGGCGAATTAAAACCAGCACTGGATAGGCTTGGCATCAGTGTTTTCAATATCGATGGTACAACAAAGAGTGCTGAAAAAGTTCTTTTGGAATTTGCCGATGGTATTGCCAAAACAAAAAACCAAAGTGAAAGATTGGCACTTGCATTTAAGGGGTTTGATTCTGAGGGTGCTGAACTCGTTGCAATATTGAACAAAGGTTCGGCTGGGCTGAAAGAGTTTTTTGAAACAGCACAAAGGCTTGGCATCGTTTTAGATAAAGAGGCAATCAAAAATACGATGTTATTTAGAGATCGATTGAATGAATTAACGACCTCAATTACTTCATTCTCAAGGCGAGTCATAAGTGAACTGACACCAGCATTCACCAAAATGATCGAAAAGATTACAGTGGGCATTGAAGATTTTGCAGAGGCATCGGGCGGGTTTGATAAATTGGGTCACGATTTTGCCAAAGGCATGATTGATGGTTTCATTTTGGTCGCAGAAGGGCTTCAGCATTTGACACTCATATTTTCAAGATTTATGGCCTTAACAGGTTTTGAGTCTGAAGCAGTTAAGCAACTCAGGGAAGAATATTCAAAATTAGCAGACGATGTTCGAAGACTGTCTGATGTCGGTAAATTGGATCAGGGTACCGTTGATCGAATGAATCAGATTAATGAAGAAATTGGAAAACTAAAAACTGGCGGTGCTGAAACATTTAATGCTCTAATTTCTTCACTAAAAGAATTTAAATCAGCAATTGGTGAAACCAAACCATTAATTGAGGATGTTGTTGAAACAGGAATAAAACTCAATCAAGACCAAGTAAAAAAATCAATCAGTTTTCTTGGCTCTATTAAGGCAGCAGTCAAAACGGTCACAGAGCAGCTGACAGGCGCATTTACAGAGTTCTTTAATATCACATCAGAGAAATTTATGGATTTTAAGAGTTTAGTTACCTCTATTCTAAAATCAATCATTAGTGCAATGACAAAGGCATTTGTTCAAAACAAATTTATGAGTTGGTTGGGTGGAACATCATTTGGATCATTCTTAGGTCTTGAGGGTAAAGCAGTCGGAGGAACAGTCACAGCTGGTCGCCCATATTTAGTCGGAGAAAAAGGCGCTGAATTATTTGTGCCAAACCAAACGGGTACCATCGTGCCTAATGATAAAATGTCAGGTGGTGCAACAAATGTGAATGTTGCATTCAACATCACAGCTTGGGATTCCAAAGATGCAACTCAGGCCATTGCACAGCAAGCACCCAACATAGTCTCTATTGTTGAAAACAGTTTCAGACGTAGAGGGCAGATTCTAGGGGCGACATAATGAGTGGTACATTCCCATCATCACCAGCTGCATCCGATGTTTCAGTTCAATCCATTGAGCCAACTCTGGTTTCAACCACGATCAGTCTTAAAAGACAGGTAAGATCCAGAGGCGGTCAACGATGGATGCTGAATGTGTCATTTCCTCCTATGACAAGGGCTGAATTTGCTCCCATTTATGCTTTTTCAGTCAAACAAAAAGGACAATATGAGACATTCACTTATGTTCCACCCACCATATCAACCACACGGGGAGACTCTGGTGAAAC
>Ga0208299_1003113_pt1 | contig 10627 bp, 18 predicted proteins | sample 15_taG_FD_184089 | JGI IMG/M metagenome (GOLD analysis project Ga0208299, IMG submission 184089) | Marine viral communities from the Subarctic Pacific Ocean - 15_ETSP_OMZ_AT15312 metaG (SPAdes) (version 2) | ecosystem: Environmental > Aquatic > Marine > Oceanic | place: Pacific Ocean | collected...
TATGCCTTAAATGTTATTAAGGTTTTGACTCTCTGTTGAGCCTCTTTTTAATCGCAGGAAATGTTAATGCTAGCTTTGTATCGAGAGATCCATCGGTTTTCTTAAGTACTTTTTCAACATGTCTGATTTTAGTCTTACTTAATCTGGTTCTAATCAGCTTTTTTTTTCTGATCTTTCATTCATAAGTGCAACGTCATCTGTAGTCTCATCAGTAGATAGATTTGATGGTTCCTCAATAACCTCTCCTAGTTTTTCCACGGGTTGATCAATGATCATTTCGGATACATTATCCGATTCTTTTTTAATATCTTGTACTATTGCCTCACCTACAATTGCAGAGGGTACTAATTCCTCCTCTATAGTTCCACCCTCTGGTCTAATATAATCAGTTAAAGATTTAATAAACCCTAAAGCAACTAATGGTAATACAGCACCACTTACAATTGATAAAATTCTTTTCTGTACTATTGGCTCTTCTTCCTCTAATCCAAATAATTCAATCCAACCCATGTACTCTTCTAAGTTAATAAAGGCATGAAATGAATTAGCCATCATTTGAAATGCAGTAAGAACTAAAAATAAACTCCATACCATTGTTTTGTTAGTTTTATCTAAAATAACTATAGCGGCTAGAGAAGCAGCTGCCCCTAGTTCAAAACCAATAGCTAAAGCCCAATTCATTAGGCCTTCATGTGCTAAGTCAAAAAATGCTACAGAATTAATCATAGAGATTGTAGCTACTAGAAAATATAAGCTAACAAATACTCCTATTATAAATAAATGTACTATTCTATCTTTTAATGTTTTCATCCTATCTTTTTATATTACACCGGTTACAAATCCACCGCCGTCTCCACAGCCTGAATCACCGCCATTTTTTGCAATTTTAGATTCAAGAATTGTTGCTACCCATAAACAAGGTATACCGTATACTTCTTGATATCCTGTTGGAAATTCTCCAGTAGGACCTACACCAGTAGGATCACCGGTATTTCCACTAGCACATTCAGTTAAAAGAATTTCAGCGGAAATATTTCCTGGACCAGTCGCTTTTGTACATGCAGCTGATAAACATATTCTGATTAAGCCTTCATTATGTATAACGCCAGATGTATCTGTAAATTGTAAAATATCTATTAGGTATCCTTTTGACCCTGAAGGTATACTTGGCCACCAAAAGTTTGCAACTACACATTCCAATTCATTTGTTAATTGAATTTGTATATCACAAATGTTATCTAGATTTAAAGGTAAGTCGTTAGATCCAAATAACTGAATATCAATGCATGCAGTAGTACCTTGCATTATATACTTAATACAATCTACTTGTGCAATTATTCTACCGCAATAGGTTAATGAACATTGAGGATCACTTGGAGTAGGAACTCCTGGAATTATAGGTACTCTACCAGCCACATTTAGTCTTCTTTTTCTTCTAATGCATTGATAGAGATTCTTTCTTTATCAGAAATTTCTTCAATTCTTAGAGTTTTCCAAGCAGGAACTGTTTTGATAAGATATATCATTTCCTCCTCATTTACTATTTGAGTTGATAATGTATCAATCTCTGTAGTTAAAATTCGTTGTTCTTTTTTGATTCTTTCTACTTCTGAATCAATACTACATGATTTAAAATAAGTTAGCAACATTAATGCTAAAACTATTTTAATGCCATGATCTGCAAAAAATTTGTTAAATTTACTCATATTGTTTATTTTTTGAATTCTTGTTTTGGTTCTGCTTTTAATTTATCACCATTTGGTACTCTGTGATAATTTTGAGTTGACCAAGGATCATCATCTTCACATTTACATTCATCTGCATGTTCACCACACCTTGGGCATTCTTCTTCAACCTTCTGTAAGTATTCCTCGGCTTTTTTTTCTGCTTCTTTATCCATACCCTCCTCTGGGTCATGATCTTCCACATGTTTAACTTTTTTATGTCTTACATGAGAAAGCTCTTCAGTTATAAAATCTTTAAACGATTTAATACTCATCTGGTTTAATCTTTTTTTATATATTCTCGTGTAATGGATACTTTTCATGAAAATCTTTTACTAACTTAAGGAACTTCTTTCCATAGAATGATATATCTTCAAATGACATTTCAAAAACTTGTGGGAATGCATCAGCCTCATTACTAATCCAAATCTCACCACCTTCTGGTTTTACACCATTCATTTCCCAATAAGCTAAAGAATATGCTGCAATTTGCATTTTATAATTTTCAATCCAATCTTCTCGTTTAGGTTTCTTGGATGATTTAAAATCTAAGACGACTAGATGAGCTTTATTATTTTCATAAATAATATCTACCCTACCTGCATAACCACCCATCTGGGGTGAATGTAAAGTGTCTTCAATAGATACAACCCTAGCTATACGGTCAAAGCATTCATTATTATAAAAATTAAAGAAAAGTTTTCTACCTATATTAGTTTCTTCTTCAGTAAAACCATTTTCATCCACAAAAGGTCCTATTAGAGTTTGTGCCTCCATTAATCTTTCTCTAACAGTTTCCTTTTCAGATCCTAAAAAGTATTCACAAAACTGATGCATTACAGTTCCTCGGTTTGCAGAGAACTTAGAAATTCTATCAGCTTCTTCATCCCCTACTCGCTTTCTCCATGCGTCTAAACCAGACTTATCGGTCATTGCACCAAGAATAGTTGTTACTGATGGGTACTTTTTACCTTCTCCTAGATTATAGTATCTTTTACCATTTATAGTTTCTGTTGTTGCTAAAGATTCTGCTGTTGCCATTTAATTATTTTTTACCTAGAAATTTATCTTGCTCTGCTATTGATGGATAGCCTAATTCTCTTTTACAGTTAGAGCAATATTTTTTCATAGAGTTTGATTTATCGAATTGTACAAAGGTATTTCCTTTGTGGTTACATTCATTTTGGATTTCTTCTTTTGCCTTTTCGAGTTTATTAACCTCGGTTTCAATTTGATCAACCTGTGATCTTAGAATATTAGAGTCATCAGTCTGTTCCATAATTCAGTAATATTTTCCTGGTTATGTGAAAAGATAAGATAAAGAACTCTAAGACCTAAAAGTAACCCAGCGGTTTTTACTACTGATACTAAGAATGGCCATAGTTTAAAGTAATCTCTATCGGGTGATAAGACTAAAAGAAAAGAATCTGTATTCTCAATTCTACTGAATTCAGGGGCTACATAATCTGCGATACCTAAATCTAATAGAAATTTATCATGTTCTCTTAGTTTCATTAACACATAACCTTCTTGTGAAATAGGTGCTGTTGCTACTTCTTCAGGTAAATTTATTACGGTATAAATTCTACCGATCCAATCTACTCTGAACCCTTTTTCATTTAAGGCTTCTTCTTCAGCTTTAGCGATCTTTTTTATTTTTCTCCAAATCTGAATTTCTTTATAAAGTTTATTTATGTACATAATTATTTATTTATTATCTATTTAAGCGTTGGTAAATAGTTTCATACCTTCTAACTGTTTTTTCACTATTTTCCTCCCTCTAAATATTCTATTCTTCACTGTTTGTAAATTTATTCCTTTTTCACGCTTTTCCATTATATCTAAAATATCTTGATAAGACTTATGATTTAAAAATCTTTCTACCATATATGTTTTATACATTGGAGGCAAGGCATTAATTGCTTCATATGCCAATCTAACTTGTTCATCCAAAATTGATTGCTCATCTTCCCAGTCTTCTTCTGTTTTAAGTAATGGAGTCCCTTCCTTTAAAGTAAATGAAGATTCCATTGGGGGTTCAACTCCAGCATCGGTAAATACATTCATACTTACCTTTTTATTTCTAAATCTTATATAACCTATACATTCATTATATGCAATACGATAAGCCCATGTTGTGATTTGATAATCTTCATTATACTGGTCAATTTTTAAATACACAGTAGTTAATGTATGTGATACAATATCCTCAGTAATGAGAGGATCTTTAATGATGTTATATACATAGGATTTTAATCCAGGTTTCATTTTGTGATAAAGCTCATTATAGGTTTTTTCAGATCTTGTCTTTTTAAAATCTATTGCTAATTCCTTATAGGTTCTCTTTTTTGGTTTACTCATTAATAAAATCTTTAATTGTTAAATAATTTACGGGTGTATAATTCCAATAATCTGTACATGCATTTATTCTATTCGAGTTAGATAAATCAGTCTTGTGTGAAAACGTAGTATGACCATGAAAATGTATTGTGCCTGAATCTTTACCATTCCATACTTCTAATGGATAATGACAAATGATAGAGTCAAATTGTGGTAATTCCAAAATTTGATCTTCTAAAATAGTTACATTTTCAAATTCATGGGATACATCTAAAAATGCCTCATCAGCACTTCCTACCAAAAAATAAATTTGCCCATTAAGCTTTCTTAAAACTTTCCTAGTGGTTTGTGGATCCCATGCAAAATTACCTAAATGAAATACCACATCATTCTTCTTTACAACTTTATTCCAATTTTTAATTAACGTAGCATCCATTTCATCTACATTATTAAATTTTCTATTAGCTATCTGAAGTATTTGTGGTCTCCCAAACCATGTATCCGATGTTATATAAAAATCTTTAGGGTTTTTTTCTAAATCTTTGAGCATATGTTTTTGTTTACAGATTAAACTGTTATATTACAAATATAATAAAATCAATTGGGAACTGAAAATTATTAATGAACTTTTTTCTATTTAATTGAAAATCTTTTGCCACCATCTTTCGCAAGAGTCTTTTCAATCATAGTTTTTGCATATTCATTTAATTTAGTTAAACTTTCTTTATCTAAAGGTTTCTTATAAAAATCTTCATAGATATGTTTATAAGCTTCAACAGTAGAATCAAAAGGTACACCAGGTTGTGCATTTGATTCAATAATGTATACCTTTCCATTTTTACCTTTCATTACATCAAAACACATATAAGGCAAATCTTCATAGATCTTACAGAACTTTTCTAAAACTTTTTTATAGTCTTTAGGTAAATCTTTTACATCTCTTTTTGCATAACCAAATTCCATTTCACTCTTTGCACTACCTTTGCCTGTTTTAGCCTTTTCATTTAGCGGTGTTCTTTCCATCCAAAAAATAGGCTTTCCTTTAAAGTTTATAAATCTATGTTCTTCTTCTTTGTCAATGTATTCTGAAAATGTATCAAAAATCTTTTCATCAATATCTTCCATTAAGTCTGGTTTATCAATGATCTGAATGCCTATTCCACTATGCCCTTTTGATGGTTTAGCAATAATAGGAAATTCTAAATTTTCTAAAGCATCATTTTTAGAATATACCGTCTTAGGTATATTTTCATCTTCACCTACAAGCTTATGAAATTCTTCTTTAGAACCAGATTTTGAAATATGATCTGGGTGATTATAAATATTTTCCTTTTTAATTTTCCCAGCCTTTAATAGCTTATTTACAGTATCTGTGTGATATGTTAAAACTGGGTAATCAGGATTAATATCAATATCATCCATATTATTTTCATGAATCTGAGTAAAAAACTTATCTCCAGCAAATCCTTTATAAGTCCACCATCTTTGACCGCTGTCTTCTCTTAATGCTAAGTAAACTTTACCTAAACCCTCTTCAGTATCAACAGATTCCTTTAATGGTTTCTTTTCAGTTAAGAATTGTTCAAATAATTTTAAATACTTCAAAACAAATTTATTTTGTTTATATATTTACAAAGATTGCATCGGATATCCATTGATGTAAAAGATCATCATGTGATTCAACACTATCAGGTTCTGGTAGTAGAACATCATTACTCTGAATCATTTCTTCTTCTAATTGTTTTATCCCATCTAATGCTTTACCATCTGGATCAATTAAGAATTCTCTCATCTCTGGAAAAGATTGAGGATTAAATGATTTCTCTAACATTTCACCTACAAGATCAAAGTGTCTTTCATATAAATGTAGTGAATGTGCAATATGAGTATAAGTGCCTAATTCTAATTCAGGATAATACTTTCTTAAATGTTCTAACATTTGTATTTGTAATAAACAAAAGAATGCCACATCAGTAGGAGTACCTAAGATAAGATCATTGGATCTCATATCTATTGTGAAGTTTAATTTATTATCTCTAATTTGAAATATTCCATTAAGAGTACATACAAAATCTTTATTATCAATATACTGATGCATCGGTTTATTAAAATGCATTATAGCTTGTCTTGTATCTTTATCTTGAATTAAAGATTCTAATGCCCATTGGTACTGATTGCGCCCATGAACATATTCATTGAAAATTAAATTACCATAAGCAGAGTTAACGGTTCCATCAGCATTTGAAATGCGATCCCAGAATTTTGCATAAGGTGTGATGAAGTTAGCATCTCTGCGACCAGTAAAATACCAGACTAATTCAGCTGCAATATATTTAAATTGGCTACTCCTACGAGAATTCTCATATAAACAAAAAGTAGGATCTTCAATAACTAATGCTGCATCTGATACTTCAAATATTTTCATGCCTCTTGGTGCAGATTGATATTGTGGATTGTATAAGATATCGTTTAATGCCAATTCATATGCATCGGCAAATGTTTCTCCGCTATATGTTCTCATTTCTTTTCCTTTAAGTTTTCTTTTACATTCTTATATGCCTCTTCTAATACAACTAAGTATTCTGCATATTTATATTTCCCTGGTTCTTCTGTTCTTAATCTTTTAGATTCTATAAAAACCAATTCTTTAATACCCTCATAGTGAGCTTGGTAAAGTATATCTTCAACACTTGACATTATTGGAATAAATTTAATTGTTTAGGTGATCCCGTGATAGTGTTTTCATGTGATAGAAAATCTACTATAATATTTGATACTTCCTCAGCACTCATTGTACCTATATTAAGTAAAAGTTTATTTTTAATTTTGCTTAAACGATGAGCCCTATTAAAACCATCTATCTCAGCTTTAACATCTTCTTCATTAGCATAAAATGATTTACCGTCATCTCTCTTTAGAATAGTATGAGGATCATTAGTTAATGTAATAAGATATAATTCCTTTCTTAATTGATTAACATATTTCTTTTCAATATCAAAAACATAATCTCCTGAATATTCTCGGTAAAGAAGAGAATATACAGTTTCACCTAAATGAGATCTGTTAAAAATAAGATTAATATCTTTATCTTTAGATACCATCATAAGCTTAAACATATCATCATACATTTTAGTAGAATATGAAATATGTTTTTCTTTATCATCTTTAAAGGGCAAAGAAGAATAATGTATCTTATGAAATACTAGATTCTTTACTTTTTCAATGATAAGATTTTGTTGGGTGTCTTTACCTGTATTATCGGTACCTTCTATGATAATAAATTTACTCATTGTTTTATTTTTATATGGCTAAAAGTTAGGATTGTTTATCTCTAAATCAAAATCGGTAAAATTATTAAAATCATTCTTGTCGGCATCCATTCTTCTCTCAATAGAATCACCAGGCATCTTTCTATCTTTTAATCTTTTTCTTCGTATTTTTTCTGGTACATTTAAATATATGATAGTACATTCTTTTCTATCAACTGAATCAATATGACTTATGCCTTTAGGTGTCATAATGAAAAGATTACAGCTTGTATCAAATTGTCTTTGACTAGTACCATAATACCAGCCATTAAATTCAATCCATTCATACCAGTAGCCTTGATTAATCTTTCTTTTAAATTCTTCATCAGTTAAAAAGAAATAGTCTTTGCCATCAATTTCACCTTCCCTAGGTGGTCGAGTCGTATAAGAAATTCCATACTGAAAACCTCGACCACTAAGAATCTTTCTCATGTGATCTTTTCCAGCTGCTGCTTTGCCTACTAGAATAACTTTATTCATTAGCCTCTTCTTGTGTTGGTTTATCTTTAACTTCAAATGTATCTTTTAATCTTTCTATGCAGTCTTCTGCTTCTGCCAAAGATTTAGTTTGTTCTACCATTTCATCGATGATTTGTGGATGTTCACCGATACCTACTGGGTTGGTTAAATAAACAGTAAGAGTTGCGATTGCTTTTTGTTTTTGTGCTTCGAATTGAACCTTAAGAGCTTCATAAAGAGCATTAGTTGTTGTTGACATATATTTAATTAATTAAAAGTTGGGTGTGATCATAATTGTTTTTAATTTGTTCATTAAAGAACTTTCCTTGTGATTCAGCTTTACATAGGTTATCATATACATCAGGTTCTACATTGTTATATTCATATAATGCACCTGATTTAAATTCAACCTTAAGAGATTTATTAGGAAAATTATAAATGACTCTATTGATCATTGAAGAGTCTACTGAAGTATTTTGTTCTATCATCATTATTATTATTTTATTTCGGTTATATGATAAAGATCTTTTGCTTGTTTAATGGTTAACTTTTTAGTCTCAGCCAACCATTGCCATGCATTCTGCTCGGATTTAGATTCACAGGCAGCTACATGAATATCATTCTTTGTTTTAAATTCAAACTTTAACTTTATCATAATAGTGTTTATTTTTATATTGCTTTTTCTTAAAAGGTTTACATTTATTTTATTGCTTTCTTTAGAGTTTCTAAATCAGCAAGATACATATCTTTAGGATTAGTACCTTCTATAATTTTCTTTTCAGCTTTCTTATCGGCTTCCTGTTTTAATAACTCATCAAATCTTTCTTTTGTTAAAGAATAGATAGGCATATTAAGTAAATAATTATATGAACCATCAATCTTATCAAATTTATTATTTTCTAGATAACTTACGATAGTTTTCTTAGGTACATTATTTACTTTAAGTTTACCATCAATAATATCTTTAATAAATCTTGCCTTATTTGAAATGATAAGTAATTCTCTCTCTAACTTTGCAATCAGATAAGCCTTTCTTTTATCATACCATGATAATCTTACTTCTACAAAATGCTTAACAATTTCTTCTACCTTATTAAAGATCTTAAGCTTTCCGTTTTCATCAATCGTTGTAAGATTTTCAGTTTCTTGAGTATTTATTTTTAATAAAGCTTCAAGTTTATTTCTACTAATATAATCCTTAAGAACAGATCTTTGAAACTTAAGTACATATTCTACTTGCCCTGATGAATTATCCTCATAACCTGAAATGATTCTCTTTTCAGTTAGGTTATTTAAATGCTCTTCATATCTTTCGTAAGTAAATCCTGGAGGTATTTCAGTTACCTTAACTGTTGTACTGTTTAACACCTCATATAACCCACTTATTTTCCATGTTTTAGGATTAACTGTATCTCTGGTAAAAGTGCCTGAAAACTCATTTAACCAAGGTGCTAATACTGGCATTCTCTTACCTTTAAGAACAGAGATGCATGCATTAACAACATCTTTAGGATTCCTATTTAAAATATTTGTAGCAAAACCTACTGCAATACCAGAAGATCCATTTAAGATTACTGTTGGTATGATTGGTAAGAAAAACTCAGGTTCAATCTTTTCACCTTCTTCTATTTTACTTTCTAATAATTCAAAATCTTTATAAAGAAGTCTAAAGTTAGGATGAAGTTTTCCACTAATATAACGTGGTGCACCGGCAGAAGGAGATCTTAAAGAACCGAATTGACCTATCCCATCTAAAAGTGGCAACGAATTTTTAAAGCCTTGTGCCATTCCAACCATTGCAGATTCTAAAGAAGTATTTCCGTGGTGATAATATGCCTCGGCTGCCACACGACCTGCTAGTTGAAAAAGTTTCATTGGTTTTTCATTACCACTTTTCCAAATTTTATTTGCAATATGTACTACCTTTCTTTGTGTAGGTTTTAAGCCATCTATACAACTAGGTATAGCCCTGTTCTCCACTACATAAGTAGCATATTCTAAATACTCTTTATCAAAAAAATCTGTTACTGTTCGTTTACTCATATTTAAAATAATGATTTATCACTTGTCTTATAAATAAGATCCTCTCCTAAGATCTTTTTCTTTCTTGGTTCAGAATCTTTAGAGAACCATGTATCTAATGTATTTTCAAAATCCTTATCTTTAGTTAATGTAAAAGTTTTAGGATTACTTATTATTTCTTGGTACTCTTCATTCTCTAATGCAGCAAGACCCTTCTTATATTCAATTGACCATGATGATAATGATCTTTGTTTAGATTCCCATTCTTTATAATCTTCATCAGAATAAAAACTTAAAGTCTCTTTACCTTTTTTGGCAACCATCAACGGCGTTTCTACCTTTAACACTCTTCCTTCACTAAATAATTCTGGCCAATACTTACCTAAAAAATTAATCAGTAAGGCGGATATAGAATTACCGTCTACATCAGCATCAGTGTACAAAAGTATTTTACCATATCTCAAATCTTTGGGCTCATGACCAATCTTTAAACCTAATGCAGCCATAAGAGATTGTACTTCTTTGTTCTGTACAACTTTAGATGGAATAGATTCTCTTACATTTACAAATTTACCTCTTAATGGAAAGGCACCTTGCATATTAGGATTTCTATATTGCCTAAATGCAGATGATGCAGAATCGCCCTCAAAAATTGCAAGTGTACACTTATTTCTATCACCTCTCTTTTTTGCATCAATTAACTTTACAACTTTCTTTTTATCTAATCCTTTATTTAGCTTTCTTAATTTAGACCTTTCTTCAGCATCCTTCTTT
>Ga0208299_1003115_pt1 | contig 10625 bp, 4 predicted proteins | sample 15_taG_FD_184089 | JGI IMG/M metagenome (GOLD analysis project Ga0208299, IMG submission 184089) | Marine viral communities from the Subarctic Pacific Ocean - 15_ETSP_OMZ_AT15312 metaG (SPAdes) (version 2) | ecosystem: Environmental > Aquatic > Marine > Oceanic | place: Pacific Ocean | collected...
ATAAGCATTTTAAGATTTTGCTTAACGTTGGAGTTTACCGTTTTATTTAAAACATAAAAACCATCTATTGGATCATATCTCAAAGGTAAGCTTGCATCGTAACCAATCGCCATAGATTTTATTGTCCTTTCAGATAAATAGTTTTTCTATTCATTTTTGTTTATTAAATCTATTCCTGTTCGCGAACTTATTCATCAGGATCTTGTACGCCGTCGCCAGGAGATGGTTCGCCTGAATCATCAACCGAATCAAAACACTCGGTGGTTTCTGCTTCGCCTTCGCCCTCTTCATCCTCTTCATCCTCGTCCAAGCCTTCTAATAGTTTTGCAGTCACACCAAACGGTGTAAAAGGACCAGGCATAAACCAGTCAGTTTGCCATGTTGGGTCGACCATTGTGGCTAACGACTTAATTAAAGCTTTAAACATAACCCCAACCCATTCAATCCCCGGGGCGGTTGCACCCGCATTAAAGTTGGAATCTTGATAAAACTCTGGATCCATTTGGCGGTTCGCGCCGCTCAAAGCAGCTCCCAAAGCATTTAATACTGCTATAATGGTTCTATCAAATAAAGTTTTTAAATCGCTATATTCTTGTTCCAAACTTTCAGTGACAATAAGAGCGATATAAGATAATAAATCTTTATAATTGATTATGTTTGTAAAGTATACAAATAGTGGATCTTCAGCTAGTTGTGACAAAAGCTTTCCCTTTCCACCGAGACCTGGTGCAGTCCAAAGATGGTTTTTAAATTCATTCATTTTTTGCAAGTCAGAATAGTTTGGGTTCTCTTCCTCAAAAGGATAACGCACAATTAATGGTAGTTTAAAATATAGCTTTCCTCCCGTTTCTTGAATAAAATACTTCTTATCTGATAAAGCATCATAAAATGATTCTTCAATCTGACCATCTGAGATTAAATTATCAAATTGACTAGCTGATTCTAATATACTGTTGTATTTTTTTCTTAATATCGAGTTTGCATCTTCTGGTACAACCAATAACAGATTTAAACTATAATAATCTGTATATCTTGTAAAGATTTCATTGTTTTGAAATAATGGTAACATATAGGTATCATAATGTTCCTTACCAGTTTCTGCTGCAATCTGGTCGCCGGCACCAAAACTTTGTATAACTGCATCGATAGTGTATTCTTCCAGGTTCTGATGACTGCTCAATATACTATATTCTTTAAAATATTCATCCAGAGACATCTTTCCGATAAAATCAAAATAGCCGTCTAAAATGAAATTCTCCTCTTCCGCTTCTGCAGATAACGCTATTGAAAGTTTAGAGGTTTGAGAAAAAAACCGAAAGGCACCAAATAAACCAGCTTCTGTATCTATATTGGGAGTAAAGAAACGCAACAATTCAGCAAAAAGTGCAAAATCCCAACCTATGGATTCCAAATCAGGTGGTGGTGCTTTTACAAAATCGTATATTGTTTCAATCTTATTTAGAATAGTGGTGTTGCCGCCGGCCGGAAACTTCCAGGCACCACCGTCAGAAATAACATTATCTGGAGGGCCATATTTAGGAACAAACTCAAAACCACGTTCCAAGAAAAATCCACCATTTTGTAATTTTGGATCATCTGAATAGGTACCTTTCGCGACGAAGAACTTTCTATTTTTATAATCAATCTTTTCGATTATTGGCGGATCTTTTTGTACTGGGGAGATTATATTCTGTAATACCTGTTTTGCAGGCGGCGTAGAACCAGCTTGAACATCTACAAGCTCTTCTTCAAGAGTGCCCTCGAACTCTGTTCCTATTAGTTTGGGTTTTGATAATCTTTCTGTAAATGTGTTTCTAACATCTGCAAAGGCTTCATTTAATAGCCATTTTTTGGTATCTTGAATTATTTGAGTATCTTGAGAGATATCAGACTTTATTTCTAAATCCTCCATTGCAGCATATACTTGAGTAGAATATTTTTCTATCACTTCGTTTATATTAAAGTTAATAGATTGAAAAGAAGAGAAGCTGTTTAGTCTATTTTTGACTTGAGAAGAAATATATTTATAATAGAAAGAGTTATCATAATCATTCTCCGGTAATAAAGAGTATATGTCATATGCCACGAACACAAACACGCTCTTTAGCATTTGCTCTATTAATACCAATCGATGCAATATATCTACATATAAATTAATCTGCGCCACTTCATATGCTGCAGGTATGTCACTAAATTCTTTTTTACACTCTAATGCTTGAGTGTGCTCATCAACTTTTTGTAATATATTGTCTGGAAATAATAATGAGCCAGCGCAGGGATCATCACTTTCTACCTTTTTCAATTCTAGTTTATCAAAATTCTTCTTTTTAAATAAATCTAACTGCGTTATGTGCTCGGCATGCTCCACTATAACGGTTTTTAACAAATAAGCATAAAACTCCAATCCTTCAACTACTTGTTTCTTTATTGTTGTATCATAAGCATTACTAGTAAACGAGTTGATTATACCGACAAGATCTTTATAAGGACTCAAATTTGTATTTGATTGTTGTTCTAATCCTCCGACAATTATTGTTGAAGTACCGGGATCTACTTCTGCGGCGCCTTGCGCAGATTGAGGAACATCGCCATAGTTCATATTTAAAGAAAGTCTATTTTCCTCACTAGCTACCACTTCGTCAGAAATAATTGCAGATGCATATATACTAAGAAAATCATCATCAGTGTGAGCAGATACATTAATTCCATCTTGACTTTCGCTTAATAGTTTATGAACTTTTTTTGCTATATATTGATAGTTGTCAAGAAGCTTGTTCAGTGCATCTTTATCTGTTTGCTCCGGAGCATCTTCTACTTTTTCAGTTAACTTGAAAACACTCGCTGTGATGCTAGGCACTTCATTAGTAATGCCAATCATGTCCAGTTTAGGTGTTAGAAAGATGCTTTTATAAAAAGTCAAATCTTGTTCAAATTGTTTCGTAATACCAGAAATAATTTGTTTTAAGAACTTTTCAGTCAAAAACTTTGCACTGTCATGCTGATGGGAGTCAAAAAGTGGCTCTTTAGTACTGTTTTCGGCGTCTGGACCACAGAATAACGGAGGTACTTGTTTGGTGATTCTAGAAGGATCTGCTAGATTTAATAAAGTATCTAATGTATCTTTTGCAATATCTTTTTCTTGATTTAGTAAATCATCAATAACATCTTGAGTCACTTTGTTTTTCAAGTCTTCTATAAGGGCGCCATTTGATGCTGGGCCGCAAAGATCAGATAATACTTTTTTTGTTCTTCTTAGCGCGTCAATTTTGTCGACACAGTATTGTTGATCGACTTTCATTCCTAATACGTAAAAGAATTGAATTAGCCCGGGAATACCTCCCAGTTTGGAACCCAATATTGCATATTCACCTTCTTCTATTAAAGCTGACCAAACTTTGCCGGCAATATAAGTTTTATTTATATCGCTAGCGTCTTCATCTAAAAGAGTGCATATTTCTGATACTGTTAACAGATTGGTTAAATCATCTAAAAAGCTTTTTATCAGATCTACAGATACATTCTCATCAAAGTCAAATGTATCGATAAGGTCATCATATATATCATCATTACCAGTAGCTCGCAAATGATCAGTTAAATCAAATGGCGCAAACGGCATTGTTGGATCCAGAAAAGCTGGTGGCAATGTGGCGCCTTCTATGCCAGGCATTCCGGCCATATCAGCTTTCGCAGAACCTTCACATAGTATTGCTATTTCTTTTAAGAGTTTTTGTATCGCATTGACAATAAATTCTTCTATTAAATCGTCTATTAGCTGGGTTATTAAATCCTTCCATCCCTGCGTCAATCCAGTGATTGAGTATTGATTTATTCTATCTTGAATGGATTGTAAGAAATGTTTCGCTGGATTAAGGATTAATCCTCTTTCCAAATCTGGATCGACTGGGAGATCTAATGCAGAAAGCAACGCAACTGGAGCAATCGCCAATATTGCTACACATAACGCATCTTTTTCGCTTACACTGTCGACCGAGCTGGCAATTAAATCCCCCATTGTTTCATTGTATACATTAGCGCCGGGGCCTTCACCTAACGCTTCGCTAGACGGCGCATTCTCTGTCATAACCTTTTCCATCTTACCCTTTATGACGGCCGCTACTCCCGATTGTGAAGTCCCAAGATGAGCTAATACTTTATTTAAAATTTCTTCATCAATATCCTTTAATATATTATCGCATATTGCTGCCTTTAGATCCGGCAAAGATAAACCCTTCATCAAGCACTCTGCAACGGTCTTTATTAACTCTGACACAGGAATGGCATATAAAACTTTTTCATATATATCTTCTACAGTTTTCATCGATCCTATATCTTTAATCATAGATAAGAATACTTGATCTGAAGTGTTTTGATATTTAAACTTAACTGTCTCGTGAATATCTCTTTTTATTCGATCGTTTAATGTTTCCTCTTGTATATTTCTTTGGTTTTTGTATTTTATTTTACCCTCATTGAAGACCCTTCTTGCTTCTCGCGGAATCACTTGTTGTTCTAAAGGTGGTTTAACAAAGTATTTTCCTACAAACTCTACTGCTGTTGATTTAGTCATTTGGTTGGGCCAAATAGGATATTTTTTAACAATCTCTTCGATATGGTAAATTATGTTAATAAAATAAGGGTCATAACTTTGCTTAATAACTGCCTCGGTGACGATATCGTTTTCTTTCGAGGGCGCCCAGTAAGTGACAGTCTCAGAGTCTGGTTTTTTTAACCATTTACTGTGGGCCCATCCAGAAGTATTTTTGTTTTTATGGCGTGGATCCACGATTATCAGCTTAAACCACTTCTTCTTTTTGCCGCCCTTAATGCCTTTGCCTTTTTTGGTCGCTTGTTTTACTCTTGTGCCGTCTACCATCTGAACAAGTGTTTTTACTTTTTTCTTTTTGCCGTCTTTTCCAGTTGCATTGGAAGGTTTATTGCGTAACGCTAAATACTCTCCATCTTTCGCGCCTTTGGTATTAAAGACTTCATGAGTGGCGCCATCTTTCTTTCCGTCTAAATTGGCAATGGACTCTGGAAGAAAATGAATGTTAGATATTTTCATAATCGGTTTTTCATTTTCAGGTATAGTCCACGAGTATTTAATTTTCTTTTCGTTTTTCCTTCCTTTCGTGGTGGTCGAGCGATCCCCGTGCCAGTGTTTATAATGTCCCTTGTGACTGGGATTTTCAGAATCAAACCTATCTATGCCTTCATTAATCAGCTTTACAAAGGAGAATAGACGGTCTTGTGTCTCTTTAGGATATTGGCTGCTATTGTGTTTGATAACATCAAAATTATATATGTAGCGACCTTCTTCTTGTTCATGCTGCTTTATTTTTGTTGTTACCGCTGAAAGAATGTGTTTCAGTTTATCTAAATCCTCTAAATGTTTATTTATTTCATATACTTGAGTTGAATACTCGGTTTTATCAGGCTTATGAGCAATTGCTTTCTTGATTAAGTCTTGTTCTTTTTTTCCATTTTTATATAAAACTAAATACTTTACTTGAGTGCCACCTGTGTTTTTGCCCGTTGGAACATCATAAAGATCCGTTGTTTTAACGCTGTCTAATATTTGTTTCTTAATATCTAAAGGATTTTCACCAATTTGTTCTTTGGTCATTCCATTATTCGATAAAATTATATTTAATGCTAACTCTCGTATCTGTGGCTTAGCTTTGATTATGTGTTCTATAGAAACCTCATCTTCGACGTCGTGTCTATATGTGACTATTACTTTATATATATCTGCACTGGCTATGGCCCCTTTCATATTGGATTTTTTCATAAACTTGCTATGAGCCCAGCCAGCTAAGCCTATTATTTCGGGCTTATTAGAATCTAATATTTGTATTTTAACCCATTTTCCTTTTTTAGAACCAGGATCTGTAAACTTATATATTTGTGTGCCATCGGGCATTTGTGCTATAGTGCTAGCTGGCGCCGTTGCTGAACCTTTGCCGGCAGTTGGGTACGTGCGTAAAGCTAAATAAGGCGCTTTTTTATCTTTACTTGTATTATATATTTCATGGGTTGGTTTGACAGAAAAGCCATCAGCTGCTGAAGATTTAAGCCAAAATGCGTTACACCATCCTTTTTTGTCGGTGCCTTTTACTTTTACATATAGCCATGATCCTTTTTTCTTTTTAAGTCTTATTACTTTGGTGCCATCTTTCATTTTTACCACTGTAGTAGCTTTTTTTCCGCTAGTTGGTTTAGTGCGCAAAGCTAAATGAGGAGACTTTGTATCTTGCTTCGTGTTAAATACTGTATAAGTGGCAGAATCTTCTTTTGAAGGTGATTTTAGACCATCTAAGACTTTCTTGTCTTTTAGTTTGTCATACTCGTTCCCGTGCGTCCAATGGCCCGCCTTGCCGCCTGTCACATTTACATTGTTGTTAGTCATACTATAACCTTTTAGTTAATGCGTACTCCGGTGCTACTAGCTTCTGTCGCACCATATACTTCAGATATATTCTTATTAGTCGTTGCTATTTTTAACTTATTCATAACTCCATCCATTTTGGAGATTTGTTGAAAACCTGTTGCTTTTATGCCAGCCTGTAATAACTCGGGACTGAAGGGGATTTGACCGCCATTGATCGACAAAGGGTTTCCGGAAGATAATGCTCCTAAAAGCATAAGCATAGGACCTGGATGTTGATGACCTTGTATGGCTGTATTTAATTCCATTTGATAGGTCATAAATGAATCCAATACAGAGTTTAACTCGTCTATTCTCGTTATTATATTTTTCAGGGCCTTTCTTAATGCTTTACCTTTAACTGCCGGTTCCAAAGTTTTATCAATATTTCCAGCAATAATATCTATTCTTGGAACTGATCTGGTTGCGCCACCATGGGAATTTCTTTCTCGCGTGGTCAACAACTGCATCCCTCCACCCCTACTGATGACTCTCACGGAATCTGATTTTATCGCTATAGCTGCCATGGCTTTAGACTCTCCAACTGAGCCGGCGCACGTTGCAAAATTCGCATCAACATCTGTTTTTTGAGATATATATATTCGCGATGCATCAGCGGAGAGGTTGGTGTCAACAACCGTAGGCTCATAATTTAAAGATTTATCATTAATGATTCCTTCTTGAATATCGCGTGAAACGCGACCTACAACCAGATCAATATTGCCCGCGCCTGTTTCATTTCCATAACCACTACCGATTTCTCCTGGTCGGTCTCGTCCTAAAACAATAGAAGCATTGTTAGCACCTTCAATCACCTTTTCGCTTATTCGTCTGTTATAATTTGGAACCGCCTCTATAAGCGCATCTCCTTGTATACCAACTCTATCTACAAAAATGGCCTGCGGTTGCTGTTTTAAATTCTCTTTTAAACCGGTCGGCACAGTGCTTCTGTCGAAAGCTTTCTTTTTCATTATTGTTTTATCCTTTCTTCTTCTTTTTGGTGTCTTTGTCTTTGCCTTTGGCCAACTCCTTCGCTTCTGGCTTTGGAGGCCTAGGAACACCATCCCACATTTTTCCGCCCGGAACGCGGCTCATGATCCTTTTCATTGGAAACGTTTTACCAGGATCTCCACGATTACTGGATACGTTCATATGGCCAATAATTCCTACACCGCTAGCTATAACTTGGTTCGGGCTACCAAATTTGTGTCGTGGTCCAGACAAACTAGCTGCCACCGGTGGTATATTATGTCTCTTACACAAAACTCGAATCAGTTTAGATAAACCTATTTCTTGGGCCGCATTTGGCTTTCCATTTTTTTGATTCATGTCTATTCCAATACCGCAATTATTGTAACCGCCTGCGCAATGAGAAGTAGCATATTTACTATGATAATATTCATATATTGTTCCATCTCTTGCTACTTCATAATTGGTGCTCAAATTGCCCTTTTGAAGCACGCATAAAGTATGGTTTATTGTTCCAGATTGTGATCCAGTATGAAGCACTATAAATTTAGGTTTGCCGAGGGCGCACTTACCCCTTCTTCGGCCATGGCTGGGTATTGTGGGGTTTCTGCATATACCTTTGCCCGGCCCGGGTGAAAGAGTCCATCCGGTGCCGGCTTTGCCGCCAGACGGCATAGTTTTAAGTCTATTATATTGAGTGCCTTTCATGGCAGCTGCGCTAAAATCTCCCGGTTTACCATTGCCCACTGGATCGACGCCGGCTTCTTGCCTATACAGTTCGCAGTTTCCGCGCGGACATTTAATGATGTCGCCCATCTTTTTGGCGCCCTTTTTATAAACTGGCATCTTTCCCTGCGGTGCAGGACATGGTACTCGTTTAGCTTTAGCTTTTTTTGCGGGCGTTTGCTTATTAACCTCTTTTTTGCTTGGCTTTTTTGGCTTGCTTGTTACTTTTTTCTTTTCTTTTTTTGCCGGAGCTTTTGCACTCTTTTTGGTGGTTTTTGTATTTTTAGATTTTTTTGGTTTAGGTGTTTTTATTCGCGATGGTCCACATCGAAATGGTGAAACTCCAGGTGGATAACCTGGAATAGCGCCGGCTAAAAAGCCGCCCGACTTGGCGCCGGCGCCTTCGACTTCTGGATGTTTAAATATCCCTCCAGTTCTGTTGCTCAAATTTTCAAACGTTACAAATACATTATCTCCATATGTTGGTATTGCTCCTCCGTTTAAAAGATATTTTTCACATTTAAATATTCCGCCATTATTGGCATGTTTTTTTATACTTTTTAGATCCTCTTTTAGCGGTGCGTATTTGACGGGCCCATGAAGCTCTGGGATCCATACTACGGCAACAAAACATTTTAATTTTCCTAATGATTCGGCGCGGGCAGCAGACATTGCCGCATATCTAGGATTCCACATGTTAGGTTTTCCATCTATCTTTCCATCTTTAAACCCATGATATAAAAACATACCCCACCAGCCCGACATCTCATGAAAGACGTTAGGGGATGCATCACGTGCAGCTACTCTTTTTATGAACGAAACAGCGCTATCATCTTGCTTATCGTATATAATATCATCATCGCTTATATCAAGCACATTTTGCATAACAACTACGTCGTTTTTAGCCGCCATTTACTTCTCTCCATCCTTGATTGATGTATCAATCAATCCAGTCGACCATTTCCATTCTTATCGCCAACGCCGGGACCTTTCATTTGTACGTGAAAATGATTCGCATGACCATCTAAAAACCGCACTACATGTCCGCTGCCTACAAAAAGTTTCCGATATACTGCGCGCGTCATCAAAGGATGTCCAGATTTAACTAAACTCTGCGCTGCAGCTTTGGCAACCTCTATGTGGCCAGGATCCCAAATAATTTGCTTGGCATGCTTCATCGTATATACTAAAAACATTAAACAACTTTCTATGTCTATTTCGTTAGGTCTTAAAGATTTAAAACCCCAACCACCTGGAAGTTTAGACGGAGCAATGCTCATACCGCCATTAATTTTGGGAATAGATATATCACAATCTATACCAGATTGATGTGTCTTGTGTTGTGAGTTCCTAGGTGGAGGAGGCCAGGTGCCGCCATTAATTCTTGATACATCCCCAACGCGATAGCCTGGCGCCATATTGGCTAATCCAGGCATATTTGCCACATTATTTCCACCAGGAACGCTAGTTAACCCATTGAGCCAAGCTTGCAATTTTGCTGTGCCATATTGAACGCCGGGGCCTTTATATGTTCTAAGATGCACACGAGGATTGCCTTGTATTCTAACCCACGCCAAAGGTGTACCAACCGCCCCAAAAGGAAGAGGGCATGGTGGCTGCTTCATTGTTTTTTTTGCAGGCGTTTGTTTATTAACCTCTTTTTTGCTTGGCTTTTTTGGCTTGCTTGTTACTTTTTTCTTTTCTTTTTTTGTCGCCCCTTTTGCGTCCTTTTTGGTGGATTTTGTGTTTTTGGATTTTTTTGGTTTAGGTGTTTTTATGCTTGGAGTGGGACATGCAAACCCTTTGAGGCCACTCATCATGATCATTCCAGGCGCTCCAGAAGCAGCTCCTGCGCCCTCAACCTCTGGATGCTCAAATATTCCTTGAGTCCTGTTGCACATATTACCAAATGATACTAACACGTTATCTCCATGTGTTGGCACGGTGCCTCCATTTAAAAGATATACATATGACAGAAATAAGCCACCATTTAAAGCTATATCCTGAATCGCTTTATAATCATCTTTCTTCGGAAAAGGTACAAAATGAAGTTCTGGTATATACACAACAGCAACAAATAACTTTATTTTACTCAACGAATCGCCTGGCGCAGCAGACATTGCAGCCAATCTAGGATCGTACATGTTGGGTTTTCCATCTATCTTGCCATCTTTAAACAACTGCATTACAAATCGTCCATAAAAGAACTGTCTACTTTTAAAAACATTAGGAGTCGCCTTATGCGCATATACTCTTTTAACAAAAGATATAGCGCTATCATATTGTTTATCATATACAATATTGTCATCACATATATCAATCATGTTTTGCATTCTAACTACATTTTCAATTTGTTTAACAGTTGTTGCCACTTATTGTTTTTCTCCCTGAATTACATCAAAGAGTTCTTTCTTGTCGTCTTCTGTAAGTGATACAGAATTGTCTGTTTTTTTGGATAAAATAGATGTAAGTTTTACTAGTTGTTCGTTCGAACGTTGTAAGGTTT
>Ga0208299_1003117_pt1 | contig 10623 bp, 17 predicted proteins | sample 15_taG_FD_184089 | JGI IMG/M metagenome (GOLD analysis project Ga0208299, IMG submission 184089) | Marine viral communities from the Subarctic Pacific Ocean - 15_ETSP_OMZ_AT15312 metaG (SPAdes) (version 2) | ecosystem: Environmental > Aquatic > Marine > Oceanic | place: Pacific Ocean | collected...
TGGAGATATGCAGGCGCACCAAGACCACCCGCACCCCATTCCCGTCCTCGATAAGCTTGTCAAGGGCGCCACTGTAGACATTATGACTGCGACAAAGATGATGGTATTTCCAGGATCGGAGGACCATTACCTAAGTTTCCCCGTACCTGTACCTAGGAACAGTTCTGGTGACAATCCAACGTCGTTTGTCGTGTGGATTGCATCCATGATGCACGCAGCTGGCGGAGGTTCTTTGGGACTAGTTTGGGAAGCAGAGTACGCCCTGAGTGGCGGTGTCGCCCATATTACCGAAGACGGTGAAGCCTACGAGATTAATGGCGGCACGGGTTGGGCAGGAACGGACAAGATTGTGACTGCTTCGCACGCTTCGAATATCGAAATCACCGAGTTCGGAAGTCAGAATATTGAAGGCACAACCAAGACTGGTCATCTCCATGTAAAGCTTGGTCGTCTCGGAACGGATGGTTCGGACACCTTTACTGGCGATCAGGGTATGATGTACGCACAGGTAGAATGGACTTGGTAAGCAATGATTTGCGGTCGGTCCAAAATTCTACTCGCTGCAAAGACTTCCAAGAATTCAAACGTTAGCCAGAGATTCAAGCAACGCAGGAAGCCGACCAGCATGGCTCGGTATCTTAAAGATGAGCCTACTGGTTCGGTATGCGTTAAGCGCGCCCTGGGAGGAATTGGTGACGTACTAATGTGTACTCCTGCTCTAAAAGAGCTGAAGCTTAGGTTCCCTAATTGCCACCTTGCGTTTGCTGTCAATATGCACCAAGTGCATGACAACAGATATTATGAGCTAGTCAAGAATCTAGATTTTATCGACGAGGTAATAGATTCGCGTTACGTGGATAGGAGTCAGTACGGTTTCGTTTCGGATATTACTTCCGTGTGCATCGGCTACGAGAACAAAGGCCTCCCACCAATGAATCGAATTGATTTGTTTGCGAGGCATCTTGGGTTTCCGAATTTGGCAGATCCCCTCCCCTCCTACTTAGTTACTACTAAGGAGCGGAAGCATGCGAGAAGAATCCTTAAAAACAAACTTAATGACTGCAGCATTATTATTGCTTTGCATACCGCTTCGAATGAGGGTAAAAGATGCTGGCCTATTAAGAAGTACGAGCCTTTAATCAAGAGGCTCATAAGGCTTGTGCCTGGAGTTGGATTCGTAGTCTTCGACCATAACAATCGGCTCCCTATATGGAGCCGTTATTCGAATGTAGTTGACGCGAGTAACGCGAGTGTCAGAGGGATGGCTGCCTTAATTGAACAAGCTGACCTCTTTATTGGTCCAGACTCTGGTCCGATGCATTGCGCTGGAGCAGTTAGGACTAAAGCTCTAGTTCTCTTTGGAAGTATACCTCCTGAAGCGCGTATCAATTATTACCCCACTCATACAGCAATAACTGCCAACATACCGTGTCTAGGATGTTGGTACAAACCATGCCCCCACAGTGTAGTTTGCATGACCGGCATAACGACCGAAATGGTGGCAAGTAAAGTTGAAAGACTGCTGTCGCCTCAAGGGACGCCCTCTTCGACCACTAAGAAAGATTGATTCAAATGTTCAAGAAGCCAACCGGGGCGCTCTGTAAGCAATCCCACGTAGACTCAAAAACCTTCAGTCGCATTTGTCAAAAACTTCTACGCGAGCCGGTCAGGTACCACAGAAAGCTTTGGGAGTATGTTTATATTCTGCGGATTCTAGAACAGTTTGATTTACTCCGACCTGGAGTACTTGGCATCGGGTTCGGATGCGGAGAAGAAAGACTAGTTCCCACTCTCGCCGCTCGCGGGGCAAAGGTATTGGTTACCGATCTAGAGGGAGGCCAGGCTGCCCAAAGGGGCTGGGTTGAGACGGGTCAACACTCTTATTCTCTTGAAGCTTGGAATAAATATCTACCACACGTCTGCGACGCCGACGTTTTTAAAATGAATGTGCGACACGCATTTGTTGACATGACTAATATCCCTCGCGAGTTAATGACTGGCGGTTTTGATTTTACTTGGAGTAGTTGCTCATTAGAGCATCTTGGCAACCTTCAAAAGGGTATTGATTTTGTACTGGATTCACTAGAGACGCTGAAGCCAGGCGGCATAGCAATACATACCACCGAGTACAATGTATCGTCCAATGACGATACGGTTGAAAGTGGTTCAACATCTATTTATCGAAGAACTGACCTGCAGAGGCTATTCGCGGAAGCGAAAAGGCGAGGCTTCGTTGTAGGCCCAATGGATTGGGGGAGCGGGGACTTGCTGAATGATAACCATGTTGACGTTCCTCCATATACCCAGGACCCCCATCTCAAATTAAAGATTCAGGAGTACGTATGTACCTCTGTTGGCTTTTTCATCAGGAGAAAAGCATGAAGTCGCTACTAATTGCCTCTGCACCGCGCAGTGGGTCGACAATGACATTTAGGTTTGTGCGGGATGCCCTACCCAGGCTTGATGGAAAGTGGCCTGGTACGGCGGCTGCGTTCGGTGGCGAAGTAATTAGTCATACGATTCTAAAGGACGTGAATCGAACAAAAGAACGACCCGTTGTTACCAGGTTCTTGAATGAGCATAAGCAAGGAAGGATACTTAAGGACGCTGGACGGCTTGTGCCAATTGCGCGCTACCTTGCGAAGAATCCTGATGCGTATAATGTCTTGTACATTCAGAGGAATCCTGCGGATTGCGTTCATCGCCTTTTGAATAAAAAGTGGATTTGGCCGATTGGTTTTCCTCGAACCCGTGAGCACCAAATGGCGCATGAAAGGGCACTTCGGTTTGTGAATACTAAAGACTGGGAGTACAGGAAACTTGAAATCATTCCGTGGCTTGTTGATGGGGTGCTGGCTGCCCAGGCCATTATGTCTCCATTGGCGACGGAGACAATCTACTACGAGCAGCTTATCAAAAAGCCGGGCACCCTCTTTACCCGATTGGAAAGCATGGGGTATGAGCCTAATTGGTTCGACTACCTAACGCCTGAGTTCAAGAAGGCCCGAGTTCAAGCTCTAGCTATTCGAAAGACACCTTTGTGGGAAATGATTGAACGCTGCGTTTGGATGCGTTCACCTTATGCGAAGAAAATAGCCGGGCAGCTTTTATGAGATTCGTTTTCGATCTAGATGACACCCTTTGCGAGGGTGTCTCACCATACACTGGTTGTAGGCCCTTAAATGGTGCGAAGGAGTTGCTAGATTTGCTCAAGGCAAACGGGCATACTGTAGTCATCCATACCGCTAGAGGCATGGGTACCTATGGTGATAGAGAGTTAGCTGAGGAGAGGTTTGGCCCCACGACCAGGTCTCAGATTGAAGCCTGGGAGTTCCCGGTGGATGAGCTGTACTTCGGCAAGCCAGCTGGCGATTTCTATGTGGATGACAAGGGCTACCGTCACCGCTCGATAGAGTACACACGAAACCTACTTGAGAACTTCTGCTCTGGAGCTACCTAATGGCAATCACGACCGCACAGTACAATGCACTCCTGGCCCGCATGAGAGCGGTCGAGGAGCACATCAATAACTTGAACATCGCCTCTGACAGGTTTGCTACGTTGCAGCAGCTTAGCGAGCTAGTAGTTCTCTTCCAGACAGCTCTGGATGATATCTCTACTAGGATGACTACTATCGAAGCAAGAATGGACGCAGCTGACAGCGAGCCTCTTACCTAGAGCGCTGATGCTCGATAAGGGTCTCTACTAGTTTCTCTAGTCCATCAATCTTGTTTGTAAGGACTTCTAGACTTGCAGCAACTTGAGCCATAGCTTCACGCTTGACTGTGTTCGCGTTCAAGTTCTCTAGCTTCAGCTCAAGCTCTCGTACGCGCAGCGCCATTTTAGAACGGCGCTCTGCGGCGGTCTTCTCAATTGCGGCGGCCCTTTCATTTACAGCTGACTCCACACGCTCTTCTGCGTGCTTGCGGCCTTCTTGGCGTAGCTTTAAGTATAGACCTGCAATGGAGATAACTAGCCCAATTAAGGTCACAATGCTAATCGTAATTGGCTCCATGGGGTATCTCCTATTTTAAGGGAGCCCCGAAGGGCTCCCTTAGTTTTAGTCTTCTAGCTTAATGAGTCCTTCAGAGTCTCGAACGACAACTACGTCATCGTCCTTCTTCCGGGACTTTCGCTCTCGCTTGGGCTTGGGCTCTCGCTTGGGCTTTGGAGATGGCTTAGGCTGAGGGGCTGAAGCTTCGAGCGCTGCTACCCTTTCGGATAGTGCGATCTTCTCAGCTTCGGCACGGGCTAGTGCTGCTTTTGCATCTTCTGCTGCAGTCTCGGCCTTGGCTAGCTTCTCTAACCATGCCTTCTCTTGTTTAATTGCGTTGCTCATCGGTCCACTCCCAATTTGGCTTTGTTTAAATGATTTGACGCCCATTACTTTTTGCTCGTCTATCGGGTACGAACTCAATGAACGGTTCCCAGGACTCACACCCTGGTTCGAATGACTTTGTACTGTCAGTGATGGTATAAATACCGTCCTTCTCGACCTCTACTGCAAGCGTTCCTGGCTCGGTAATGTATGCGGCGATCTGCTGGCCTAGCCAGAGTTTACCCTGTCGGTCCCACTCAGGTACACGACTTTCGTTATCTAGCTGGCGAACTCGCTGGCGAGTGCCGGCTTCCACAACCTTCAGGTCCTTGCAAAGGCCGACCGTTACTCGTGTGAAGTGACGTACATGACGTAGCCACGTAGCTACGGCACCCTGCAGCTGAGCAGCATCGAGTTCTGTATGGAGCGTAGCTCCACCGGGGATGATATGCCTGACAGGCTTAATCTTGCTTGGCCCTAGAATCTTCTTGACTAGAGCTGTCTGGTTGGAAGGGTTCGGAGCACGGTCTAGCTCTTCGATTGCCTCTGCCTTAGTGAATCCCATAGGAAACGTTCCTCTTCAAAAAATGTCGCGCGCGACAAGTGCATTAGTGCTGACATGCCGCTTGAGTTAATACCTTGCCGAAGCAGGTAGAGTAGGTAGCCGTCCCATGTATCAAGCTGCAGGTTTCTAACCAGCATCGTGTCAGGGTGACTACTATGATATGTGTATTCGTGTGTTTCTTCAAGCTCTTCCAGAGATACCGTCTCTACGAGACCGTTCTTCTTTGAGACTGCTTGAATTCGGTCTAGCAAGCCCATCTTGAAATACTGAGCAAATGCCCACTCAGCGACCTTTGGTTCTGCCTTTTCTGGGAAGAACCGAAAGTTCCTAATCTTCCGCATCATGATGAATTGTAACTCTTCTTGCACCGAGACGTCCAATTGTTTCAGGTGTGAGAGCCAAGTCCTTATCATGGTGAGCGCAGTATCTTCGTCATAGGAGAGTCGTCTGCACATCGAGACATAGTGGATGTCTTTTTCATACTCAACATCGGTGAGTAGTTGTTCCCAATGAATTAGGAACGGTTGGATCACCTCGAAGAGTTCTGATAGATCCGATCTCTTACTCTCAAAGCACTTCTTCCAGGCCGACGCAAAACGTGTAGACGATACCTTTAGGGGCATCGGCCTCGTGTCTGTCGGAAGTACTTTATACATGCTACCCCTTCTTTCTCTTTCGCTTGGGCTTTTGTTCCTTTACGTATGCCTTGGCCATTAAAATCCAATCCTTGTATTCCATTGTAACAAGCATCGGCTTCCTGTCGTCCTTTGTAATGGCGACAGGGAGCTTGTTTTTCTTGGCGCAATCTTCTATGGCCTGAGTAAGGGCTCGCTTGATGCTTACCTGCTTGTGGCGTTTAGCCTCTACGTGGAAGTAATCCATTTCGACATCAGCTACTTCAGCTCCGCCTCCACGAGTTTGTGCAAGACCGCGTTCGGCTACAATGCCTAGATCTCCAGATATTTGTTTAGCTAGGGCTCGTTCGAAATTGGCGCCCTTAGCTCGTGCGCCTCTACCTCTCGATGCCATACTTTGTTTCTCCCAAGGTGATTGATTTAGCTTTTGGTCTGAGGATCTTGTGTACGATGTTGAAACCTACGCATTCCTCTGCACCGAATGTGGCAAAGACGTTGTCCTTGAAGTGCGTATCCCAGTCTTCCTCGGACATCTTGGATCTTTCACGAAGTAGCTTTGAGATATTCTGGTTCTGCTCCGTGTACAAGCGCCGCTGCCCATCGATCATCTGTTGACTAATGCAGTCACCAGCAGATGCTACTACCGGATGGTAGAAGTACCTAGTACTCGGGTAGCTTAGCCGGAGGTCTCCAGCCATGAATAAAATCAGCCCAGCAGAGGAGCACTCTCCCATGCCTAGCGTTACAATTGGGCAGGGAGACAACCTCAAGGCGTCATAAATGGCCATGGTGTCCGAATACACACCGCCTTCAGAGTTGACATGCAAGGTGATTGGCTCATCAGGCTCTAGTATGGACAGCTTTAGAATTTGTGAGACGACTGCAGCTGAGACGTTGTCGTCAATAGGGCCAGAGATAAGCAGTGTTCTGCTATCTGGTCCGTAAAAGCAGATCCTATTGGGGCTCCACTCGTCGTCACCCAAGGATAATTCGTCGTAGATCAGCTGGGGTGAGCTTTCTTGCAGTTCGGAAATCAATTTCTCTGTACTCATAGCCCGCTTCCTCAAGTGCTGTTTTCTTTAGGTTGTCTCGGAAGCGCATCCTATTGAATGCTTTCCGAGATACCTCAGCACTTGTATTACCAAAGTTAGTTTCTTTGTAGTGCTGCTCGCCATGAACTTCAACAACCGTTGCAAGTTCCTCAACATACCAGTCAACACAGTGTGAGTTGTTGCCGTACCCGGGTACCAGCGCTACCACTGGTACTTCCTGGAAGCAACGCATTGTCTTAAAGAACGAATCCGAGGAGAAGATTTCGCCTACTCGTTTATGCAGCTTAGACGAGCTATCTACTGGTTCAAACTGTGTTTTCCATTGAGTTTTCTTAGAGCGCAAGGAGCTTGTCTTTCCCTTTACTGATATTGAATATACCATGCTCCTTTAGAAATCGCATGATATCTGCCCACTCAGCATCGCTTGCAATCTTGATGAATGTTTGCGTGCGTTCGTCGATCTCCTCGATGAAAACCTTTCCTTCCTCCGATCTAAAACAGACATAGTCCTTGGAGATCTGCCCAGGTCTTGATCGATTGACTGAGGCTAGGTGGTACCAAGGACCCCCAACAAAAATTGCGGGGTCCATCAGGAATGTCTCCCTACTCAGAATTACAAAGCTGCCTAGTGGTGTGCTCATACAAATTCATCTCCGTAGTTTTCCCTGATGTAGGCTTCTAGTTCTTTAACCTTGGTTCTGGTCGGCTCAGCTTTAGCGGTGGCTTCAGCTAGTTCTTTTTCAGCTTTAGTAATAATGGCGGTGTAGTTCTTTAGAAGCTGTTGCTGTTCTGCTAGCGACTCTGAAAGTGCCTGTAGGATGATTTCGTCAATCATTGTGCTACTACCGCGTGAGGTCGGTTCTCTGAGAGACCCGACGGGGTGATTCGAATGAACTCGACGTTGTCGGGTTCTAGATCTAGAGAGGAGGTCATGCCTAGGTAACTAAGAGCCGAGGTGAGCCCACCTCTAAACTGCTCAATTACTTCTACAGCGAATGCCCCCTGTTCAATCTCTGAAGTCTCTGCGCCTTCAGCACACTTGAACTTGAAGCCTTGAGACTTCTGGAACGAGGCTGAGGCTTGTCCTCTGTATCGCTTTACTAGTCGAGTGGCTACTTCTTCTGGGACTTCAATATCGTCCCATTCAGGGTTCTCGAAACGTAAGGAGTCGACAGATTCCTTGTCTAGCCGCCACCCCGGGGTTTCAGGGCAAGCCTTAAACATAGAGCCCATCATGACTGCATCAGCGCCTGCAGCCATGTACTTTACGGCATCGCCGGGGTGCCTGATGCCACCATCGGAGATAAGTTTCACTTTGCTACGCAGTAGCCCGAGGCCTCTGTGAATGTTGTAGACAGCCGATAGCTGAGGTACACCAACGCCAGTCATTAGCCTAGTAGTACAGACAGAGCCTGGTCCAATGCCAATTCGCAGGTGTGTTGCGCCGGCTGCAACCATCGCTCTTGCCTGGAAGGGCGTAGCGATAGAACCACACATGATGTTCTTCACCTGTGGAATAGCAGCAAGCCGTTCGATAGCCTGCCTGCCTAGAGGCGAGTCTCCATGCGCAATGTCCACACAAATGGACAGTTGCGCATTCTGGAACTGCTTATTCTTGAGTAGAAACTTAATTCCACCGTCTAGGGGGAAGAGGTCGGCGCCTACGGCAAACCAAACATTAGGGTTATCGTGATGCTCTGCGAACACCTCTGCCCAGTCTGAGAGGTATCTACATACTACTGGATACTCTCCCAATTCGACCATGGCGTCGGCCATGTCCTTGCCAGTAATCGTGTCCATAGGGGATGAGTAAATAAATGGTTGAATTTGCGCGTCGTTCCGGGAAGCGAGTACGCCGCTCTGAGGGCTTAGCAGTACATCGTCTGCAGTTAGGTAATTCGAGTCTAGAGGGTTCTGGTACATTAGGGTCCTGTAAGGTTCTTTGGAATGCAGACATCCTTGAAGGGACACCCGTAGCCACATGGTAGCAATGGAAAGTGGTATTCAGTTTCTATCTGACCTACCAGGTTTTCCACCATTCTTAGATAGTGTTCGTTTAATTGGTTTGAATCCATGTTCTCATACCGCAATCCCCCTCCTTCGCTCCAGGCGAAGAGGTGAATTCTGGCTTGAGGCCTCTTGGTAGCGAAGTGTTTCTTCACTAATGGTTCCAAGATTCTCAGCTTGAGCATAGACGGAATGTCACTAAGTATGTCGCGTGACGACGAGTAAGGTACGATTCCTACGGCGTGTACTGTTTGGTAACGCCGAGACCTAAATAGTGCAGAGATGTGAAGATCTACTACAGACTTACCTACCTTCATTCTAGGTTCGATTGGACCAGAGACGGGTAGATACATATTGGGGGGCAAGATTTCAAAAATCTTGCCAACCCAAATAGTAACTTGGTTCTGTAGTTCCCTCACCTGGCCTTCGAGCATCTTAGGTCTTGCTCTCTTGAGAGAGAGCGACCTTGATAACGCTCCCTGCAGGTAACGTACTGGGTCTTCGCTTTGGTTGCGAATACAATCAACTACAACTCGTTCGAAGGTTTGCTGAGCAATTGCTAGATGCAATGGAAGCTCAACCTTACCTCCGAAGTGGTGCAACTGAGAGCACTTTGCATAGGTGCGAAGCTCCTCCTCGGTTATCGCACGACCAGCTGTTGCTGGCAGTATCATGTTGTTCCTAGAATTTGGAGCCTAGTGTGAGGTCTACACTGGGGTACTTAGATTGCGTACCGATCGAGATACCGGGCGCCAGCCACAAGTCAGTGAAGATTGGCATCTTCTCTGCGATATTAAATGACACTGGATCGAATCCAATTCTAGCTCCAGTAGCATTGAATGTACCTCTAATCTGAATGACGTCTACATTTTCGTTCGGATGGAACAGGCTCATGTAGATTGAAGCTGAGACGGCGCCTCCAACTGGGGTCTCTTGCGTGTTGGGTTCAAACAGGAGGGAGCCAGTGATACCAATACCCAAGTTTGGCATAAATACTGGTCGTTCACGTATCATGTGGGACACAATACTATCCACCGGGATGAATATCTCACTGTCTGGTTCAGCTGAGCTGACTGCAGTCAGGAGTACAGACGTCTCATCTTCGCCAATCACAATTTGGTTTTTGAAGGTGAGATTGAATGTGTCGAATTTGAACTCGGGGTTGTCCTCGTCTTTGTTTGATTCAAACGAGGCCACCACCAAGCCGTTTTCTAGCCTATGGGTATAGTTGTCCGGTAATACAGTCACTGTCTCGGTATGCCCCTCGATAACCGTTTCGGTACGAACTACGTATCGGATTTCGGGAGGCTTGTCATCCATTGCTGCAATTTGAGCACGTAGAAGTTTCGTTTCCTCGTCCTTCCCATCGAGAAGACTGTGTAACGTAACGTTCTTATTCTTCGAGGTAGTGAGGTTTTCGGTTACTTCGGTGACCTCGTCGAGTAGGTCGAGGTACTTACCTTCTGCTCTCTGGTTCGCGATTGCGTACCCAGTAAAGCTAGTGATGAGCAGCAGAGCTACCATTCCTACGGCTAGTGCAACCTTCTTCTTTACCGACCCCATGCCGATCCCTTCGGCCTACCTATCTTGCCTTCCTCTACGAGCTTTTGTACGAACTTGTTTAGGTAGACTGGCTTCATCGTCCAGCTTTCGAGCTTTGCATCTTCGTAGCTCTTAACAATGTAGTTTATCTTGTGAGGCTGCTGAGGGTTGAACTTGATAGTGCCTCTCTTGTTCAGGATGTTGCGTAGTCGATCAACTGTGTTGTTGATATGGACTGCGCCGGTCTCTAGGTAGTAAAAGGTCTCATCTTCTCGGCAGTAAATTCCGAGGTCTTTGCTACGCGGCATTAGTAAATCCTAATTGAGTCCTGATCGTTGTCAGGCATTGATGCTTCGACCAGGCGGCAGGTTTTGCCACCGTAAGCAGTGAGTCTGTGGGGAAAGCCCGGGGCGATAGTGAACGCTTCATGGGTACCTACAAGGAAGTATCTTTCTGTCTTGTCCACAATATACGTGATTTTGAGTGTACCTTCAATAACAAGCA
>Ga0208299_1003118_pt1 | contig 10618 bp, 19 predicted proteins | sample 15_taG_FD_184089 | JGI IMG/M metagenome (GOLD analysis project Ga0208299, IMG submission 184089) | Marine viral communities from the Subarctic Pacific Ocean - 15_ETSP_OMZ_AT15312 metaG (SPAdes) (version 2) | ecosystem: Environmental > Aquatic > Marine > Oceanic | place: Pacific Ocean | collected...
GTGGCTTACCTCGACCTTGTTCCAGAGGACAGCGACGTATCTCTGAGCGACCGTGTGTCCCTAGCTAAATCTTGTGATGATCAAGGCCTTGACAAGGTTTACATCTCAGTACACGGCAACGCTGCAACTGATGACTGGTCCTCTGCAAACGGAATCGAGACCTTCTGCTATCCGGGGTCTACCACAGGTCATAGACTTGGCGGCGTGTTCCAAAAACACCTGATCGACCAGACAGGGTGGAGGGACAGAGGAGTCAAGGAAGCCAAATTCTACGTGCTTCGGAAGACCACCATGCCAGCCATCTTAACTGAAAACGGATTCTTTAGCAACAAACAACAATGTGAACAAATGCTCTCGGCAGAGTATAGAGATAAGATAGCCGAAGCACACGTTCAAGCTATCCTCGAAATAGAAAAGGACAGTATCTAATGATCGAGATCGACAATGTAAACATCCTACGGATCGCTATTGCCAAGTTTTTGGCAGACTTTCCTGAGAAGACAATCAACCTTCATTCGCACGCAGCGATAAAGATTCTCTCAGGTGAACTCTCTGAGTACTTAAAATCCGAGTTCAGCTCTGATAGCGTCGAGCAGCTCCAGTTTGATTTTGACGGTGAGTAGATGCCGACACCGGAGTTTAAGATATACTGCGGCCCAATGTTTGGATCTAAAACAACGCGCCTAATGGCTGCTGTTGATAGGTATCGATATCAGAACCGCAACGTTATAGCTTTCAAGCCTAGCATGGATGATCGCTATGATGTATCTGACATCGTCACTCACAACGGTGGCAAGATCCCAGCTTTAACAGTTCGGGACGCGGAAGATATCTATAAACATCTGGCTGAGTCCGACGAAGTCTATGACGTCGTTGCTGTGGATGAAGCCTTTCTCATCGAGGGCGTGTGCGATGTGCTCCGATGGTTGTACAGCAAGGGAGTAACGATCGTGGTATCTACACTAGATCTCTCTGCTGCCTGTAACCCGTTTGATGAGGTTCAGCAAATGATGCCCTGGGCTACTCACATTGAGAAGTGCCCGGCTGTCTGCCCTGTCTGTGGCAAGGATGCATATTATACTTACAAGAAGAATGACGACGGCATTGAGATCGCGATCGGTGGGGCAGAACTCTATGAACCGCGTTGCTTTAATCATCATCCATTGATGAACCAGAGAGAAGCTAATGATTCCTAATCCCCGCGATGTAGATCTTGTCATCTACCATAAAAATTGTACTGACGGCTTTGGTGCTGCGTATTCAGCATGGAGGCTTCTAGGTAATAGAGCCGAGTATATTGCATGCTCTCACGGTGAGGATCCGCCAAATGTAAAAGGTAAGAAGGTTGCCATCTGCGACTTCTCTTTTAAGAACGATGTTACAAAGAAGCTCATTGAGGAAGCGGATGCTCTAGTTATCCTCGACCACCACAAATCAGCAATGGTCGAGTTGCACGACATTCCTGATGCTATCTTCAATATGGAAAAATCAGGTGCTGTGATTACATGGGAGTTCTTCCACCCGGGCAAGGACGCTCCAAAATTTGTCCAGTACATTGAAGATAGAGATTTATGGAAGTGGGAGCTACCTTACTCACGTGAGTTTGCCGCGGCATTTGATATGGTCCAGTTTAACTTCGAAGATTTCGATAAATTCGTTGACGATTCTGTTTTTGACGATGCAGTGAAACGCGGATCTTACATTCTTGCATATTCAAAGACTGTTGTGAAGAAGATCGCAGCAAAGGCTATCCCACGAAAACTTGCTGGGCACGAAGCACTTGTGGTCAATGCATCACACTGGATGTCTGAAGTTGGTAATGCACTCTCACCTCACTGTGACCTAGCTATGATCTGGTATCACGATCATAACGACAAGAAGATCAAGGTCAGCCTAAGAGCCTTTCACGACAACATTGACGCGTCAGAGATCGCCAAGCAATATGGCGGCGGCGGACACAAGTCAGCAGCGGGCTTTACTTGGGAAAAAGGCATTGAGGAACTATTTGACAAGCCAAAACCGAAGCGCAAAAGATCTGCTAAAAAGTCCGATTCTTCAAAATCAAAAGACAGCTCATGATCGACGTTGAATGCGGAAATTGTGGATGCAACACCACACCAGCATGCCCTGGGTATGAAGAAGATGGTAGGCCTTCCTGGGACAAAGTTTGGATGCGTGTGGCACATACTATCGCTGAGAGGTCTGTCGATCCTCGACACCAGGTGGGAACAATCATCGTGACAGAGGATAACACCCAGTTGCTTTCTCTAGGTTATAACGGCAACTACAAAGGTGGGCCAAATAAAGTAGAATCAGATGCTCCTGGTCAATCTGGTCTCATTCATGCTGAACAGAACGCATTAATAAAGCTAGATTATAATAATCCCAAGAAAAAGAAGATGTATGTGACACTGTCTCCTTGCAGTCACTGTGCTAAAATGATAGTTAACGCAAACGTAAATGAAGTGATTTATGACGATCTATACAGAGATTCCGCGGGAATAGAAATCATGAAGTCCGCAGGATTAACTGTTAGAAGATTTTCTCAGCCTAAGTAATAAGCTGAAAGAGTTCATATTTATTACAGCATGGGAGTGCTCTATGTCTAATCCGCTTACTCGAGAAAAAGTTTTAGAGATAATTGCCGAAGAAAAGCAGAAGCTGCAAGACGACAGCTGCAATAGCGACAAACACACTCTAGGAAAGAAAGCAAATTTAATCAGTAAGGGTTTGCGTGTCTGCTGCAAAAAGTCTGACAAAGAGTACACCGTTATAAAAACGAAAAAATTAGGCAAAAACATGATGTTCATCCTTAAGGATCCAGAAGGAAATAGGCTAGATCCCATGCCAGCTGAGCAGCTTTTAAAAGGTTATAGGTTAGATTAATATGAAGAAGAAAGACGTAGCAAAAAATATTCGAGAATCTTTGGGCATGAGAAACGCTGAGAGTCTCGATGAGGCGCTAGTAGTTCAAGCAAAGCCGTTTGCTATTCCAACAGAAGCCCTCTCAGGCGAAAACATTAGAAATCATTACAGTCTGTACGAGGCTTACGCAAAAGATTTTAACAAAATAAGCGCAGAACTCGATGGTGCCGACCGATCTAATGCTTCATCAAATCATTCAGCGTTTAGAAGTTTGAAAATAGATGAAGTCTACAATTTAAATGCCACGTATTTGCATGAGCTTTACTTTGCTAACATCGGTGATTTGCAAAGTGAAATTACAATGGATACACTTTCTTTCATGCGCCTTGAAAGAGACTTCGGTTCTTTTGACGCATGGCAAATGGATTTTCTTGCTTGCGCAAAGTCATCTCGCTGCGGCTGGGTTATCACTGGATTTAATGTCTTTACGCACACTTACATGAACTATGTTGTTGATCTTCATTCTCTTAACGTGCCTGTTGGTGTCATTCCTGTAATTGTTCTGGATGTCTGGCAGCATGCTTACTACAAAGACTATTTGAAGGACGTGTCTGCGTACGCAGTTAACATGATGAAGGAATTGAACTGGAACGTGATCGAGCAGAGATTTGGGCGAACTGATAAGATAGCCCAGGTTATGAGGGGTTAAGATGAACGACAAAGATCTAAGAAAATTAATCGCAGAAGAATTTACTGCAATAATAGCTGAACAAGAAACTCAGGAAGTTCCTACCGGCGACGAACCTGATGTACCTTCGCCGGGCTCAGTTGACGTTCAGATTGATGAGCTTTTTCTGCAATATGAGAAGCTTTCTCTTCCCGATGAGGAAATGGTACTTGAAGAAGTTTTGACTACTACATCTCTTCGGTTTATTCTAGAACAAGAAGAAGTTGATGTTGATGTTGAAGTTGACGAAGAAGCCGCCGAAGAAGAAGACGAAGAAGCCGCTGATACTGAAGAGGATGTTGAAGAAGTAGAGGTTGAGGAAAAAATGCCCAATCTTGACGTCATTACTTTCGCAACTAAAGTGGCACGACTCGCAGAAATTCCCGAGAAGGTACTAGATCTAAAAGATGCGATTATCAACCGCGCTATACATTATCTCCAAACAAATTACGATGAGAATGTCGCAAAAGAATTTGAAACTGCTCTAATGGACAAGTTTCAGCTGGCTGTGCCAGAAGAAGAAGTTGAAAAGCTTGTTGCTTCTGATTTACCCGCACCTCCAGCAGTTGGAGCAGGCCCAGGAGGCGGCGCCGGAGGCTGAGTGGCTAAGTACAAAGATTTTGATCGACGTAAGTCTATCCACGTAAAGCTTTATACAGAGACTCATGCGTCATTCAGAGTTGAACTCATGAAAAAGAAGCTGTCTATGCAGGAAGTCTTTGAGGATTTTGCTCAAAGGGTTGTGTCTGGAGATGGTTTTGCTCATCGTGTTCTAGAGACAATTGAGAAAAGAAAGAGAAATCGGGAGATTGAAAAGCTTTCTGAGACAGATGTTGAATCTCTTTTTGATGCAATAGAAGATAATCAAGGCTATAAGGGATGATGTTTAGAAATTCTAGGAAGCTCAAAGATCTTGAAGCTGAAGTGAGAGATCTAAAGCTACTTTGCACTCAATTAACCAATAACGCTATTTCTTTAATGAAAGAGCAGGCGATGCTTGCAGATGTTTTAAAAAAAGTACTCGAACATCAAAAAGTTATCGACAGGCTTATAAATACTAAATACACAATCGCTACGGCGAATGATGATGACGACATTATCCACTAGGACGAAAAATGGTACAGGCATTCTTAGATTCAAGACTTAGCAAATTTATCTCACGTAAATTTCTCGTATGGCTTTCCGCCACCGGACTATTAATGGCTAGTAAGATCGACGGAGAGCAGTGGGTTTACGTCTCGATGATCTACATTGGAACCCAGGCAGTTATTGATTCCTTCCTCCAGTGGAAAGGTAAGGGCAGGTGATATTTCTTTCTAAAGCATGGGCCTGGATTAAAAAGTCTTGGAAGCTGGTTATCGGTCTCATTGTGGGCTTCCTTGCCGCATTTTTTACGCTAAGAGAAGGTCCTGTCTCTGAGGGCTTTAAGGCACTTATGAAAATACGCAAGGATGAAGAAGAGCTGGAAGAAAAGATTGAAGATGAGCTTACATCTCAATCTGAAAAAGAAAAGAGAATCGACGAGGAAACACAAAAGCGCCTCGCAGAGATAGAGCAGCAGTTCAAGGAAAAGAACCAAGAACTTGAACAAGACAAAAAAGAAGAAGTAAAAAGAATAGTACGGGAAACCGACGGTGATCCGAGTGAGCTAGCCAAGCGCCTCAGTGAATTGACAGGTTTATCCGTAGCTAATAATGATGTAGAATAGATTGATACGGAGATATCATGAGCGAATTTGATTTTATTGATGATTATGCTGAGCCTCAAGCTAATCTTGAGACTCTTGCTGAGAATGCTGCAGAGTCAGCCATTAACATTGCCTTCATCGGTGTTGGCGGAGGTGGGTGCAAGATTGCCAAGGCTTTCTTGGATCTAGGATTTACCAAGACAATCCTTCTTAATACGACCACCAAAGACTTCCAGACAGGCATCAACGAGGATCACCTTGTAGCTCTTCCGGGGGCAGACGGCCTGGCTAAGAACATTGAGCTTGGGCGTCAGGTTCTGGGTGAGAACAGCGCTTTTGTAGAAGACGCTCTTCGGACAAAGCTAGGCAAGGTTGATTGGCTCTTCGTCTGTGCAGGCGGAGGAGGCGGTACCGGATCATCTGTTTACACTCTAGACCCCGTCTTCAAGAGATACCTTGAAACCAATGAGGCAACTGGTAAAGTTGTCTACGTTATCTCCCAGCCTACTGCACAAGAGAAGCTTAATTCTACCATCAAGAAAAATGCAGCATCCCTTCTGAAGGATGTTCAAAAAGATCCCTACGTTGTTCTTGACAATGAGAAGCAGCTTAATGCTTTCCGCGGCCGGGTCGGAGTGCTAGGACTTTACCCAGCAGCGAACAAAGCTTTCGCTAAAATGTTTTGGCAGCTTCTTCGTCTTGCTGACGAACCCTCACCCGTTCAAGTGTTTGACGGTAAGGATCTTGAGAGATTTTTAAGCTCACCCGGCCGTATGGTTGTAGGTTCTTCGATTTGTGCACCAGGACCTAACTTAGGTGTGCAGCTCTACCAGACTTGCCTAAATAATTCTCCTTGCCCGACGCCAAAGGGGCACGCTGAGACAGGTGTTCTTCTGCAAGTAATCACTGAAGATCATGCTAACGATGTAAGTATCAGCGGGCACCTTGAAGCATCAACTGCCTACGTGGGCGGAAGAACCAATACACTTTTCTCAGGCATTTATGTTCGCGATGATCTTCCGGGTCTCGTGACAGTATTAGCTTTGGGCGGCTTGAAGTGAGATTTCTCTTAGCTGCTGCACTGATTGTTGCACCGCAGCTATCTTATGCTGAGTGTGCTGATCTGACCCCGCTTAATCAAGGGCAAACAGCCCCGTGTGACGGCGTGCATGTAAAAGCAGCAGCGATGGCTAAGATTGTAGTTGATATAGAAAATGCTAAGAAGCAGTGTGATCTTCGGGTAGATGAGCAAAAGAAAAAATCCGATGCTATATGCACCGGAGAGCTTGGTAAGCGCGATGTTGAGATCCTCACAATAAAGAATATTCACGAGTTAAAAGAGGATATGCGGAAGAAGCAGATTAACTTTCTTGTAACTCAACTTGATAAGTCACAGCGCCCTGGCTGGTATTTCGTTGCAGGTACTGTAGCAGGAATTGCAGTCACTATGGCATCTGCTTGGACTTTAAACCAGATAAAATAGCAGTGCAAGACCATATTTATTTCGACTCACTGTTACCGGAGTAGATAATGGCCGTTAAGATCACTGAAACTGCCTTGCGAGAATTTGTAAGGAACATGCTTCTAGAAGAAGCAGGAGACGATGCTCCCGCAGAGGAGTCAAATCCACCTGCGGTATCTGAAATACCAATGGATAAACCGGATACTCCTTTAGAGGCAGATCCCCAAGTTGTTGATAATGAGCTTGGACCACCCACTGCAGATCCTTCCTACGTTCCTGATGGAATGCCTGAACTAAAAGTTGCAGTTGGAAAACTTCTAGATGATGTTCCTGATTCTGCAATTGGAACTGCTTATAAAATAGTTCGAAAATCTTTGGACAATCTACACAGCGTTCTAAGGCAAAGATCTGAGATTAGCCCGGGAGTAGAAGTTGTCATACCCGGTAGCTTTGAACCTGGGGATCCTATTTCTACTGAAGAGCCGACTGATATCCTTGACTTAAGCGAAAGCACAAGCTTGGAAAGATTAGTATACTTTATTTCTGAGGCACCTTATGAACCCGGGCGCGTAAGCATGGACAGTTCTTTAGTTAAAGGCGCTTCCGATCCTACAGATCCCTTTGCGAATGTAGAATTCGGCGAAGAAGAAGATGAAGAGTTCGAAGAAGAAGAAATAGAAGTTTCTCCCGCATCCCCGGGCGCACGCAGAGTCGTAGATATCCCAAGGGGCGATGTAACTGCAGGAGGATTCGGATCTGATGATGTTCAACCTGACGCTGATCTTGAGAAAATGATCGGAAGTCAAATGTCTTCAGCGCAAGCTGAAAAGATGAGGAAAGATAAGGAATCTGCAGAAAAAGCCCAGGCTGTTATCGACAAAGAGCAGGGTGTAGTTTCTCAAATGCTAGTAGACAAGAGTTTGGCTAAGAGGATTGAAATCGCAAAAGAAATGTTTGCCAGCAAAGCAAGCGCCATCGACGCGGCCCTCGAGAAAGGTGATGATTTAGACACTGTTCTTAATTTTGACGAACTTGAGAGAGTTCAAGAAGAGCTTGAGGCAACAGATGCGTTCACACAGTCAATGCAAGCAGGATCATCAAAGTTCAGCGAAATGTCTGACGACCTTAAGTCGAGATATGCAGATGTTTTTCTTGGTGGCGGTGAGCCGATGAAGTCCAGTGTATTTAGAAACCTTCAAGATTCTGCATTCATGAAATTTATGATGGGCCTAGCTATTGGCCCTGATATATTCGATGAGAAGTTTGTTGAATTTATAATTTCTCCTCCTGAGGATGCTAAGAAAATTAGAAGCTTCCTGATAAAGCACACTGACGTGGCGAGAATAATGTCAAACCCAACAGCGGGAGGTGTTGAAAAAGTCCTGGACCAGCTTCGTGAAAAGTCCGGCGGCAACGATCTAGTAGATCAGTACAGGCATCTTGTAACTCTTTACCTAGCTAATGACATTGATTTTCCCGGTGCAAAGTCTTCAAAGTTTCATTTCAATAAGAAGGTTGGAAACGAAGCTTTAGAGAAGGCAGTATCTGGTCTTATTCGAAGAGGTGAAAAAGAAGACTATGATAATCTTAAGCAGCTTCTTAACGATCCAAAGAATAAGAAGACAGTTGCAGGGCACTTGGGTAAGGATTGGAAGATTGAATCCTGGAAGTCTAAAGAGGCAGAAGAGGAAGTTCCTGATCTAGAACCTCAATCGGAACCCAAGGCTGAACCAGCAATAAAGCGCTCATCTGGTGGAGGAACTTTCCGCCGCCGGCGAACAGAAACCGAGATATCTGAGGCCATGACGCCCGCAGATGCTATCTTACAATCAGCACCAGTAAATCCCGACCTTGACAAAGCACTTCTTCTTGTGAAGGGTATTGCATGACTAAAGGCTTCTTGAAGGAGCTTAGTAGCGCACTTAGGCAGGGATCTGCTGAAAAGCAGGAGTATGCTTCGAGACTTCTTTCTGAGATGTCAATGCCTGTACTTCCTAGAGAAAATTTGAGATCTAAGTGGGAAGTTTTGGAGTCACCAAAACGCCTTGCACGATCATATACATTTCCAAGTAGTAAAAAATTGCAGGAATTTATAAATGAACTTTTAGAGTACCAGGGAAAAACAAATCACTCCGGAGACATTAGAATCAATCACGGCGATGTAACAGTTGAAGTCTACACAAGGGACTTGAACTGCCTTACAGAGTTAGATTATGAGTATGCCAAAATGGCTGATCTTATCTACCGAGACCTGGAGTATTACAGTGATTAATCAGAACGAAGAAAGATTTTTTGCTTCCGAAAGCCTCCAGGGAACTTTGACACCTGATTTGCTAGAAGGAAGATCTACTGCAGGCTCTTTTGCCTTGATAGCAGGAGATCAGGAATATGAGCTTCATTCTTATGATGAAGGACCGGCAGGCGTCACTATGATTTTTAATTGCAGCGCTGATATGTTGCCGGCAATACTTGACACAAATGTATCAGGTATTAATTTGCGCTGCGGAAAAAATGAAATAACCCGGGATCTTTCGAGATATGAGATCAGCTGGGATATAATTAGAATTGGGTCATCTAACTACAAGGTGACACTATCTTTTTCGAAGAACCAGGCAGGAATAATAAATGGCTAACGAGAAATCAAATCCAAAGCCCGCTGAAAAAAATACGCAGGCCACTCCTCCGGGACCGTTTGATAAGTTTATTGATGACCAGCTCAAGAGAGAGCAGAAGAATATAGCGCGCCACAAAAGTGTAGCCGATCACGGTGAAACACCGCAGCAGAAATACAACAGACTTTACCGAGAAAATCCCGGTAACAAGACGGTCTGGAGAAAAAAATGAGTAAGAAGATAACAACGGGACCTCAGCTTGAGAAGTTCCTGAAACGCCTTGTAAGTGAGAGCATGGACCAGGCCCAGGAAGAGCTTGAAAACTTAAGCGAAAATTCTATTCCGCATCTTCGAGAGCAAGAAGAAGCCGAAGAAGAAGTTGAGGAAGAAGAAGTTGAGGAAGAAGAAGTTGAGGAAGAACCTGCTGAAGAAGATGAAGTAGACGTTGATGTTGAAGATGAAGAATCCGAGGAAGTAGAAGTCGACGTAAGCGTAGATGAAAAAGATCCAATGCAGCGTCCATCCGCAGAAGATCGTGCTCCTAAGAAGCCAGAATCTGGGGGAGAAGTCACCCTTGGAAACATCCTGTACAATATCAATCACATTCGAAGCGGGCGATCTCTTAAAGACCCAGAAGTTCGGAGCAATCTCCAGGACTATTTTAATCGCCTGAGCAACCCAGAGAGAATGGCACTCTCAGAATTCTTAGAAGGGCTCACTGATGTTATTGTCAAGGGAGTTCCTGCAGAGGATGCAGAAGATCCTGGCGATGAAGTCAAGATGAGCGAGCCTGGTGCTGATTCGAGCACCGAAGAAGTTGAAACTGAAGACGAAGTCGAAGTCGAAGAAAAAACTGCTGAAAAGCCAGCAGAAGATTTAACCCCACCAATCCAAGTACGGAGATAAAATGAAGACCACAACTATTACGTTGGGAAACGGAAGTGTTTTAGAAGTGCAGCATACGCCTGAGTTCATAACAAAGGTATCAGCGTGGAAAGGCGTCCAAGAAGAAAGGATTAGCCCGCACGATATAAAGGATTTCATTAGGTCATCATTTAAGATCGCAATGGATGACGGATCATTAGAAAAGGTAGAGGCCATCTAAGTGAACGAGAAGCTGCTCAGACAGATCATTCGTGAGGAGCTCCAGATGCTCTCAGAGGCAAGAATGATGAAAACGCGTGAAGGTAGTCGTGTTGACTATGCGTCTGAGGAGTACATCGCGGAGCTTGAGAAAGATCTTGAAGAGCTTGTAAGCATGAGAA
>Ga0208299_1003119_pt1 | contig 10611 bp, 16 predicted proteins | sample 15_taG_FD_184089 | JGI IMG/M metagenome (GOLD analysis project Ga0208299, IMG submission 184089) | Marine viral communities from the Subarctic Pacific Ocean - 15_ETSP_OMZ_AT15312 metaG (SPAdes) (version 2) | ecosystem: Environmental > Aquatic > Marine > Oceanic | place: Pacific Ocean | collected...
CTATAATAGATAAGGGTGGTATATCTGCTAAAGATATTGTAGTTAAATCAAGACAACTACATGGAGAGAAAGAACTTGGCGTTATTATTGTGGACTATTTACAGATAATGTCTTATGATAAATCAAAGGAAGTAAGTGAATTAGGAAACATAACTAGAGAATTGAAATATCTTGCTAAAGAATTAGACATACCTGTTATTTTATTATCTCAATTGAGTCGTGGAGTAGAATATCGTGGAGATAAACGCCCTCTTATGAGTGATTTACGCTCTTCGGGTGAGATAGAACAGGATGCTGATGTGATTATTATGTGTTACAGAGATGAATACTATACTAAAGAAGAGTCTACAGAGAAAGGATTGGCAGAAATAATCATAACCAAGAATAGAATGGGGCAAAGTGGTACTGTTCAATGTAAATTTGAGGGAGATTTCTCAAGATTTTCAACCATGGAAAGGGATATATATGGCAGATAGAATAAAACATATAACCCAAGAGAGGTTAAAAGAATTATTTGAACTTACAGATAAAGGATTGGTATGGAAAACTTCTAGAATAGGGGCTTCCACTATCGGCAAAGGTTCTTATATTCATAAATCAACTGGATATAAATTACTTAAAGTTGATTATCGGCAATACAGAGAACATAGATTAGTATGGTTGTATGTTCATGGAACTCTTCCTAAAATGTTAGACCATATAGATGGAGATAAGACAAATAATGATATTAATAATCTTCGTAAGTCTACACAATCTCAGAATATGCACAATATGACACTATCCTCTCATAATACATCGGGTGTAAAAGGTGTTTCATGGAATAAACGAGCACAAAAATGGAGAGCAAGGATAAAACTCAAAGGAAAAGAAATTCACATAGGTAATTTTGTAACTCTTGAACAAGCAGAGGTTTCTATTCATAAAGCAAGAAAGAAACTACATAAGCAATTCGCAAATCATGGAGTATTAAATGTCTAAGATAACAGAATCAGCAAGGGGTATGCCTTGCCAAGTACAATTAAGTGGCTGTATGCCCGATACTGAAACAGTAGTTTATGCTCATTTGAATGGTGGGGGTATGGGAACTAAGCAATCAGACTTGTTTGGAATGTATGCTTGTCTTAATTGCCATGATATTTTAGATGGAAGAAAACAATTAAGCCCACCATTAGAGAGTGAATGGTTAGAACTAGAGGTATTAAGAGCAGTAATAAATACTCAAAAAATACTTCTCCGTAAGAGATTAATTCAGTTAAAATAGGGGTTCTTTTTTTAAAGGAGAGAAATATATGTTAGATAAAATAATGGGCATCGCAGATGCTAGTATAAATGTAGGTATTAAACTGATTAGTTTGGCAATTGTTTTACAGATTGTCTTTGGTCATAGCGTACCTTTCTTGGGTGGTAATGTAATCGGAACAATCATCGACATCATATCACAATTAGGTGCTGCTGGTTTAGTTGGACTTATAGCATCAGTAGTTATCTACCGATTGCTTGATGACGACATTAGAAAGGAGTTATCAGAATGAAAGACATTATCGACCAAGTGTTAAAGAATAAATCGCTTACGATATTCCTAGCGATTGTTGTAGTGGCTATGCTATTCGGATGGATTGGTGGCTGAACCACAAGATAACATCAACCCCTCTCACTATCAGAAAGGAGATATAGAGGTCATAGATTTTATTATTGACCAAGATATGGATTACTTTACAGCATCGGCTGTTAAGTATTTATGTAGATGGAGAGATAAACATAGAGGTGAGGGGCAAGTTGATGATTTAAGAAAGGCTAGATGGTTTATTGAAAAATTAATTGATACACTTATGGATAAGAATATAAAATGAGTCATAAGAAAGCACATCCTATTGTTAATAAACTCAAACACGCTGTTCGTCAGAATAGGTTATGGGTATCTAAAATTTATTTAGATAAAAAAAAAGAACAAAAGAAAGTAGGAGTAGTGTACAATGATAAGTAGAGTTATTCAAAAAGATAAACCTAAAGAAGCAATATTCAAAACTTTAGTACAAGATTACTTCCTAGAAAACCCAACAACACAAGAAGCAGTAGTTACCATTGGAAAGTCGAGGCGTTCAGATGCTCAAAATAGGCTTTACTTTGCATGGGTGGACATACTAGCGAAGGAAATAGGCTATTCTAAACAAGAGATGCACTTTGTTTTGGCTGATAAATTCTTAACTAAGATAGAATTTAAAACCAAAAGTGGTAAAGATATCTCTCAAATACCATCAACAAGGGAGTTAAATGTAGACGAGTTTATAGATTACATCTGTGAGATTGAGATGTTGTCGGGTGAGCATGGTATAAAACTCCCAAGAACTGATGATTATAGAATAGCAATGAAATATGAGAATAAATCAACATGATGCGTTAGACGAGATATCAAATAATATTAAAGATGCACTAGAGTTGGCAAGGGAAGAAGATACACCAAGAGATATGGAAATAAGATTTTTACTATGCTTTGTTTTAGATAAGATAGAACAACTTAGATATGATATGGACTGAAAAATTTAATATTAATCCTGTTCCAGCATCAAGACCTCGGGTAGCAAGATGGTCTACATACTACCCAAAGAAGTACACCAAGTTTAAAAAAGATATGAAAGCACTTACAAGTGAGTTGAATCAGACTCCCTCAGATAAGTTAGTCTGTGTCGGTTTAAACTTTATGATTGAGATTCCTAAGTCTTGGTCAAAGAAGAAGAGAAACAATTATGATAACACCTACTGTAGTAACAATGCTGACATTGATAACTACATAAAAGCAATCCTAGATTCTTTGAATGGTGTTTTTTTTATAGATGACAAACAAGTTGTGGAAGTTTTTGCTAGAAAGATGTACAGTAAAGAACCCCATATATTGTTCAAACAAATGGAGATAATAGAAAATGACGAGGGTAGAACTATGTGAAGCGTTGGCAACAGAGTATGCAAAAAAAGCATCAGTATTAAATTTAAAGTTTGATGATGCTTATAATAGATATTTAAAGAGATGTGAGATACGAAGTTATGATAATCTATTACAACAATTTACAGTAGGTGGTCTTGGTTCTACCATTAAAAAGATAGCAACTAGAAGTGTGGAGCATGTTATAATTAAATCTGATGACGATTGTGAGGATGGCGTATGCAAACTGTAGTATTAATAATAGTATTACAAGTTATGGTAACTCTGCTAACAGGATGTAGTGAATTTGAAACTAAGATGGCAGAGATAAATAGAATTGAAAATATTAAATAGAATCTATTTACTGATGTATAATACCCTTTTCAATTAAGTAATAGTATAATGAATGAAGCGACAGAACAAATTAATCTAAAGATTAATAAAAGAGATTTGAAATTTATAGATGCGAAGGCTGAGAGATATGGAATAAGTCGCTCATCTTTGCTAAAGATATTTGCTTTGAACGGAGAATTATCCGTAGCAAATTTAGACAGAGAGAAATTAAGGTTACCAGTTACATAGTTTTTTGGGGGAACTTCCGTCAATGAGTACATCGTTGGTACTATCATACCCCCTTAGATATGATAAGTGATAGTACGAGTTAATAACTATCGTTGATATAGGTATGTACAATCAACACAGGCGAGGGCATGTTTATCCCTTTTTTGGCAAGTTTACCTGTACTTGTGCCGAGAGAACAGGTATTTTAAGGGGATTCAGAGGGGATTACAGGCGTTATTATTGTTAAGTAATGGTAACCCTAAGGGTATTTATACTTCTCTTCCCATTCATCAGCACTTAACATTCTTCTATCCATGTGAGGAACACTTGGTCTTTCATATATATTAGAAAATGTTTCAGCCTTACGCCTAGTAGGGTTAGCAATGTGTGGATTCTTATTCATCTTTTCTTCATTGATAGTTTGTAGTTTACTTCTATCTCTCCAACCCAAATCACGACCCTTGTCTTTATCGTTGTATATGTTGTCATATACAAACTTTGCTTGACTATCCTTACTATCAGTAAGGTTTAATTTCTTTACCCATTTCTGGTAATCTGTTAAATGACTACCAGTAAATTGGAATAAACCATATCCCTTACCTTTCTTTTCTTTCTGAGTATGGCTGTATGTACCACCAGTTTCAATATCAATATTTGCCATAAGAGCAGGTATAAGATGGTCTTGAAAACCAGCCCTCTTTAAAGCATCTATAGTTTCTTGCTCGTCAGTAGTAAGTAAACCCATACTAGCCAAATAGCTTTTTGATATCAGCACTAATAGAAGGGCGAGATAAATCTTCAAACTCTTCTGGCTCAACTTCTTCATACTCTTGTGTTTCTGGATTCCATATCAAAGTTGGTTCTTTTACCCATGCTGGTTTCTTACCATACAAGTCCATAGCCTCATCAAAGCCCTCTTGGGTTTTCCAGTAAGGGTCTTTCTCATTAACGCTCCACATATTTGAGCCTTCTTCCATTGACCAACCTGCTTTTTCACCTCTAGCATTTGACTCTTCTGGTTTGTTTCTACCCTCTTCGGCATCAACACCACCATGACGCATTTTATCAGACTCTGCATCTGTTCTTTCGTCTTTGTCAATGTCATCAATTTCTTCTGGGGGTTGTACTCCATGAATTGGGTCTGTTACAATCGCATCTACAATAGAACCATCTTCATCTTCTTCCTTATTCTGACCAGTTAAATCCATACCACTACCTTTCTCTTTCTCTGCCATCTTTGGCTCAGTATCTTCAGCAGCAGCTTTGAAATTCATACCTTTACCTTTACCATCATCAGTATCATCTATAGGAAAAGTTTTTTTCTGTACAATTGGTATTCCTGTATCAATAAAATCATCAACAGACATATCATTAGCTATAAGTTGTAACTCATCTGTAAGAGTACCATCCCAATCATCAGCCATAATAGCATCATATAACTTCTGTTCATCAGCAGTCATCTCTCTATAAGTCTGTGCTTCTATGAAATCACCTTGGTCATTTCTGTTACCATCTAATCCTAATCCTGTTGATTTAGTATCTACCAGAAGTTCATTATTTTTCTTATCAGCTTCATAAGCAGCAATTGCAGCATCCGTATTCCTGTTCATAAGCGTACCATCTAACTGGGAATCTTCAGCTACTTCAGCCTGTACATCAGCTTCTAGTTGTTTTATCTCAGCTTTAGCAGATTCTATCTGAGCCTTTAACTCTGCTATTCTTACATCTCTTGGATGTGCCATATCTTTCTCCTATTAATATTTATTCTCTAGTGCCATATATCGGATAACCGATACTACCAAACATGGACTTTTTAATTGCATGACCCATATCTCTATCATTTCTATAAGCCTGTGTTATAGGTGAGAAAGATATAGGTGTAACTTTTCCAAACATCCAGCCCATCATATCTTTTGGACTACCTCTTTCTAATTTCGGCCCCGTTACCGAGCCACCAGCCAAGAAAGTTCTATCATCAGTTCCATGTTTAACTGACACATATTCTTTTCCTAAAAATAATTCTAATGCAATCTTAGGTGTAGTAGATGATTTGTTTAAGCCTGTTTGCATAGGGTTTGTAAGCCAATGCATCGGTTCTGCAATCTGTTTAGATACAACCATCTCTTCACCATTGCCCAAATCCAATCTACCTGTCAACCAAAATTCTTTTAAATCTAAGTCTTTATCTTTATCTGACATGAAGCTATGTAACATCCAAGCTAAAAACGATGTAGAAACAAATGCTCTAGCCATATATCCCATGTATAAATTCCACTCACCCATCTCTTTGGGGGTTAATTTTTTACCTTTAGCTATCTTTCCTACTAAATCTTTAGTCATACCAAGACCTCTGAAACCAATCCTGAGATTTGATATTGTCCAGTCAGGTGAGAACAATACAAGGTTACTTAACTTTGCTTTTGATGGTGTAGTCCATAAAGCAAACAGATTATATAAATTTCCCTTTGGATTATTAGCATTTTCTATTGCTTTCTTCTGCCATGCTAATGCTAACTTAGAGTGTCTTTGTCCACCATAAGCATCATTAGTAAATTCAGCAGCAGATGCTCTTGCCTCTGCCTCTGATAAAGGCTTCCAATCTCCTAGTCTAGCTATACCTCTTGGTTTTTGACTCATTAATCTTTCTTTCATAGTTAAATAAGTAAAAACTTTTAATCTATCATGGGCTATATCCCAAGTAACCTTATCTATAAATGCTTGACCCTTTGCTAAAGGTGGTGCATATTTTTCTAATAAAGCCTTAACAGTATTATAACCAGCGTCTACAAATTCACTAGCCTTAACACCAACTTCAACACCCTCTTGTGCAATTTCTCTTAGAACTTCACCATGTACAAAATCACCCTTGGTTTCTCTTCCACTTAAATTATCTATAACAACCTTTTCACCATTCTTACCAGAATGATAATCCCATTGTCCATCCATCATCTGTCTAACTTTAGCCATTCTTGCTTTACCAGCCTTGGTAAAATAAGCAGTACCAACACCAGAGTAGATTCCAGATAATACTAATGCTTGAGCATGAAAGAAAGAAAATGAAATTGCAAGTCTTTTTAAAGCATTATTAACTACAAGTATCTTATTTAATATTCCCTCACTACCAATCTCTGGAGCATAAAAATCATCTATTGCATTTTTAACTAATGGATGTACAACTTTATTTTTTAATGCTGGATGATTACTTACTTTATATCCTAGTTTTGTTCTTGCATAATCTGATGCTAATTCAGACATATCCATAATAACACTAAAGGCATTTTCACCATCCATAACTGCTGTATTCTCAAGAGTCTTAACAATATTTTTACCAGCAATCGCTTTGGACATTGACCTCGCATAAGCATCTAGTATTTTAAAAACATCAGTTTCAATCTCTGGAAATTCTTTTGCTAATTCTTTAATATTCCCTGCAAGTTTTCTAACATCACTATAGGCAGACACATCATCTAAATTTGAGCCTCTTCTATTTAGTGCTGCTTTAAAATCTTTAAATCTATTTGGATTAATCTGTACATTTTTAAAGATATGTGTAACATAATCTGCTACAAATTGTCCATCTTTAAGAACACCAACTTCTTTTGCAGCCTTCTCAAATCTAATCATTAAATCTCTATAAGCATCAACAGCTTTAATTTGTTCCTTATTAAGATTTTTCATTCTTCCTTCTTTCCCAAACGCACTTGCAGATGGTGGTTTAGAATAATCTTCTACATAAGATAGGAAATCTAACTCACTAAGACTAGCATCTTTTCCTTTTAATATCCTATGTAAAACATTTAAAGTTTTACCAGCTTGTATCTCTAAGGTTTTTTGAATCCCTATACTAGCATCAGCAACACCATAAACTCTAGCTTTTATTTTAGCTTGACTAAGGTTAATACCCTTAACAGTTCCTCTGAATAACAAACCACCAACCAATCCCATTAAACCACCAAGGGTTTTATCTTCATCAGCAATAAAGTAACCTAAACCTGCACCAATAGCACCTGCTTTTATGTATTGTTTGACTGTAGGCTTTGGTAAGTTTCCAAATTTATGTTTAAATATATAATCAAAAGTGCTTGAATCTCTTACAACTTCTGCATTTTCAATATTTTCCTTACCCCATTGTTCTTCCCTAGAAGTTCCCCAGTCTTTATCTTTAGTAGATTTTATTTTTTCTTTCTTTACTCTACCTAAAGAAAATGCTGCCTCTTCTTCTTTAGCTATCTCTCTAGCAGCTAAACCAAGAGCCTCATCTTTTGTATATTTATGTGTTCCATCTTTATTTTTACTTCCTTTATATATAGCATCCTGTCTATTTTTAATACTTTTATCTACATACGCTTCTATTTGTTCTGGAGTCATAGGGGCTTCACCCTCTTCCAAGCCCTTTCCATTTTTTTTACCAAATAATTCAGAACGAATTTCAAGAACTCTTGCTCTCCAGCGTGAGGCTCTTGTAAGATTATCTAATCCTGTAGGAATTACCAACTCTGGTGGCATATCTTTAGGCGACCTAAATTGTGGATTAGCGTCAGCATCAATTACTGGTTCTTCTGTTGGTTTACCTGTAGGCTTTGCTTTTGGTTTGGCATTTGCCGAACCAGTTTCTGCTCGTTCTCTTTTAATTCTATCTAACTCAAGTTTCCAATCTTTTCTTCTACCTTTAGGAGAAACATAAGTTAAAACACTTTCACCATTTTTTTGTTTTTCCCACTTCAATTGTCCAAAAGTTTTTTGTAAGATAGTTATATTTTTTAAGGCTTGTGAAGATTCAGCCTTATCTCTTAGCCAACTTTTACCTGTGCTTTTAGATATAGCACCAAAACCAGTACCAAGTAATGCACCAAAAGCTATACCTCTTTCTACATTCTCTGCTTTTATATGCCCATTGAATGTTAAATCATGTAAGGCTTCATAAGTTCCACCATACATAGCACCTTCTAATCCCCTACCTACTGCTGCTTTTGTTCTTTGAGCACCAACCATATTAACAAAACTTTTCATGTAAGTAGGTTGTACTGCCAATACACCTTCAATAGTACCTGCATTTTTTGTTGCTAATGCTCTATTAGCTGCTGTTGCAAACTTACTCATAGTTGCACCAGTAGCCCCTGGAACTCTTAATGCTGATAGCAACAATAACTCTGGGTCTTTAAGCACCATACCCGCAACACTTCCTAAAGTATAAGTTGGTTCATTAACTGCCATCTTAGCAAACTCCCAAAGACTAGATAATGTACCTAAATCTTCAGCACTATACCCATATCTTTGTTGAACATCTGAAATATCGCCCTCTTTATTATCATAAGCATCATACATATCAGCTTGAAATGCCTTCATAATGGCGTTATTAGCCTCTCTATCTGCTTGTTCTAATTCATCTAATGGTCTTAATTTCTCCATATCTTGATGATATTTTTCTAAAGCAATGGAATCATAATAACCTATTTGATTTCCCCATTGTTCTACTTGCTCACCAAACCACCTAGTTTTTTCTTCATCTGCTGTACCTGCTAGTTTTTGACCCCATCTAAATATCATTGATTTAGTATCACCAAACCCACCAAAGAATCCACCCAACTCTTCATACTTGGGTGCTATATCTCTATAGTATTGAATTGTAGTATCTCTTTCTTGAGCAGACTTGTTAGAGTCTATAGCTACAATGCCAACGCCCTCTATAAATTGGTACGACATATTATGCTATTCCTTGCCCTGTTGGTATAATCCAACCACTAACATTGTCATCTGTAACTTCATAAGTATTCATAACAAGACCACCTTCTCTTTCTATCATGCCATTTATTCTAGCTTCATATTCTTCTTCGGTTTCTCTAGGAAATATTGGATTAACCGATTTTAAATATGTTCTTCTAGCTTCAATAGTCTTACTATCAGCATCATGTAAACTATTTTCGCCTCGTCTAGCTTGTTCTTTCTCTAATAATCTAAGATTTTCTTTTTGTATCTCAGATAATTTTTTAGTCTTTTTTAAATCTATTATAGATTGTGCTAAAACTCCATCATCCATTAGTTCCATATCATTTGGTCTTAATTCAGTACGAAATTCTGGATTAACAACCATAGTTGATTTTCCATCTTTAGTATCAAATTTAACTACAGATTGTAAAAAGTTTACAATATCTGTATTACCAAACTGTGTTAAATCTTCAAAGAAATCTTGTGTAAATGTTGCATCATTACCCATAAGTTTTCTAATACCAGATTTACTTACATTGTCCATTCTTAAACGATTTGCATAATTATCAATTTGACCTTGTAATTCTGATTTGGCATCTTTTAACATTCTATTTATATCTACTGGTGTAGCTTCTTCCCATTCAGAATCAGTATAGCCATACAATTGTTTAGCATAAACTTCAACTACTGGTCTTGTTAATAGATTATTACCAAGTGTTTTACCAACATTCAAATAATCTTTATCTGTACTTGCATCTTTTTCAACTTCAGTTTTATATAATTGATTAGCAACTTCTGTAATTTGGAAAGAATAATCTGTTAAACCTGCTTCTGCAAATTGTTTAGCAACAGTTCTAAGTTCTTCAGAGGTTCTAGGGTCTGGATTATTAGCCATAATATTATCAATAATGTCTTGTTTTTGCATTTCTACTTGTTGTCCACCTAACATACCACCAATAGATTGACCTTGCATATCACCCTGTAGGGCTGTACTAGCTGTCATAGGGGCATAAGCAGTTCGGTCTAATTGACCCCAACCCATTGCTCGTTCATTCATAGCATTGTTAAGAGAGTTCTCTACATCCCATCTATTACTAAGAATCTCTGTATCTAATAAACCCATCTTATCTCCTTATCTGTTAAATAGACTGCTAAAAGTATCACCAAATAGTCCACCACTTCCACCTTGTCCACTCATTCCCATCATATCCCAAAGACCTTTTTTTCTAGTAGCATCCGTAGTCGCTAATTGATTAGCAATATTTATAGACGCAGCACCTACTCCAGCACCTTGTATTTTTCCACCAGCAGCATATTGACCACCAGCACCTAACATTTGATTAGGTTGTCCAGCCATAGTTAAAGCGTTAGACACATCCATTGATTGTCTACCTCTTTCTGCATCTAGTATTCCTTGTGATTGTGCT
>Ga0208299_1003122_pt1 | contig 10599 bp, 8 predicted proteins | sample 15_taG_FD_184089 | JGI IMG/M metagenome (GOLD analysis project Ga0208299, IMG submission 184089) | Marine viral communities from the Subarctic Pacific Ocean - 15_ETSP_OMZ_AT15312 metaG (SPAdes) (version 2) | ecosystem: Environmental > Aquatic > Marine > Oceanic | place: Pacific Ocean | collected...
TTACTACTTTGAAAGCTTCAACAACAAATCCCAACGCCATCTTGGAACTACCAAAGGATTTGAGGTAAGCAGGATCAACAAAAATAGGATTGAAATTGCGATCTACCCTGCCTATCAGCAGTTTTTCGTCTTTTTGGAAATCTTTGATTTGAAGCGTTTCTATGGTGGGTTTGTCGACACCATCGAGCAATGTTAGAGCATATGCTGTATATATACTTCTCTCTATTAACATGTTTCTGGCTTTTTGGCTATTATTTCCTGAAAAAGTTGTCATTCTTCTTCGTCCTTCAAGGTGCCACCCGTAACCCACCTAGCTTTAACAACTGTTTCAAAGCTGCCAGGCTTTATGGAGGAGGCTACCTTAGTAATTAGATGGTATCCACCAACACCCATAATATTTGCCCAAGATCTTTCAATAGCTTGTCCTTTTTGGAGAGGCTGAGCTGGTCCCTGCTCTCCATTTCCTACTAAATACCCCAATTCCTTATAATGATAAGGCTTACCGACACCCATACTGGTCGGATCAAAATAGATGTGCTGACCTGGCGAAAACAAAGTATTCCCCAGCATCTTGAAGTCCGCATCATACACATTCGACAACTGATTGAATACAAACGCGCCTTCTGCTGCGTATCTCGCTTCTGGAAGATATTCTTGATCTGTCTTGTTGAGTTCCACACTCTTCAATAGTCCTCGATCTGCCCCAAAACGAAAGTGGAGAATTCCCTTCTTTACATCATCCTCGTATATCCCGTGAAGGTTGCCTGGGGTCTGCTCTTCCATAGTTACTACCAAATATTCATAAGGAAGGACCATTTTGCCTGCATCTTTGTCTTCGTTAAGTTGTTCTTGAGAAAAGAACAAAGAGTTATCAGAAGTAACTTTATGCAAATCCACAGTATTATAGAAGTTATCCTCTAGTGTCCAAAACGTAGTATTTTCTATGAGCTTTGGCGACATAAATAGTTTTGTTCTAGCCCGAAGATTACTGTCTATCTTGATTAGTCCCTCAAAACAGTCTCTACCTAAAAAGTTGATCACAGTATCAGAGAGCAAATCATCCAAAAAAGCAAAAAAGGAATAGTATGTCTTCTCTTTTGACAAGATATTATCGATCATAAACTCTGAAAAAGTCTCCAAGGATATCGGAATATGAGCTAGATTGATATTCTTGGTTATGAGGCTCCCTTTCATACGATAAGATAAGATTCCCAGAACCATTCTAAATCTCTTGACTATTTCTTTGATACTTTCAGGAATATTTTGGACATCTTCTAGTATTTGCTGCTCAGATTTTGCTTCTCCTTCAAGATCTCCGAGAATGCCTAGAGTTCGAAGAAGTCCATTAACAGCCTCAAATCCTGGGCGATCTACTTGCGCTCCAACCCCTCCATAATATGTTCTTTCTCCAAGCACTGACTCCATAACTGTGGCTATAAGGTCTCCGAGATAAATAAAGTTTATTGGTACCTCATTGACCCTATCTAGTTCAGTAACGATGGCTTCCTGGGTCTTTTCAATGTTTTCATCCAGAACATCCTGTTCGAACGCTCCGCTTATGATCGAACCCTCTATGCCTCCAGAGTTAGTAATCTCGACTAGCTCAATATTTACAGATTCAGGAGCAGGCTCTCCTTTTGAAGCCCAGTTAAAAAAGTTATTAAAAACCTCTCTTTCAAGGTTATATGAGTAAACCATCCCAGCTTCATCAAGTCTTTCCAATATACCATCGTACATCACTTGCTTTATCAGAAGGAATACTTGCTCTCTACCTTCTTGTAGCTTCGCCAACTCTTCTTTTTCTTTTTCTGTCTGCTCTTTTCCTTTAACAGACTCCCTTAGTGTATTGATTTTTTTATCGATCTCGTCTATTTGTTTCAGATCAATAAAACCACCAGCAGGAAGTAGAACATTGAACTTCTTATCCCTCATCAGCGCTTCCAGGCGCCCCTTATATTTGATGACAAGCTCAAATGTGCCATCTTGTGCGAAGTTGAAAGAGTGCTCCACAACAGTCAAATACATTGATTGTCTTTGTTTGACTAAATCTTTCCGCATTTCACTTGAGAGACCACTTTTTGGGTCGTAATATCCAACATCTACACGAATTTCATAACATTCTGGTGCGTATATTTGACCATAGGTTTCCCCAGACTCTCTACAGTTTGGCTGGACAATGAGGTCTAAATACTTATATTTTTCTGTTTTGCCCGTAAGCGCGTCGAGGCCATCTCGCACTTCTAGCAAGGCCGAGAAATGTTGAAAAGATAAAGTAAGGACCGCACTTATGTCTCTTGTTGCCGTAAACGGATCTGTCCCAAGGAACTCCCAATCAAAAGATTTTACACCAGAGGCTATTCCTTTTGCATACATTGGTTCTGGAAAATTTGGATGCTGAACTGTTAGTTGCTTGCTGATACCATCTAGGCGTGTTTTATTATCGAACTCAAACTCGACTATCTTTACAGGGGTTGCTTCATTCTGTCTTCTATGGACCTTGAAGAGCCTAAAGTACGGAGATAAATGGGAATAATCGTGATTTGTTATTTCCGACAAGCTTGTTGAGCCTGGTTTTGCGCTCAATCGATTAATAAACTCGGATCCTTTGGCTTCAGGAGCTTCGCTGGCCAAGTATACTTTTGGCTTATCCTCTGTATTGGAATAATATCCAGGCTGCATGATGATATTTAAATCTTTCTCATCATGAGCTTCCGCAGGGGTGGTGGTTAGTAGAAAGTTTTTGTGATGTATGGCTAGCTGGTCCATATGGTACAATAAGAAGCACTGCTTTGTTCCCCGAATGATCTCCGGTAAGTCCTTTCCTGTTTCTTCTTGGAGGGCTTCTAGTTCTTCTTCTTTTTCTTTTTTCGCCTTGCGAGCATTTTCTGCTTGTGCTCTTTTTAGTCCCTCCTCCGCAGATAGTGCTGCCCTTTCTTGTGCAGATTCGCCTCTGGCGCCAGTGGAACCCATATAAGCCTTTGTATCACTTTGAGTTGTTCCGTTTGCCATCTTCTATCCGCCCCTTACCGAGCACCGATATTGAAGAAAGAAATAACTTCCTCAATCGGTGTCGGGATATAAATCGTAGTTCCTAGCTCTACATGACCTTCTGTTGGTTTTTCATTATACCAGGCAATAACCCACCAAAGCTTAGGATCTCCATAATACTGATTTGCTAGTTTGTAATACTTATCGCCAAGCTTCCAAGTATGCTTTTGGCGAACAAAGCGGCTTCTTACTTTGGCTGTTAGTTTTGGCCAACGTGGTGTGCGGTAGTGAGTGATCTTGGTCAGACCTCTCCCTTCAAGAATCTCTTCATAGAGTTCTTCGGTATTTTCTATTAGATTTTCGGTTCCGTGTCTTGGCATTGTTTCTGGGTTATCCCGTTGTTATTCTATTGGTCCAAAATACTTAAAAAAAGATGCTGCATTCTCAGCAACTGCAGTATCTGTAACAAGTTGTTCGGCTTCTGCGCGCTGTCTGTCTAAATTGCTTTGTGCTTGTGTAGCTTGACTTTTCTGTTCGTCTGATTGAAACACTTTTATCGGCTGTTTTGGTAAAAATATTCTTTGCTCACTCTCGTGAAGCACTCTCAATTCCATATCTACCGATATCCGGACAGGAACAAGATTTTCGCCAAGAACCCTTGGGTTCTTTCCTATATCGAAGTTATCCACCGGATTATAACTCATACCCTTCATCGCACATAGTAGAGGTCCACCATTGCCATCTGTTATATAGTTAGCAAACCTTACCCTAAGAAGTGGTGGCCTTGATAAAGTCAGAGCATTTGCCGAGTTTTCATAGGTTGGATACTGAAAATTCATCAATGTTGAAACCCCAATTAGTGCGTCTTGCATATTTTCAATTGTGTCGTCTCCAATATCAAAGGAAAAGCTTATAGTCCTAGAAGTTGCCTGATATGTTGTAATAGGATCCATTCTACCAAAAACTTCTTCCTCTTTCCATTTAGTATCTAGCTTATCGGAGAAAGATTTGATTTTTATTCTCCGAAATAAGATAGCTTGACATGTAGGGACATGTTCTATGACTAGACCAATAGCACCATTAAGTTCTTCTTGGGCCTTGTTTCCTGCTTTTCCAAATTGAGACATTTATGATACCACGCTAGCTATTTGTTTTCGTACACCTTTCATTAATCTATTGTTCGGACCCATATCTTTCAATTCTACCTTGTTGACTGCTACGCTGAACTCTTCGTCTCCAACCGACAAACCAATATCAAAGGTAAAGTGGTCAGGGCCTGTTGCTGCCCCTGCTGCCCCTGCTGGAGTTGCTCCCCTGGTTACGCTATCGATAGCTGCGGAGCTAACTGCTAAAGCTGGAGCGGCTGCAGCCATTGGGACAAACATTGCCGTCATAGTAGTGGCCTTAAGAGGCTCCATTTCGTTAACCTTGTCAACAATACTAGCTACAGACTTAGCTGTGCTAGCTAGGCCGGAAACGAGAGTTGTGCTGAAGAAACTATTCATTGCAGAAAGAATTTTCGGCATTGCCACAAAAGCAGCCGCAATAGATGCAGCAACAACTGCAAAAGCGAGCAGAAAAGGCAAAGCTGTTGCAGCAAAGGTCGCCATTCCGCCTGCAGCAGCCGTAAGTCCAGATCCTGCTGCCGTTCCTGCTGGACCCAGGGAGGTAAATGCTAGAACAAGCGACCCCACAAATGTAAGGAGTCCCATAATGGCCACCGAAACAGCCTTTATTTCATTAGGAATCCAAGCAGTGGCCCATTGAAAAGTGTCCAAGATCCACTTTAGCCCTGTCATTACAGGCCGCATAGAGACAGCAAACGACATAAAGGTTTGCTTAAGTTCATCCATAAGGGTATTAAATTCGCGAGTCTGATCTGCTAATTTCTCTAAATCTTCAGCTGATTTTTGAGGCTCCTGAATCAGATCTATTCTCCCTCTCATCATAAGCGCTAGCTGCTGTTCATTCAAGCCCATTGCGCTAGCTAATGCCTTCCTCTGGTAGTAGTCCATATCATCAAACGACAATCCTGCGGCGTCTATTCGGTCCTTCATTATTTCGAAACGCTTTGAAGGGTCTGTCTCCGCTACTAGCTCTAGGGTATTTAAATAAGGGCCACCTAAGAGCGCGTTGAGCTTGCCAACAGATTCAGCAGCAGAATCAAACTTATCGAACTTCTCAACTATACCAAGAATTTCCGTCAATGTCAAGCCTGTATTTTTGGCCTGAACCTCAAGCTTCCGGAAAGCGTCTACACCATTCGATCCTAATGCTGCGATTTGCGGCCCCATAGCAGCGAAATCATCAGCTATCTGGCTTGCAGAAACTCCTAAATCTCGTGCAAATGTGAACAGCTCCCTTTGGAGTCTGCCTGCTTGACGAGTATTTAATCCTAAGACTTTCGTTGCAAACTGTATATTCTTGGAGCTGGTCTGGGCTGATACTCCAAGTTCGTTTAGTATTGCTGTTGTCTTACCTAACTCTTCCTGCTGCTTTTCCGACATTTCAGTGAAATCTGTCACATTTATGAAAAGAGACTGAACTGACTCTCCTGCTTCACCTGCAGACACGCCGGCTTTATACAGGCTCCTTTCTAGACCGACAATATTGTCGTCAAATTCGCCAGAAGCTCCCGTAGCCTTTCGGAAGTTAGAGATAGACTGGTCTTGCTCGAAAGCCAGAGCTATAGAGGCTTCCAATACTTTATCTAAACCAGAAGTAAGTATTGATGTAGCGCTCGTAACCTTGCCCATACTTGCGCCAAGCGCTTGAGAGAACCCTGCTGGATCTGCTATAAACCTAGTTATTCCGTAAGTAGGTGTGTCTTTGAGGCCAGTAAGCCTGGCAATCATGTTGTCAGTAAAGGCTAGCTGTTCTTTTCTTGCTGCTATCCCTCGCTCTTCTTCATCTGCTTTTTTTTTGGCTTCAAGAGAAGCCTTTGTAAGCTCCTTGACCTGTTCCCTGAGGAATGCTAAATACTTTTCTTCTTCATCATTTCTTTTTTCAATAGCTTTGAGTCTTTCAATATCAAGCTGATGCTGTTCAGCTTCGTCTTCCAGCTGTTTTGCTGTATTTCTGAGTATTTTGGCATTCTGATCTAGAAGCTTTGTGGTGATCTCGTGTCTTTGGTGAAAGTTTCTGTTTTGCTCTTTTTCAATCTCAAGAATTTTTCTCTCAATTTCTAAACGAGCAGCAGACTTATCTCCCCCAAGTTCACCAGCTTCTTTTCCAGCATTTGTAGGATCATCAGGCGGCATATCTTATATTCCTATTTAAAAGGCCATTTAATGCCTGTTTCTCTTTCAAAACCTTTAGTAGCATTGTCTAATTTTGCCTTACTCTTGTAAGTAGTAGCGTGATCTAAACCATAACGTCTAGCAGTTTCAATATATTTCTTTTCGCTGCCAACTGCCTTTGTGAACGCTTCAATATCTTTCTTGTTCCCAGTGACTGACACTGGAATATCAAAATCGCCAAACATAGCATTTAAAATGAACTTAACCCAAGAACCAAACATGTATAGAAAACTTTCATCTAGCCTGTTCTCTTTTACCTCATTTAAATTTATCTTGATCTCCGTTATATTCTCTGATGTAACGGCCTGGAAAGATTGAGAGATATTTCTTCCTGCAGATCTCAAGATTAGGTAAAGTATTCCTTCAAATCTTTTTTCATAGTTCTTGATAGAGGAAAGCCTTTCCTCATGCTTATCAATAACACCCTGGTCATCCAAAGTCTTACGAATACTCTCAAGGCTCTTTTTGGCTTCATCGGGAGGAATCCCAATTTCTTTTGTGAGGGCATTTAAAAGTTGTTTATTAGAAGCCTCTTCAGAAGGGGCAGAAGGTGCAGAAGGTGCAGCACCAGCTGTATCAGTTGTAGTAGTCGCACCAGGCCGTTCCTCTTGTAGGAGAAACTCTTCGTTCATGATATCTTCCCTGACAACCCTTTTTGAAATAAAATACTTTTTCAAAATCTCAGCGGCACCTTTAATGCTCTGAATGGTTACACCTTTCTCTCTCCCTACTGACATAACCTTCATAGTTAGAAGTTTTGCAGCTTCGACCATATATTTGACAGTTTCACTTTTCTGATCGTCGGTCAACTCGGACGCAGGAGTGGGCTCAGGAGTGGGCTCAGGAGTGGGCTCAGGAGTGGGCTCAGGAGCGGGCTCAGGAGCGGGCTCAGGAGCGGGCTCAGGAGCGGGCTCAGGAGCGCTAACAAGAGCGCTCAATCTTGCAAAAATACCTCTTGAGTCGTCGGCGTTCAGAAATTTCCAAACTGATCCCAAGAGACCTGGGACGCCCACCTCGGGCTCGTTTGCTGCATTCAACCCTTTTTTAGCAAATTTATTTATTTTCTCAGCGCCGGCCTCCAGCGCTATAGCAACATTTCCTACAGGAGGAGGAAGCTTAGCGATCGCCAACCGGATCGGGCGCGGGATGGTCAGCCATGAATTTGTCCACCATACAATATTTTGAAGCTGAGCTATACTTGGCACTGGAGTTATTATTGTAGCAATCTTATCATATGTAGGGTCTGCCAAAAGCGCTCCCAACATCTCGTATATTGGTTTCTCACCTCGTTTCCACGCTTCCTTCGTGATCATCTTCCGAAGGTTTAACAAGTTTTCCGCGTGCTCTTCTGCTTCTCTTTTGGCTTTTTCCTGCTCGGGAGTTAGTTTCGGTGGTGGTCTTGGTACCTCTTCAGTATCGTCATCTGGGCCAAAGTCTTCCTCAATCGTCTCCAACAACAACGACCCTTCCAACATTAAATCAATCTGCTGATCCAAACATTCATATTGTCTTTGCGACCTTTCCAGCATTAGGTCGATTTCTCTATCAAGATTGCCCATTAATGTTGTTCTCCCTATTACATAAATAGTTTCTCTAAACAAAAAGACCGGAAGACATCAGCGCCTTCCGGGTTTAGATCCTTTCTTAGCTTCTTCATAAGCTTCATTTTCTTTTTTAAGCTGATCAGCAAGACGCTGAAGGAACCACCGACGAATCGTTATAGGTAGGTTATAAGCTTCCGTAAACGACCAATTGCCGTGATATTTTAAAAGAAAAAGCTCTTCATAAACAGATTGAGCATATTTATTGTTTAGACCAAAAAAAGTCAACCGTCATCGGTATGTCCACCTCCTTCTCGAATCCACACGATGAGCAAGTAAAGCCCTGTGTCATATCCAGTCCTGGGACGGTCTTGAGATATGCTGCGCGCAGATAGCGAGAGTCAAAAGCAGGCATTACATCAATGACCTGATTTATTGTTTTCAGTTCTTCTATTCCATTGACTGATACCATGATTTTTCTTAATTGATCTGTCAAGTTAGTTTCATAAGAACCTTTTTTTGTGGTCGACTGCATTTTAGCAGCCAATTCGTCCTCGTCTTTTGATGTAAGCAGACGAACTTCCACCTCAAACTTTGTTCTTGGAAGCTTGATAATAAAAGTTCCATAATCTGTTGGAGTAATATCATAATCCCCGAAATCATCTCCATGGTAAGCCACAACTTCAGATAGATCAAAAGCATTTTCGCTAATGGTCGCACAAGCAGGACAAGAAACCTTTGTTGTATATTCTGCTCCAAACCCATTGATCCGAGAAGCAATAAGAATGGCGTTTCTATCCCCTGTTAGTAGGGATTTTATATTGACCTTCTTGTCGATAATAACATTTCGCAAAAAACGATCAATAGCTAAGCCCTTTTTCAAGAGCGTTGGAGAAGTTAGAATATCTTCATCCTTGGCTGTCATGAACTTGATTTCAACATCTTCCTTATTATGAAGATAACTGCCCTCTGGATAGTAAATCCCTTTAGATGGCAAATCTACCAGTTCTGTTGGAACTGAAAAGTCCAACGAAAATGCCGCTTTCTCTGAAGCGGGCGCGTGAACAGGCTCGGGCCCTGCCGAAAACCTCTTACTATTGTCTCTCATTTACACCTCTTAAAAAATATTTATTAGCAATTGAACACTTGAGAATAGGCAGCTGCCTCCATAATATCGTCTGGTTTAACAATCTCGGGCTTCCCATCAGGGCCATCAACAGAAAACGACTGATAAGCTATTGTTAGGCTAATCTCTAGCAAATCATCGCTAGAATAATCAAGGCCCCCAAAGTCAATGTCTATTATAACTGGCTCAATAAGCCACCATTGCTCTAGTGTCTCTCCATCTGGTCCAAGCTGCTCAATCCGTACGCTGCCTATAGCTTTTCGAAAATCTCCATAATTGAAGTTGCCAGTATTATATCCAGCAGCCTTCAAAAAAGATAGTAATTTGCTGGTAGCATTTGGTTTAACTGGGTCTACCAAAGTCATTGTAATAGGTGTCAACCTAGGATAGGTTAAAACTTTTGTATCTGCCACCAATGAATTTATTGTTAGCTCGCCTTCGTTTGCTGTCGTAAACTTAAGTTTTGGTTTATCAACTCTCTTGGCATACCACCACACAAAGTTTGAATCGTCGCCACTATGCATAGATTCGGAGCTGCCTATCGAAACCCTAAAACGGAATTTCATCTTAGGATCAATAATCTCTTTTGTGTCTGTCCAGAACCCCATTTAGGGTACCCCTTTAGCCGGGTCCAGCAAATAGCTTGCTCTTACCAGGGCCACCGGGGCGCCTTGCGCCTGCAGAGGGCTCAAATGAAGCCCAATCATAGCGGAACTTCATGGTCATTTCAACCAAATCATCTGAGCTATAATCTAATTCTCCAAATGTAACTTCCTTCACCCAAGCGTTATTAAGAGTCCAAGTTTCTAAAGGATTACCCTCTTCATCAATCTGTTCAACGATTACACTCCCAAGCGCATCTGTGGAACCAGCCTTTGACATCGAGGCAAAATCTTCGACATTATTCGTACCTGCCGGAATCTTATATCCTGCTGCTTCTAGGAGATCTCCCATTGATCCTGCCAAATCTGGGTCAACGGGGTCGACAAAAGTAATAGAAATTTCATTCCACTCTGTACGGGCGGGCCAATAGTAAGTATGATTTAGATATTGATGCGAAGCTTCTGTAAAGCTAACCTGTGGCTTGTCTGCCTTCTTGGCATACCAAAGGTAGTCACTCCCTTGCATACCTGTCACTTGCACGCGAAACCTAAAACCTCGCTTGGGGTCTTGTGCTGGTGCGGCTGTCCAGAAATTATTTGGCATTGTGCGTGATCTCCTGTAATACTGTAATTAGTGTAGGCAAATGATTTTTCCCTTTAATCCTCGAAAGACGCGCCAGAGCGCATAATCATAAAGTCAATCGCAATAAACTCAATAGCCCTTGTCGGCTTAATTAGAATTTTTGCATACATAATATTTCGGTCAATAAGATCCGCAGTCGTAGTAGTTTCGTCCAAAACAACTCGGAAATCATCCACACCAAAACCAATCTTCACTGATGCCAGGAACTTATCTGCTCGTCCCTTAAAGTCATTCCAAGTAGCTTGAACATTGGGCTGGAAGAGTGTTGTCGAGGCAATCTGAGAGATACCACGCTTGACGTAGATCATTAGGCGTCGGACATTGATTCGGTCCAAGGCAGACTGTGTAGCCTGCAAGGTCTTTTGACCGTAAATCACAACACCCTCTGCTGGGAAGCTTG
>Ga0208299_1003123_pt1 | contig 10596 bp, 15 predicted proteins | sample 15_taG_FD_184089 | JGI IMG/M metagenome (GOLD analysis project Ga0208299, IMG submission 184089) | Marine viral communities from the Subarctic Pacific Ocean - 15_ETSP_OMZ_AT15312 metaG (SPAdes) (version 2) | ecosystem: Environmental > Aquatic > Marine > Oceanic | place: Pacific Ocean | collected...
AATTCTTATCCGTATACCTTTCTTTTAGAATTTGATGAGCTTCGCTGCTCACTTCTAGAACTTTGTTATTCTCACGTATATATAACATTTGAAGTTCTTTTAAAACGTCTTCTAACTCAACCGAATAAGATATATTAACTCTCATAAACTTTTGCACCTCTTTCTTAAGTCTAATTTAATTGATTTGACTAGTCAAGTCTTTTTATGTTGCTAATGATTTATATATGGCAGCTACTGCTAGCGTGGCAACGGAGGTAATAATTATCCAAATTAATTTTGAGGATGTACCCTTCCAACTTTCTAATTCGCGCAAGCGGGCATAAAGCCCTGAGTCGGGGTTATATACAGCTTCTTTAATCTTGCCGATATCCTCAGCCATTTCATCTTGTTTTTCTTTTACTGTGTCTATACTTTGTAACATACGATCAAACTTTCCATTAACCTCTGCCCACGCTACAGCGTTTTCTACTACTGCTTCGTCACTCATGCGTTATGCTCCTGCCACATCATATCAATAAATAGTACTAAACTTCTATAATAGCATAATTTGAAGTGATAAGAATGCCTGCTACTGAAACGGCATTTTGCAGCGCACATCGCGTAACACGAGCCGGGTCAATGATGCCCGAACCTAAAACATCAACAATCGCTCCATTATTGAAATCATAACCATAATTAATTTCTTCTAGTTGCACTTGATCTAAAATCAAATCCGGCGATTCACCAGCGTTTTTACACATCTGGCGTAAAGGTTCTCTAATTGCCTGTTGAACAATCTTTACTCCTAGCTCTTGCCAATCATTATCGATTGTATCTTTTACATTGTCAAGCAATGTTTGTGAGTGCTGTACTAAAAATGAGCCACCACCAGGAAGAATACCTTCCATTTGCGCTGAACGGACAGATTCTAAAGCATCTTCAATGCGATGGCGTTTTTCAATCATCTCAATTTCAGTGGCTGCGCCAACACGAATAACAGAAACACCAGAAGCTAAACGAGTAATACGTTCTTGTATCTTTTCACATTCACTCAGGCTTTCGGTGTCTTGCATGATGGCTTTAAGCTTCTCAATTTGTCTTTCTACTTCTTCTAAGTCGCCGTTGCCACCCACCATGGTGGTAAAATTCTTTGTAACCTCAATCTTTTTAACTTCGCCAAAGTGTGTGAGCTTAGCGTCTTTGAGCTTAACGCCCATTTCTCTAGAAATCAAAGTAGCGCCAATTGAGACAGCTAAATCTTTTAATATGTTTCTTCTTTCCTCGCCATAACGTGGAGCTTTAATGCCGCATACTCTCATTGTTCCGCGCATGGCATTCATGATGAGAGCAGCCAAAGCCTGTCCTTCTATGTTTTCGGCAATGATTACAAATGGTCGCGATTCGCGAGCCGCAATCTCTAAGGCTGGTAACATATCTTCTACAGCTTCAATCTTTTCGTCTGTTACCATGACAAGCGGATTGTCATATCTAACGCAGCCACTTTGCTCCTCGTTAATAAAAGCTGTTGCTAAGTAACCACTGTCGAAACGAAAGCCTTCCACTAAATCCAAACTAGTTTCTAGTGAGCGCGCTTCTTCAATTGTAACAGAGCCATCCTTACCGGCAAGGTCGACAGCCTTAGCTACTAACTTGCCAATAACGTCGTCGCCGTTTGCCGCAATTGTAGCTATGTTTTGAATATCTTCTACGGATTTAATAGAAGTAGAGGCTGCTTCTATTTCTGTCACTAGGTGATTAATGGCTAGCTCCATTCCTTTTTTTAGTTCAATGGGTGGAGCGCCAGCAGTAAGATACTTTTGTGCTTCGCGATACATAGCATAAGTCAAAACTGTTGTAGTTGTAGTGCCATCGCCGGCTTCTTGATTTGTTTTCTCGGCAGCTTGCTTAACAATCTGCGCGCCGGTGTTTTGGATTGGGTCTTCTAAATCAATAAACTTGGCAACCGTAACACCATCTTTGGTTGTGATAGGGTTTTTACCCTTTTGATGTAGTATCACAGTGCGACCCTTGGGTCCTAGTGTTGATGCTACATTTTCTGCAACAATTCTAATACCTTCTTCCAAGCCTTGTCGAAGGTTTTGTGAGTGGCTATAGTCTTTCATTTTAAACACCTCTGCGTTATATTATATTATTTTTTTAATTATTGTCAAGCTTATTTTCCTCTTTCTTTGGGATAAGAAAGATTTATTCTCTTTGGGTTAAGCTCTGTAAATAACTTGCGTAGTCGTTTTGTCTCTGTTTTTGTCTTGCCCAATATATAACAATACTTATGTTTGGGTGGGACTGCTCGGGATTTACAAGAGGAGCGATACTTTTCCTCCTCGGCTTTAATCTTTACTTTCACCTCTAGCGGGATTATATCCCAATTGGGTGAATATTTTTTCATCCAACCTTTCCAAGTGTCTGCGTCTATGCCTATGTTTGCAGCATACATTTTATATTTTGATTTCTTACGGAAATCTCTGCTGCTGAACCAACCAACTTGTGGTTTGTTGGGGTCTAAATATTGCTTATTTGTGCCACTAGTTTGCCCTAAATACATCCAGTTCATAGCTTGGTATATAGTTCCTAGTTCCTTGGCTTCTGGGTCTGAATATGCTGTAAATATGCGAAAGTTTGTATGCTTTACCATCCACTTGACTGAGGATGAAACGAGCCAAGATGCTAAGTTCTTTGGTGCCCAGCTAATACTGGCACCACGAGCTACTAACTTTTCTAAATCTCTATTCTCTTTTCCTAATAGATGACTGAATGCGTTGGGTGTCGCCATAATGATTACGCCAGCCAGAGCATTATTCTTTTTTAATCTTGCTGTAAATCTTTGTGTTGGGCGATTGGGTATCTTCCCTAGCCATTCATGTCGTTCTATAAATTGTTTTATTTCGGCGCAAGTTTCCTTATCTGTCTTGTCGACATAAGCAAAGTCAAAGTCGCTTGTGCGTAGTTGTTCGGCTTCGGCTTTGGATAAGCCAATCTCTTTGAGATCTTCTTCTATGTTCTGAAGTCGTATCTCATATTGCCAACAGTGTTGTTTGTTATAATCTTTAAAGCGTTCTTGTACGAGCACTTATTCCTCTGTTCTAGTTCGAGTTAACATTTTATCAATAAAGTTTCCATATTCAAGATATATACGGAATGCGCCAGCCGTTTCTGCTTTGGGACGAATTGAAAACAACAACGCTTCCTTTCCTTTGATATCGTCTGATTTTATATATACTTTTAAATAAGGAGGTCCGTTGGTTTTTCTTTCTATTTTTGTTTCTAAATCAATGTCATCTAGCGTATTAACTATCTCTTCTACATTTAATATTCTAAATTTATCTTTTTCCAGATTTAATAAATCCACATTAGATTCATCTTTCATCACGGCAGTCTTTAGAGCATTTAGCAAATCTCTTACTTGTTGTCGATTTGCGAAGCCAATTGATAAATTTGTTTCAATCGATTGGCTTATATCTTCTAACATCTTATTGACCAAATCATAATATGTTTTTTTATCTTGTTGAATAAGCATAGTTTCATATTCTTCTTTATATTGGCTGACATCTGTATCAAATATATTTCCAAGCCATGCTGCTACTTTTTCAAATGACTTGCCTCCAACCTGCGCAACCTGGCGCGTGTCTTTTTTCATAGAATAAGATTGTAGTTTATCTCCATCTTGCTTTCCCTTCTTCTTTTTGCCATATAGATGTAAATCTGCTTTGGAACCCATTTGATCAATCGCTCCACTGACATCAATAACAAATTCTTTATACCCTGCTGCTTTCTCTCTGGATTTCCTCCCTATCAAGCCGCTTAATATATTTCTAAAATAATCGGAATTAACATATCTTAGTACATTTCCATATACTTCTTGGAGTTCTGCCTGTTTGTGTTTGTCGTCCAAGCTTATAAGATCTTTGTAATTACCGGTGTTTAAAGATAGTTTGAAAACTAAATCCAACACGACGTCATTAATGTCTGTGAAAGTCCCTGTGAGAGTTTTAGTTGTTTTACTTTTACTCGCATGTGTATCTGCTTCCTTGGAAAGATCTGAAATAACGTTTTTAATTAATTGTCGCGTGACTTTTTTACGATATCGTTGAAAAGCTGCAAATATGGCTGCTCCAAGTATTCCTTCAGCAACATCTCCCTTATTAGAAATTCTCCCTTCAGTGGAGGTACCCTGAGCCAATTCAATTTTATCCCCATTTGGAAATATTCCTCGATAGAAAAACCCTCCCTTGGTTTTATCCTTATCAGGGGTTAGCTCATATTGTTGTTTTAAAAGATTAATAACAGCGTGACGAGTGATGCGGCTTCCGACATTAGTCAGGCGCCATGTAGTTGCCGTAGTGGTAGGGTTCTCTTGTATATCTGGATAAGTTTGTTTTAAAAAATCAAGCACGTCGCTGCGAAATGTTAGAGATTGCTCACTCAACACTTCATCAAACATCTCATACAACATTTGTTTTGTGAACGTTTTAGTACGCGGCGCAAAATAGTTTTCTACAAGCTTATCAAGTTCAGACATATTATAAATAGTTCCTTATACGATGATATCGGCAATCCCTAGTTCTACTGCTTCTTTGGCACTCAAATAAACATCGACTTTCTTATTGAGCATATTATTTAATTTTCTTTTTGTCAAGTTCGTTTCTTCTACAAGGGCATCAATATGCTGGTTTTGTAAATAACGAGTTTCTTTCATTTCGTTTTCTAATGAGTGAATAGCTCCGTAGTGTCCTCCACGGACTGAATGCATCATTATCCTTGTGTGCTTACCTACTCGTCTTTCACCTTTGGTTCCAGCGGCTAGGAGAAGGACACCGGCTGACATTACCTTGCCAACTCCGTATGTAAAGATTGGGCAATCCTCGCGCATCAATCGCATTAAGTCATAGATGGCGAACATACCAAGGGCATCGCCGCCCCAAGTAGAAATATAAAAATCAACTGGGTGGGCGATTACTTCTTTGCTATCGGGTGTAGCTATTTCGTGGCACGTATGGCGAAGGTACAAAAGCCCTGTGCATACTTCCTGTATTTGATCATCGTCTAGGTTCCCAAATAAAGTAACCGCTCTCATAGGAGGAGCGGCTGGTGGAGCATTCGCTAATATGTCTAATATATTGGGTTCGGGCACCTCTACTTCTTCTTTTGCAGACTTCTTTTTTTTAGGCATTTATTCAACTTCCTTGTTTATAGTTGTTTCACGCTTAGCACGTAATACCTTTTTATAGTGACTGTCTAATGCTTTCATAATATCATCCCAGTTCTCTATTTCCAAGGCATCTCTATAAGTAGGTGGAAGTGCCTCTTTTAGACCACGTGCAGTATCCCGTTTCCATTCGAGAAAAGCCGCTTCATCTGTATTTTTGAATATTTTTATTTTTTCTTCATCGATGTGAGAATCTTCCATAGATATATATTTTGCCGTCATCGCAAAAATTAGTTGTTCATAAGCGAAGCCAATCAGCTTAAAAGCGTGTATTTTGACTTCGTTAACGTATTGTACTTTTTTGTGAAAGGAAATGAGCTTATCTATACCAAGATAAACGAAACCACCCAAGAAAAACCAAAAGAATTCATGCATCTAATACCTCACTCTGTAAGGATAGTATATTTTACTTGTTCTTTTTTGTCAAGAGTCTTTTTGCTACACGGCGAGCAATTTCTTGGACTAACTCTTCTTCGCCCATATCCTCTTCAGCTTCTTCTTCGGCAGGAGGCTCCATGTCGAGTTCTTCTTCGCCGCCTTCTAACTCTTCTTCACCGCCCATGTCAAGCTCTTCTTCGCCACCCATATCAGGGGCTTCGAGTTCTTCACCTTCGGGGGCGGCTTCCATAGCAGCGCGAACCTTATCGGCAACCTTGAGGAAAGCATCAGCTTCTTCATCGGTAAGGGTAAGCTCACCGGCTTCCTCTCCACCTTCTAGGTCTTCTTCGCCCTCTACAGGCTCTTCTTCCATGTCCATTTCTACATCGAACTCTTCTTCGCCTTCAGCGGGTTCTTCACCCATTTCTTCTTCGGCAGCGAATTCGTCTTCGACAGGTGCATCACCTTCATCATCTTGATAAACTGCGGCTTCTTCTTGGAACATCTCGTTGATAAAATTACCAGCTAATGGTTCCATCTCAGCTAATTTCATGAAGCGGCGAACGGTGCCCTCTTCTAGTAGTGTTTTCTTAGACATTTTAATCTCCTTGACTAAGTTGTGTTAGATGCAACGCATCTTTTGGTTTAGTGGTTGTTATAATTAGTATGTTTTTTCAATAAAGTTATTTTTTTGGATTTTCTTTAGTACTTCTTTTTCTATTTGGGTCACTCGGACATAAGAAATGCCTAGACGTTCGCCAACTTGCTTCAAAGTCATGAATCCATTTTTCTTAATTGCTATCTCTGTACAATTGAGATCTTCACCGTATTCAATCCACAATCTACATTCTTTTTTCTTACAACATTCTTTATCTTTTACACACTCTTCTGCACATATTTTCATAGATCCTCCTCTCTTTCGATCATGTCAAAAATATCTTCTATTTCATCTTGATTCAACCCAAAACGGTTGATAATGTCTTGTTCTTTTTTTCTTATTTCTTTTGCTTTCTTCATTCTGAACTTTCTTGCCAACATACTGCTTTCTTTCATTTTTTCTATAAATGGCATTAGGGTTGGATCTTCCAAAAGATAAGCTTTTATATATTCATTAAAAAACCAGAACTTTGTTATATCATCAAATTTGAGCTTGATGCGTAGGTTTGCATCTAAAGTTCCTAAACTTGGAACTCTAATGTATTTTGCATCTTCTGGTAATATTTTTCTTTTTTTCATCTTGTAAGAATATGCGTTCTGCTTTCTCCAAGCCCTGCAACTGTTTGACGAATGAACTCTGCTTTTGTCCATAATTCAGTAATGTTCCGTGCTCCTGAATATGAAAAGCCAGATGTAATGCCATTTCCAATGTCGCGTAAAACATGTTCAACAGAGCCTTTGTATGGGATGCGTGTGGATATACCTTCGTTAGAAGAATACTTTCCGCGCCAATTGATTTGTGCTTCCTTGCTAGCCATACCTCTGTATATTTTATATTGCGAATTGTTGGCGTCTTCAATAATAAAGCCGGGTGATTGTTTTGTTCCAGCAAGCATAGAACCTAGCATTACAAAGTCTGCTCCTGCTGCTAATGCCTTGACTACATCGCCAGAATTTCTAATACCGCCGTCAGCAATGATCTTTGCGTCTCTATCGCTGACAGCACAATCCATAATCGTTTGTAGTCCCGGCACACCGTGACCAGTTTGAATTCTAGTAGAGCAGATAGAGCCGCCGCCAACGTTGCACCTTACACTGTCAGCGCCCCAATCAGCCAAAGCTTCGTAGCCTTCTAGCGTTGCAACGTTGCCAGCCATAAGATGAACTGCAGTGCCAAAGACATTGCGTAGTGTCTCTAAAGCGTTTTTCATAAGGACGTGATGCCCATGGGCAATGTCAATGCATATGACGTTTGCTCCTGCATCAAACAACGCACAGGCTCGACTTTCATAATCGCCTGTTACACCAACGGCTGCGGCGATAGGAGCAAAGCCTATGTTTTGTTGGATTAGGTTTACAATCGCAACTTGTTCAGCAGGGGAGTTATAGCGATGGACGACGCCCAGCCCTCCTGCCTCTGATATATCGATTGCCATATCATATTCTGTTACTGTGTCCATTGGGGAAGAAATGATTGGTAACTCTAAAAATGTATTATCATCTAAATAATTACCAATGACCACTTCTTGTCTGCTCTCAATATCAGAATATTGAGGTACTAATAATACGTCATCATACGTTAGAGCTTGTTTCATTTTCCACCTCTTGAATGAGCTTGTTCAGATACCATCGAGCTTTCTTTAGGTCTCTAAGGGATTGTCCCTTGTAGGGATGTCTCGTGACATACTTAACGATATTGCTTTCTGGATAATCCATTTTCCACGAACGAATATAATCGTATGTTTGAATAGTCTGCTCACCTTTCCAATTGATATTGTAATGCGGTGGCTGATTGATTGTTATATCTTTCTCTATTTCTTCTACCACTGTTTTGTTTTGCTTTTCCATAGTGCCCTCCCTATTAGTATTCCTATAAACAAACATGTAACATTAGATGCTGTTAGCATCAATGCTACGATCACTTGATCATCTAGCATATAAACTCCATTGTAATTTATTCTTCTTTCTTTTGCAATAGAAAAACTATAATAATTATGAATAATATTATTATTTCTATCTGCTTTATAAAGTCTGGGGTAGACTTATATTCTTCTAATAAGGTTAGTATCAAGACTAACCTAATTCAGCCCAACTGCCCTCAATAACATCGACATCTTTTTCTTCCAAGATGCTTATTAGATTGTCCCATTCCTCTGGATTTGTTGTTTCTGTGTGAGTGTCAAAGAGAACATAAGTAGCATCGTAGTCAAAGCCTTGAAGACCTTGCACATAACCACCACGAGCATATTCGAATAATGTTACTTTCTCTGGCTCGACACCATACTTCTCTTCAAAAATTTCGAGGAGAGGGGCGTCATTACTGCCTTCTTCCCACTCTAGGAACTCATCGGCAATTTCTAGTTCCTCTGCTAAATCGTAATCGATTGCAAAACCTTTATTTCTCTGTGGATAGTATTCCATTTATAAGTTTTCCTTTTTTTTGTTTAAACGCTCTTGTAGTCCTTGTATAATTTCCATTGCTTTTTCCCAACAGTTGGGGCAATAGAGATTTACTTTATCTTCTTCTTCTCTTACGACGACGTTCCAAGTCATGACTTGTTCTTTATCCATTCTATTAAATGGTTTTTGACATGTCAAGCATTTATCGTCCATTTTTCCAAATAGTGCAACTTTTGTTGCCATTTCTTTTTCGGCTGACTTCTTTTCTTTAGTTGCTTGTTTTCTACGTAATTTTCTTTCTAAGCTCATGGTACCCTCAATTTATTAAGCTGCTCTCCAGCCATCCAGTTTTGATCACAATCTCCGCGAATACCGGGGACGGCTCCGCTTCCAGTCCATTGCCAAACATCCCATTCATCCCATAATGTAGTTGTACGCGCTGGCTCAACGCCACTATTATAACTTGCTAGCCATAGTGGGTATGAAGCTAATTTGTTTTGGAATTCTTTGTTTGCTTTCATAACATATAGCTGCCAAGCCCAACGTGCTGTGTACACGATTGGTTTTACTTTTGTTTCACAGCCAACTTTATATAGCCAGTTGAGGTACCACTCGCAATTGTAGTTGTCATCTACCTTTACGCCATTTTCAACGTCAAGCATTGGTACCAAATCGCCGGTTTCTAATCCAACTTTTTCTATTTGTTCTAGAAAGTGGTCTGCTTCTTTCTCCCAGTCAAGGGGATCTCCGCTATATGTGTCTGGTCTTCCAAAGTGATAAGCGCCTACAATGACGTCATTATCTCTTGCATCGTGAAATTTCTTTTCAAAGCCGGGATTGACGTGGGTTGTACCCTCGGAAGTCTTTATCCAAGCATAGCGCACCCCTGCTTCGCTTACCTTCTTGAAATCGATAGTGCCGTTATGACTTGATACGTCAATACCGGGTAGTACTTCAATTCCTAGATTGCCAAGCGTTTGTGGTCCAGCAATGCCATCAATGCCAAGACCGTTGTGTTGCTGGTAAGATCTAACTTCTGCTTCTGTTTTAGGACCAAATTTGCCATCAGCGACAGTCGGTAGTTTACTTTGTAATCTTTTTACCTCTTGTCCTTCGTCGCCTTTTCTTAATGTATATATAAAACTCATTATCTAACTCCTGTGCTTCCAAAGCCGCCTAAGCCTCGTTCAGACCCTTGGTTTAGGGTGTCTTCTGTTACTTCTTCTATACTGCAATGAACAATCGGTATTAGTACCGCTTGCGCTATCTTGTCACCGGGAGCTATACATTGAGTTGTTATGCCAATATTGTGAAGATTGACGTATACCTCTCCATCGTAGCCGGGATCTACTACGCAAGCACCGGTAATTAGTTGCCGTTTAGATGCAATGCCCGATTTATTTTTGATTTCTAGCATATACCCATATGGAACCTCTACTTTTATTCCTGTTGGAATTAGTCGAGATTCCTTTGGTGGGATAAAATAATTCTTTGAGCAATCATATAATTTCTTTTCACCGTTGGGGCAATAGAACAAGTCCATACCCGCATCAGTATTATGTGCTCGTAGTGGCAATTTTGCGTTTTCACGCAGACGATATACTTTTAGGTTCATTGTTTCCTCCTTTATCCTAATAGTTTCCACTCGTGGATTCCTCTTGTGGAGAAACCCCATTGTTCTTCAAACTTAAGTTTTGCCATATAAGGGCGATTTACAAAGATTTTATCTTTGCCGGGTCTTACTCCCCAACAGCGAATATCTGTCATTGCTGAGTTCTTATCAATCGTCTTGATAACATAGTAAGGTCTACCTTTTGCTGTTTTACGTTTGATTACTTCGCGTGGAATGAACCAAGCTACTCCGAGATCGTGGTCCCACTCTGATATGGTTGGGACTTTATAAAAATCTAATCTCTGAAGAATATCGTCAGACATAATCAACTTGAATGGAAAGACGC
>Ga0208299_1003125_pt1 | contig 10593 bp, 27 predicted proteins | sample 15_taG_FD_184089 | JGI IMG/M metagenome (GOLD analysis project Ga0208299, IMG submission 184089) | Marine viral communities from the Subarctic Pacific Ocean - 15_ETSP_OMZ_AT15312 metaG (SPAdes) (version 2) | ecosystem: Environmental > Aquatic > Marine > Oceanic | place: Pacific Ocean | collected...
ATTTATTAGTATCGATAACAATAAATTACATTATGTCAGAAGAAAATGTAGCACCAGAAGCTGTTGAAGAAGCTCCTGCTGTTGAAGCAGAAGAAGTAGCTGAAGAAGCTACAGAAGAATCAGCAGAATAAGTAAAGATTGAACTCTTTATTGCAGAAAAAGCACCTAGTGATAGGTGCTTTTTTCTTTGTTATTCGTTTTCGATCTCCTTCTGCAAGAGGGCGAGTGCTCGCCACGCGACCTTGGTAGAGTGCCTCATACCATCATCATCCATTGTACCTGCTTGGATGAGGTGTCTCATGAGTGCATCACCTTCATCTCCCGACTTACTTCTATCCCAGTGCATCTCGGTTCCAGGATTGTGTTGCTCGTTTGCAACAAAGCTAAGATTGGCAACTGCCATTAAAGCATCTGGAAAGTATTTAACTACTCCTCGATACACTGGATGATTCTTACGTTCTTTTGCGTTCATATTATTATTATTTAATTCTGATAACAATAGATTGGCGGCCTCTTCACGAGTGTTGCCGCGAAATTCCCTTTCACCATCACCCCAATCATCTAGCCTGGTTTTACGTGCCCACGCTACCCATTCACCAGTCGCATAATCTCGGTACAGACCAGAGTCCTTCCTGTTGTTTTTGTGATCTTGGACAGCCTCCATGAGTTCTTTTGCGTTCATATTATTTAAATGTTATATACTCTGTCTCCTTGCACTTAGCAACACCAGACTCCTGCTCATCGAGCTTCTTGATGTCAATATCCTCTAGTGCCTCTGTTAAGTCTGATGAGTACTTCCAGCTGGTCTTTCGTACGCACTTTGTGAATTGCCCGTAAGGACGTACCACGTGCTTCTCGCCCGCCTTAAGAATTTCATCAAGCACTTCTGCCTTCAGGGCTTTTTCTGCTACCTCAAGCTCCTTGATCTGTTTCTTTATGTTTGCGTATGCTTCTAGTTTTTCCTCGTTCATGGTTATTTTTTCTTATTTGATAATTTCTCCTTTTCCCATCTTTTATTTACCATGTCGCGGTAAAACGACTTCGGGCGTGGGTTCTTCCGATGATTCTCTTTAGCCATTCGGCTGAAATATTCACTTATTTGTTTTTTGCTTGCCATTCTGTATAGTCGTTAGATATTGCGTGCGCAACCTCAATAATCTCCTCCTTCATCTTGTCTATTTCCCATTGTTCTATGTTGCGTTTGAATGTTTCAACTCTTCCCGTTAGGGCAAGATTTTTTGTCTTACCTTTCAGGATGTGACCATCGAACTCTCGCGTCTCGTACTGGAATGCAGTCTCGAACCACTGGAGTGTTGTCTCTGGATGAACAGAGCCATGCTTCAGCTGGACTAGCAGTGAGTAGAATACCAACTGCTTGTGCTTCCGTACCTTGAGCTTGTTCCAGGGCACTTTGCCGTCCTTGGTTAAGTGACCTGTTTTTATCTCCACAATACTGTTGTCCTTGGGATTAAACCCATCTAAATACCCTAACAATTTCAAGCCATCATCTAACTCCACATCAACTCGATACTCCGGCTTTTCATATTTAACAATGCCATCAGGAGCATCGCCAACCTCAAGTTTATCGGCGATACATTTCCCGAAGATAGTTTCCGCTGTCTGAAAGGGCTTTTCGTTGAGATAGTATCTCTTACGATAGCTTACTTTGCTAGCGTTCCACATGGAAAACGCACTGTACGACAAATAGGGTTTTGGGAGATTATAGTTTTGTTTCATGTTTCATTCTATGGTTATACTGACTCAGTGCTCTTTCAACTGTATGACCTCTCACAAGTCTCTTTCGTATTGTGCTTTCGTTAACTCCCAACTCCTCCGCCCACTCACACCTTTTCTTAGTTACTCCGTTGTGTGTGATGAACACTGTTCGCCGTTGGTTTCTTTGTTGGGTTTTCTTATTAGCCCAGCGACAGTTTTTTGGTTCGTAATTTCCATTCACGTCTATTCTATCTAATTCATAGTCAGGTGCTGGCTTTTCTCCCATATCAGCAAAGAAAACATCATAACTGTCCCATCTATCACAAACACGAATACCTCTAGCGCCATAGTATTTATACAGGTGTCCAGCTTTATAAGTACAACGCTGGCGCATATTCCTCCATGCGTTGTATTCTGGAATTTTTGTGTCGTGTTTTGGTTTAGTCATTATTCTTGTATTGGTTCTTCCACTTGTTCTGGTTGTGGTTCTTCTACGTCTGCTTCTATTGATTCTTCTCTTAGCTGTGCTAACTCCTCTAGCACCTCTGTTGGTGATTTTATATACATATTATTGGTTGTTACTCCATACTATAAGCATAATTAATAGTGCTAGTAAAAATCCTGCCAATCCCGATTCAAGTGCGACTATTAATACTTGTCCTTCTGTTATCATATTATTTTCTGTGTTATTTGTTATTAATATGGGTTATCCCCATATGTGAATATTAGCATAATGTATACACAACGCAAGTAGAGTTATCCACTTGACAATATCCCTGTTTAAGATACACTTTTAATGTGGGTGAATAACCCTCATTAATAACTAACGAAATACAACATGACAGACGCAAATTTCGACAATTACAAAGAGCAATCGCTAACAAGACCAAGGGACGAGGCCTGGGGAAACTGGAAGTCTTGGAAGGGATCAGAGGTTGGAGATAAAGTACAGGGATACATCGCTGATGCTTTCTACCGACCAGAAGAGGATGATTTCTCAGAGCAACGAGGTATCACTATCAAGCAACTTGATGGAGAGCTTATCAACGTAGGCGTGAAGTTCCTACCATTCGTACTATCTGCAACAGATAACTTGCGAGTAGGAGACCCACTTACTATTGAGCTTACAGAGATCAAAGATCCTGTATCAAAGGGTAAGAATGGAGCAAAGATCTTCACTTACTATGGAGAGAACATCTCAGCAAGTGAGGGTGGTAAAACTGTTAAGGAATTAACAGACGCTGACAAGGCAGACGGAGGTTCACAAGAGCCAGAGGACGACTTCTTTAAAGATGAAGAAGCGCCTGCTGAAGAAACAAAGTCAGAGGAAGAGGCGTTTTAAGAAACGGTTTTCACTTGGTGAAAAAAGCACCTGTTACGGGTGCTTTTTTATTGTCTCTGACATTTGTCACTACAATACTTTTGCTTGTACATGGGTATATGTTTACCGCACGTTTGACATATCTTATATGATATAACGGAGGCGATCTTTCTCGCCCTTTCGTACTTGAGGGATTTAGTCGTCTCCTTGCACCAGTCGTCAATGTCTATAAGGAAGAAGTCCTCCTTTCCATAATACTTCACAACTACATAGGCGGGTTGCTCCGTCATACACCAACAGTCAGCAGGGTTGGTGAATCCTGCGTCTGGCATCTTGTGTACTGCTGTACCATGCTTCACTGCCAGTAGCCAGTCCTTCTGGTGTTCCTCAAGTCGTGACATAAGCAGTTTGTCTGTGACAGCCACCTTTAACTCATAAAGCCCCGTCTCCTTGTGGACGTTACGTAGCCAACTATTAAAGTATGTTTGGAACTCAGCCTCTCTCTTGTGCATATATCTTTTCACTAAAGTCTACCTTATTATTAATACTCTTATTTACTGCTTCGTCAACCCCACCCTTAGTCACCAGTGTTATGTACAAGTTCTTCTTCAGGGCGTTGGCACGCAAGACACGCCCCTCTGCCTGTATCCTATCAACAACAGAGTAGGACATAGAGGCGAATACTACAACAGGGAAGCTGGGCAACTCGTACCCTGCACTAATCTGCGACTGTATAATGATAATACATTCATCAGAAGCCTCTGCGTCCTTTAGAACATTCTCTCTGTCCTTTGTACTTCCTTGCAGTGTGAGTACCTTATAGTCCTTTAATGCGTCCTTGATCTTCTCAATCTGCTGTGTGTATTTAGTAAATATCACCATCTTCGGGAACTCCAGGGCAAAATCTAGTATTGCCTCTGTCTTGAGGTCACAAATTGTGACATCAGGTGAGAAATCATCACCCTTAAGGACACCATTCTCAATCTGATGTCTCTTACCAGTCAACACAAGAGGGTCAGGGAACTCTAGGGCAATATCCTTGATAGCCTTCTTCTGATCAGCCGTCTGCTCTACCTTATGTTCACGATATGTCTGTTCTGGCACATCAAAGTAATCATCAAGGCGACCTGTGTATCCGAGCTTCTGTACCACCTTACCTAACCTCTCCTTGGTGTACGGGTCATTCTTCGGAATCCAGAACTCGCGGTAGCCTTTCTTTACAGGAAAGTAGAAAGCGTCACGGAACTCGTAGAAGTTCCACTTGCGACCGAGCATTGCACCAAGTCCATAGACTGTCATAGGTGAGCGTATAGGAGTGGCTGTGGCGAGGTACAGTCGCTTAGGAGGGAACTCTTGTATATATTCCATGAACTTCTCATAGATTTTAGAACACTTAGGCACGGGCTTACGCTTAACAGTCCGCATGTCTGGTGTTACACCAGCGAGGACGTGTGCCTCGTCACCTATGATAGTGTCGTAGTGAATGCGTGGAAACTTATCAAGTCTGAAGTCCTCCTTACTTATCACTGTGAGTGACACATTAGTGACACCTGACTTGTCGAGATTGTTTTCCCATACACGATCATCACGAACTGTCTTGGGAGCGATGACCAGTGTCTTGCCAACAGCGAGATGTAGTGCTGTAAAAGTTTTACCAGCGCCAGTTCCTAGTGCGAGAAGACACTTGTCCATGTCGTCATCGACAATAGTTTGTTGGTGGTTGTAAAGTTGCATGTGTTTATCCTATCATACTTACGCCAGGTTATCCACAGGTTGCCATTTGGCAGATGTGGAAAGTCAGAGTATAATTATTGGTATGCAAATATCACATTCTTTACATATTATTAATAGTAAGCGGATACCAATGCCTTTGTGTGAGGCGAGCAGTTGGTATTCGCTTTTTGTTAATAATAGAATCATGGAAATAGAACTAACACAGGGGAGGGTGGCAATAGTAGATAAAGAAGATTATGAATTGGTTAATAAATATAAGTGGCATTATAGAAAATCGGGGAGGACTAATGGAAAGAATGGATATGCTCAACACAGTTTATCGAGAGATAAAAGCTTATTCATGCACAACCTTATAATGAAACCTAAGGGTGACGTGGTCGTAGATCATATCAATCATGATGGATTAGATAATCGTAGAGAAAATCTAAGAGTGGTTACTAAGAGTCAGAACGCACATAATGTTGTTAGGAAGAATAAGAGCGGTTATCGCGGTGTTTCTTATTTTGAGAGACTAAAGAATACGAAACCATACGAGGCGCGCATAAGAGTTGACAACAAACTTCTCTCACTCGGAACATATAAGACGGCTATCGAGGCGGCGAAAGTATATAATGAGCGCGCTAAAGAAGAATTTGGAGATTGTGCAATACTAAACAAAATATGAATTTACCAGATCACATAAAACAATTCTTTGCAGAAAGGAAAATAAGCGAAAAGACTTTAGAGGATTTTGGTATTAGTTGGGACGGCAATCGAATTGTGTATCCTGTGCGAAATCTCGAAGGTAAAACAATATTTTGTAATTATCGAAGAGATCCTGTGTCTGAAATGGATCCTAAGTATATGTATGACAAGGGCGCTAGTGTCTCTTTATATGGTGCTGATAAGATAAAAGACGAAAGCACTGTCGTTATCTGTGAGGGACAAAATGACGCTCTTGTATGTTGGTCAAACGGTATTCCAGCAGTGACTAGCACTGGCGGTGCGTTGTCGTTCCAAGAGGATTGGGCTGAGCTACTAAATGATAAGGAGGTGTTGGTTGCAATGGACGATGACAAGGCAGGTGCGCAGGGTACAGTTAAGATACTTAACTATTTACCTCGGGCTAAAGTTGTCCTATTTCCTATACCTAATGATAGTGAGATTAACGACATCTCCGATATGGTTATTCACGGAGGAGATTTGCATGAGCTTATGAAAACAGCACGTTGCTTTGAGGATATTGAGGAGGTAACGGAGGATATGCACAGGCGTATTGCTATTTTTCAGTCTGTACACTTTCATGAGGCATACCTCAAGGAGCATACTAAGATAGCACCTGTGGACACAAAGCGCAAGACGTTCTCCTCTGACGCGGTTACTAACGCTAAGGAGTATCCACTTACTAATCTATTGGAGTTTAGAAACAATAAAATGAATTGCCCTTGGCATAACGATACTAACGCCTCTCTTACTTACTATCCTAAGAGTAACAATTGCTATTGCTTTGGTTGCTCCAAGGTTGTGGATAGTATAGAGGCATACATGCACCTGCATGGCGTGTCGTTTAGTGAGGCAGTTAAGGAGATAAATAAATTATGACACTACCAGACATCAAAAAAGAAATACAGAAGTACCAGTACTTTGACGACACATCAGTCATCGACTTCTCCGTTGCCACTGTCATCGCCAACAGGCTTAAACTAACCGACCCTGTCTGGGCAGTTGTTATCGGTGCGTCTTCTGGTGGTAAGTCGCAAATCCTACGACCCATTGCAGAAGCCAACAAAGATTTTATCAAGCGTGTAGATGACCTTACCGAGAACACCCTATTGTCTGGCGCTAAAAGCAAGGAGGGTAATACATCACTACTTAAGAACAAGGACGGCAGTAACTGGGCGCAAGGTATGCTTGCTATTTCCGACCTTACTGTCCTTATGAGCAAGAGTGGTGAAAGTCGCGCGACTATCCTGTCACAGTTCCGTATGCTCTTTGACGGCGAGATGACCAAGTATAGTGGTAACCTCACAGAACCATTGAAGTGGTCTGGCTACTTGGGCGTGATCGCTGGGTCTACACCCTCTATATATGCAACCTTTGAAGAGGTGGCAGACATGGGAGAGCGTTTTATATACTATCGAATGAAAGAGTTTGACGCTAAGAAGGCTACGCACTTGGCGCTAAATCGTGACATTTTTGGTAAAGAGCTAGACGGGCTGTTGGCTGACCTATATAGAGAATACATTGAGGAGGTTGTTAAGTCGCATGTTGATGTACACGTTGAGTTAGATGAATCCGTAGTACAGCGCATAATACAGGTGGCTACCTTCGCTGAAACAGTGCGTACAGCTTCCCACAAGGAATGGAATGGAGATATTGACCGACTGCCTGTGCCTGCCTACCCTATGCGTGTGGCGTTGCAACTAACAGCTATCGCTAAGGCGTTGGCTATCATGCGACATGCCGATACCGGGAGTTATGAGCTTGGCGAGCGTGAGTTGGCAATCATTGACTGGACTGGCTACTCGTTGGCTAACGAGGAGAAGCGTGCCTGTCTGCATATACTAGCAGAGCAAGATTTTGAACACGCCGTCACTACCTCGACTATTGCCGATCGCGTTGGGTTGAAATCCGAGATAATACAAACAATACTCCAGAACCTTTCGGCTGTTGGAGTTGTTGTTCGTGGCGGTGGCGGTGGTATGGACTCGATGTCATGGTCTTTCAAGAATAAAGACGATTATGCGGTTGTACGGCGTATAGAATCCGTGACAGTGACTGACAATATAGAAAGTCGTGACGCGACTGTTGAAGAAGATGTCGAGTTTTAGTCAAGCAATCTCGATGTATAAGGGTTTTCATTATTAAGTGGGGCGTCCATTAGGTCGTCTTTTTGTAGTTTCCTACCCATTCTTTTTTCTCGTTTCATATTACTATCTATTTAATTGTTGATCGGTCACATTAATACGCCTGATCCAATTGGCGAAATCATTAAAGTCAAAGCCGTTTTCATCTACCTTTCTTCTATATTCATGTGTTTGACTTCTAAACTCCGTCAATAGTTCCCATAATAATTCTTTCATTTCACCTAAGTCTCTTTCTGATGGTTGTGTTGTGTGTTTCATATTACTATTTATTTAATTGTTAATCGTGGTCGCCCTTGGTGCGGTAGTACGGCGTATCCTGCCTTGCGTAGCTTTGCCACCCACCTGTTCACTGTTATAGGCGTTCGGTTGTAGCGCTTGGCGATCTGCGCGTAGGTCATGTGCTGTTCGTTTATAAGGGGTATGATGTCTGTTAGTTTCATGTCAATAACATGATTGATTAAGTCAACAAGATCTTCTACTGCTTTTATTCTTTGCTTTAATCTCTCATCATCTGCCTTAATTGGATTAAATTCTTCTGTGGGATTAAATTTGTTTGCGTTCTTTAATGATTTTTTAGCTTGTGTTATTACTTCTGTCACATTGTCTTGATTGATTTTCATTATAGTTTATCGTTATCGGCGTGCTTGATATATGTCACATCATCATCACGATCTGTGATTGATAAATACTCTATCAATAGCTGATTAGCTTTGATTAGCAGATCTTCTACTTTTTCTTTGTCCTCATGTTGCTCGTTAAAGCGCTCGAAATAAAGGGACGTGTCCTTGCGTAGTTGTCTAATGTTCATGGTTATTATAAGTTATCTAGGTGTCTGATAAATTTTATCTCTATATCCATTTTAGGCTTGTCTTTTCCTTGTCGCCAAATGTCTGTGCCGTCTTCTTCTTCGTCCAAAAGAAAGAAGCCCTGTTCGGTAAGAAAGATATATGTTTCTTTTAACTTCTCTGCATACTGTTTATTTGATTCGTCCATATTAATTGTTTGTTAATTGTTTGATAATCTCGTTTATGGTCATCTTTTTTCCTTTATAATCAGCTATTACACCTCCAAAACCATTCTTTGCAAGATCTTTGAGTGTAGATAGATATATTTGTTGTTCTTTTGTCATGTTAATTGTTTGTTATCGCTGTTAATGCCTCGCCTAGCGCCTTGTCTAGGTCATAGTCTTGGTGTACCGACAGGGTTTTGCGTACTGTGATGTACCAGATGTTTTGTATTTTATAGATGTGCATGGTGTTATATTGTTATTTCGTGCTGACAATTGTCGCAATGGATTGTGATTTCTTCGTCTGCCTCCTGTAAATAGTCTAATAACGCCAGTATGCCGTTGATAGACTCCACCGCTGTGTTTTCTCCTGCATTAAGAGGGTTGTCTTTCTTGTATCGGTCGACTGCCTCTCTGATTTTGTTTTGTATTTTTTCATGTTTAATAGTGGTTATCGCCAATATTCTCTGATAATATGTCAATTGTCTTGGGTTCGCTCCTATGTCCGTCAATCATAATATATGCTGTGCCGTCCAGTTGGTGTTGTACTGTTAGCCGTTGAAAGCTATCAGGGTTCGTGTAGAGTTCTGCCTGTACCTCTTTATCCTCCACTTTCTCCAGTGCTGTTATTAGTTGTGCTATTGTCATGTTTATATGAATTTAATGGTTAGTAATACCAAGGCAAGGGCGACTATGAATAGTGCCATAGCTGTGATGTCCGTTGCTATCTTGGCGTGGCGCTTGCGCCTGAATTGCTTGTATAGTTGCGAGTGTTGCATGGTTATATTGCATTATTAAGGATATCTAATAATCGTTTGAAGTCTGATTGTTGCTGTTCGTTGCCGTGATTGTTGACTTGGTCGTCAACAGTTTCCATAATTGCGTGCTTGAAACCCTCGCAAATATCCCAAGTACCGCAAAAATAGTTCATAGCTTTCTCCAACACTTTCATACTTTCATCACTATTTTCCATTTCTGAAAGTGTGTTGTGGATTTCATCTTGTAAGTTCTCTAGTGGTGTATGTTCTTGTTGCATGGTGTTATTTAATTAGATTGATAAATTTCGCAATGTAAAAACCGCTTTTATTCCTCCTCCTCTAATGTCTCCATTAGTGTGTTGTAGTCCTCTCTTAACTGTTCCTCGTGCCAGAAGTATAAATCGCTCATCATCATTTCAATGATTGATTTCTTTGGCTCGTACTCTCCAACAATTTCAAGAGTTAGCTCATGTGCGTCTGGTGTGTCGCCCCATTCCTTTATAATGTCGTGATTATATACAGGTACTCGTCCGTCTGCGTACTCTGATATATAGTCCTCCAGATCTTTGACTGTCTTGTCGCCGTATAAGTAGCCTTCAATAAAGTATATTAGTTCGTCTTTATCGTTTAGCCCTTTGATATTTTCAATCACTTTTGTGATACGCTCGATTTCTTTTTTGTTTTCCATGTTATATGTTGTTAGTTGTTAATTGCTCGTATAATCACCTCTTCGCTGTGGTTGCAATAGTTCTCGCACCATATTATACCCTCCTCCATATTCTTAAACTCTTTTATTGTTGCTCCATGTTGCCTATTGCTTCTCTAGCCTGTTCTATTGGCATTCCAAGTTTAAGATTTTCCTTTAGTATCTCAATATTCTTCTGGTAATTTTTGTTTAGTGTATGCATGTTTATGATATTTTAGTTAAGTTCTTTTTAGCAAATGATAAAGTATTTTCCAATTTGTCTATATAGTCTGGCAGAGCTATCTCACCCTTTTCGCTTGCGTTAATTAATTCTTGTAGATTTTGACTGATTATACTTCTTGTTGTAATTTCAATGCTTTCTTTTTTGTTTTCCATGTTGTATGTTGTTAGTTGTTAGTATGACCAGTTGCCTGATCTGTATTAAAGTGTATCAAATACCATATCATTGTCAAGTACTTTTGATCGACTGACTGTGGATAACTATTGAGGGGCAGAATGGGTCGCTT
>Ga0208299_1003127_pt1 | contig 10589 bp, 11 predicted proteins | sample 15_taG_FD_184089 | JGI IMG/M metagenome (GOLD analysis project Ga0208299, IMG submission 184089) | Marine viral communities from the Subarctic Pacific Ocean - 15_ETSP_OMZ_AT15312 metaG (SPAdes) (version 2) | ecosystem: Environmental > Aquatic > Marine > Oceanic | place: Pacific Ocean | collected...
TCTGTCTCCGCTTCTGCTTCTTCTGCTTCTTCTGCTTCTTCTGCTTCTTCTGCTTCTTCTGCTTCTGCTTCTTGTTCCTTTAATTCTGTTTGCTCCTCATAATTTTCTTCCTCGCTGCCCTCTGAGTTATCCCCATCGCCTTCTTTAGACTGTTTACCTGCCAGAGCTAAAGCCTTTCGATAGGACAGACCCTGTGTTTTCATCAGTTTCTTAATTTCTGATTCTAACACTCCTGTATTAGGTCCCCCTCGTTCGATATTAGTTTCCTTTATTAGTTCAATTAATTCTTTAGGATCATAATCATTCGACAAGACTTCTCCAAAGTTAAGTTCCTCTACCAGTTGGTAGTCGTCGCAGTAACTTTCGTATCCAACCGTAGTAAAGATTTCCTGTAGCGTCTCGTTAATGTCTATAGCTTCAACTCCACTCTTTGTTTTGAGCATGTCGGCTACTTCCTTCATAGTTTCTCGTAAAATTGAGTTTTTAGGAGTAATTCTTGAAAGAGTTTCAAATATAACTACCTGCGTATCCACCAAATCTTTAAATGACGCAACATTTCTAAGACTTTGGATATTAATACCGTACTTCTCATTTAAAATATTTACGATTACCTGTTTGGCTGGCTTCTTCATCTCAAACAGCATAGCAGTGTATTTCTTAATATCAGTATCTGGGATACTATCTTTATCACTTCCTAAACTGATTGAGTTTCTAATTGTCTCTGATATCTGTCTCTTCTTAGCTAAAGCTAAATAAGGTACATCAACAAGAGCCTCAACAAGAGCCTCCACAACTAGGTCCTCATCCTTCTCGTAGATCAAGGATGCTAAGTGGCTGATTGAGGCGTTTGTTGCCCATACGTCTCCAAAGTTGCTTTTAGATTCTAAAATCTCTTTTTTTACCAATTCTTGCTTACAAATCAGATCATAGATAGAGGATTTACTTTGGTTCTTAATCTCATAAGTACCCTGCTCTTCTAATATCTTGTAATTTAAGCGTGGTAAATCAAACGCATTAGAAACAAAATTAGACAACTTAACCGCATTTCCTATTTCTGGGATATTAAGAATGTCATCCTTGTTCTCAGATAGGAACTGGCACAACTGAGGAACAACTTCTATAAGATGGTTAAATTCTGCTGTATTAACAATATCATTTTGACATCCGAAAAGTTCTTTCTTTTCGTCAAGACGCTCCTTAACAGACTCAAACTTTAACCTCTGCTCCCAAAGTGATAGAACATCGTCAAAGCTATCGGTAGCGTCATTGTAGCTATCCTCATTAAGATTCTTTATGAAGCTTCTAATCTTAGTATTAACAAAAGCATCAAAGACTTCGTTATCCTTAAAAACATTTGAATCTTGAATCTTAATATTTTCAAGCAAAACTGTTTTATCTATAGTGAAATTTCCCGTAATCACATGTCCTGATTCAGTGATAAGGGTTACCTCCCTACCCTCACTATCAATAGAGAAGATATGGGTATTCTCTCGTAAGGACCTTCCTATACAGTCGGATACTCTAATTAAATTACTAACTAACTTGTTTCTATTTTCAAATAAATGATCAAACATTTATAACTCCTTAAATTATTTCCAACTTATATACTAAGTTTCTACTCTGCTTTTTCAATATTTCTAAATTCTATTCTATTTAGAATTCTTTCCTTATCAAGATCTAACTCCCCGTTAAGTCTCATCTTCTCTCTTAATTGCTTCAAGGTATTACCATTGCTCACGTTTTCCTGAGCTGGTTCTGGAGCTGGCTCTGGTGGCGTACCTGCCGCCTGCCCCTCTGCTCCTGCTTGAGCCATGTTTCCTTCCTGCTCTACTTGCTTGTCAGCTTCCTTCTGCTGCTCTTCTTCAATTCCCGCCTGAGCTTCCGCAGCCTCCTGATCTGACATATCGTAGAATTCTTTGTATATATTCTTTTTAGGAAATAATGAAAGACCCATAACAGCTTGAACTACTCCCGCCTTTTGCTGGTCTAACTCCAACTTTCTTTTTGCAAAGACATCGCTGGGGACAGGAAGTTCCATTCTCAGATCCTCATACATGGACTTAGGGAAGCCTAATAAGCTTAAATGACGCTTGGCTAGGGCTTCTAATCCAACCTCTATACTGTGCTGAACTCTTCCAACAACTCTTGCAAATTTGGCATCTAATTGAGAAAGATTAGATTTTCTCTCAGGAGACTTATCTTTCTCTACAATATAGTCTTTTGGAATCTTGAGGGCTGCGAGAAGCTTATCTCTAAAGTACTTAACATCATCAACCTCACTCAGATTTTGAGCACCTTGCAAGGTTTCAATTTTAGTACCCGCCCCTCCTCGTGTAGGAACAAAAAAGTCTTCATCTGCACTTAATGGGTTGTATCTAGCATCAATATTTCCTGTGTTAGGGTTATAGAACTTTTCTTTCTTAAACTTCTCTTTAATTCTCTCTATAAATAGCTCTGCTTTAGTAGAGGGCATATTCCCGACATCTACATAGAATATACGCCTCTCAGGAGCCCTAGCCAACCTGTAAACCAACATAGCATCTTCCATAAGTTTTAGAGATCTGAACACTCTAATGGCGTGGGAGGCTATTGATCTTCCGTAGGGGTAGTAGGCGGGATCCGAAGTATGCAATCTGAAATGCAAAATTTGATTTCTATCAAGTGCTATATATTTTGCAGTAGTATCCCCACCACCTAACCCCCCGAGGCTGCTATCTTTTGTAGGGATTTCTTGTAGAAAGTTCTTTAAATATCCATAACTATTTTCAACTCTTAAAATAAAATTAGGATTTAGTATCTTTATTCTCTGAATTCCTAAATTGGGGTTGTTTAAATCGAGAATAGTTTCAATGAAACAGTCACCATACTTAACAGTATTTCTTATAATATCCCAATAAAAGCGATCTAACTTTATAGATCTAAATAGCTTCTTAAGTTCGTCTGATACTAATTGGCTTGACGTTTTTACGGCCCACCTGTCATTAAACAAGTTTTTCTGTGTAGCATCATCTGCATAAATATCAAAAGCACTTCCTATTTCAGGATATTCATCCATCTCTTCAAATTTTTTGTACCTCTCTCTCCTACTTCCCTCTACTGGAGGTAGTTGGAGCCCAGATCTCTGCACGGACATAGATAGGGGAGAATTCCCAGAGTCTGGCTTTATAATATTTTTATTAGAAGGGGGTAGCGTGTCCCCCAAAAGAGTCTCACTTGGCTCTTCCTTTGAAGCTTTAACTACCGCAGGTTGGGCTTTAGTTGCAAAGAATTTTGCAAAGAACTGACCCAGCTTCCCTGTAGGTTGGAAATAGGCACCTTGACGACTCCCTCCACCTGATCCGAAGTTGGTATACCCGCTCTCATTTATTTCATTTTTGTCTACTTCATCAGCCATTTAATATCCTCTTTGCTCATACCCCCGTAGCTTCGGAGATATGCTTCATTGTTAGATGTTGGGAGTAATGGTTTTCTTTCCTTATGGGGAATTTGAGAATGCTCTAAAATTTCGTGATTTGATATTTTACTTAATGCAAATATAGTTAGTGCTAAACTCATAGTTAAATCATCATGTTTCCCTTTATCTGCTTCTATTCTACCTGTGTTAGTAACAATAAAAGTTAATAGTTCTTCTACTGTACGTCTTGAGTTTATATTTATATAGTTATTTCTAATTACTTCTTCTAATTTAGCAAGGAGTACTTCTCTATTCTTACTAGTTATTTGATAGCCCAGCATAGCATTATCATCCATCCATACGTTCTCATACTCATGAATATTAAAGAGCCAATCTATTAAGTTTTCCCCAATTGTATTGCGCTCTACCACCATCAGAGCATTATTATAGTAGTTTCCTTCTTTATATAGGATATCAGAGAACTCATTTATTGGGGTCTTATTAGAATAAAATTCAGCGACCTGTTCCCCCGTGTAAGCATTTATAATATGAAATGCAGAATGATCCCTACCCCTACCTAGGGATACGTCTACGCCTATCACATATTCATAAGCGGATTCGGGCTCCTTCCATACTCTCATTTTATTATTATATTTTATATCATAATTTTCATCTATATTATCTAAAATATGCTTGAGTAGACCTCCTTCGATATAAGTATCGCCCGTCCCAAGAAACTCGCATTCATACTCCTGCAACCATTTTTTATGCGGAAGATTAGATCGAGTCGTCTCCTCCCAGTTGTCTACGTCTATCCCTAACTTCTCTAGTTTTTCGTATAACCACTCGTAACCCTCTTGTCTTTTATATTCTGGGTGGTCCGTCCATTTGATGTCAATAACATTAAAACTATTCCCCTCCTCTTTTGCATCTTTGTATAGTTCATGATACCAGTTACCAACACCATTAACAGTTGACAAAATAAAGGCTCTACCTCCTGTTGAGATAATGGGGTATACAGCAGCCCAAATGGAATCGATGTTTTCGATGAAAGCTGCCTCATCAATAATAAGCATAGATCCAGCCAACGATCTACCAGACTGTTTTCCAGATGGTCGTGATCTAATAATAGATCCATTAACAAATTTAAGAGTATGTTTGTTGTCTTCTGCTATTTTAAGTTTTAGGTAAGAAGGTAGCTCATCATACATAATCTTAACTCGATCAAGAATTTCAGTAGACTCCGTATCACCTACAGATAGAAAGACTATAGATTTGTGAGATTGAAATAAAGCAAACCATAAGGCATAGGCAGCAGATATGGTAGTACACCCCGCCTGACGGAACTTTCTTAGTACATTAAATCTATGATTTTCTAAACATTTAAGGATTTCATGCTGAAACTTGTAGAGCTTGAAGGGGACCAAACCACGGGTAGGGTGAGTCACCTTCACATACTCTGATATAAAGTAAATAGGGTCCTTTTTACATTTATTAAAATCGTCTACTAACTCTTGTTTATTCATAAAGTAAAGCCTTTGGACTATTATAGTATATGAAAACATATGCGTTTATTTGTACTAGAAGTAAAGAACTGTCTGAGGTAACTTCTAAATTAGTGTCCTACTTATCTAGAGCCGCTGTGGATGTTAAACTTATCATTAATCAGGATTCTATCTTTTCAGGGTATCAGAAGGCTCTTGAGGTAACGAACCCAGATGACGAAGATACCATCATTATGTGTCATGATGACATAGAATTCCTAGATCCCCCTGAGGTTTTTACTGGGAATCTACTGGCTACCCAGATCCCTGAAATTGGGTTTATAGGAGTTGCAGGTACGACACACTTAAAAGAAGACGCAGTATGGTGGGATAAGGACATGTGGAAGGCTGGAAAGCATCGTGGTTTTATCAAGCATATCGACAAGATTACAGAGAATCCCTATGATACTAACTATGGACCTCCTGGACAGGTCGTGGTTCTAGATGGGGTATTCCTTGCTGCTAAAGCAAGGGTTCTACGAGAGGTAGGTTTAGAAAAGCCCTCTTACTTTGAAGGTGATTGGGATTTTTATGATATTCACTATACTGCTAAAGCATTTAAAAAGAAGTATATAAACCATGTGGTTCCCATCAGTCTAATACACCATTCAAGTGGGGAGGTTAATGGGAGAGATTCTTGGCATAAGAATCGAGAGGCTTTTATTAAGAAAAACAGACTACCTCTAATCTGTTAATTATTGTCCATTTCCCATGTTCGCTGTTGAAGAACTTGTTCCTGTATGGTATCTAAGGATACCTTCATCTGCTGAGTTCTATTCTGCATCTTATTGATAGTTACAGCGCAGTCTTCCCTTAGTTCCTTTGTGATCTCAGTTTCTCTAACAAATAGATTGCGTAGCCAATTAAACATAATTATATTACCTTGTGAGTTATCCAATTAACAAGAATTGTACTTCCTGCTGCTGCTATAAAAGCTACCAAGGAAGCTTTTGCGGTTATTGTAGCTTTCCACATCTCTAAGTTAGCTATGCGGTTATCAAGTTTCTCTGCTAACTCTTTAAGAGATACAGATTGTTTATCTATGGACTGTCTGAGGAACTCAATTTGAGCCTCAGTCTTTCCTTGAAATATTCCTAAATCATCATTATCTGGCATAGTAGAATGTAATTCCTTATATATTTTATATAGTAATTCTGCGGGCGAGGGTATGATAAAAAAGAAGGGTGAGTTTGTTAGTTCTCACCCTTCAAAGACCCACATCCCTATGCAAGGGGAATGACGGGGCACCACGACAGCAGGTAGCGAAACCACTGTTATTTTGTATGCATTTTACTTATTCCGCATCCAGCGGAACCTCCAAAAATATAGGATTAGACCAAAACGTAACATCATATACTGCGTTGTAAGGTCCCCATAACCAATCAGGGTTGTAGGTATTGTATGGGAATAAGTAAGTTACCTTAGCTTGACACACGAAGCGATCACCAGGCACCATCCAAAAGCTACGAGGTATACTAAACTGTTCATTCACAAACCAGAGGGGTCTCATTGAGTTAGTTTGGAATCCTCCACCTTCTACCCAAGATAAAGGTATGGAGTTATTGAAACTCAGAGAATTAAATTTCCATGTTGACCGTCTGACATTAACTCCAAACCTTATGGTATCCACTGTATCGTTTTTCAATCTGTGCCACGGTAGTAATGTCTGTACAACTGTGTAAGGATAATAACCTTGATCAATGTACATCTTACCAAAAGGAGTTTGTATGGGAATACTCAGAGCCTTGCTTATATGAAACTCAATTATTATTGTAGGTCCATAGTTATCCAACATGTTCCCAGCAGGTGGATAGTTAGGTTCAAAGTACCTTGATATTGCTGGGTTAGGCCAATCAGGATACCCAGAATACATCAGAGGAGTTAAGATCCCGTAGTTATAGAATAAGAATCTAGAGTCATGCCTATACCACAGGTAGAAGGATTTAGGATCTTGTAGGGGCTTATTCCCTTGCTGGAAACCGTCATATAAAACAGGTGGGTTTGTTTCATATCTCCAAATAGGTGGTGGGTTCGTATCTGGGTAATTTAAGTAGTTATACTCTGGGTGTAGACCATACCATAGTAGTCTCGTATCAAGTCCTTGAGAGTAAATTAGTTTAGTTAGTGCAGTTAAAAAGAAGAGCACTATCAGGATACGTTTCATATGTATTCCTTTTCATAATTATCTATAATACTTTACACTAGTATATCACTAAATAATTATGAAAAGATAAAATGATTTCAACAGTATATATTTAGAGTTATTAAAAGAGAGGAATAAGCTATGAAAACAGAACTAATTAATAAAGTCTTTGTGAGGCTCTTGGAAAAGCTTAACGAGGCCAAGAAGGTGAAGCTCTCCGATGCGCAGCGAAGAATTCACTTCGATCAGGAGGATCTGAGGAAAAAGAATAAGGTGAGGAGGGATAAACAGAAGGAGCTGGATGACAAGGACGGCACCCACTACGCTACATACGGCATGGAGAATGACCCAAGACAAAACTCTTCAACTGAGTACGAAGGTCTCTCTTTGAGAGAGAGGCTTGATGCTTTGTTAGAAGCTCACCCCGAGCATGAGCATGGGGGAAAAGCATCTCCTGCTGCAATGAGAACATCTTTTGAGGATAACCCACATATGAAACCTAACGCCAAGCAAAAAGCATTTATGCGTACTCGGTGGCAAAAGATTAAGGATGCCGCCAAGAGACTTGTGGGACGAGGAGGCGACCAAAAAGATGAGAGCTGAATCCGAAAAATTTTAGTAGTATATACTTAGAGTTACCAAAATAAGGGAATAAGTTATGAAAACAGAGATAGTTGACAGAGTATTTAAATTAGTTTCCATGAAGCTGGCAGAGGATCAATTAGATGAAGCACGTTTGAGAAGGTTCATAGAAAGACATGGAAAGAAGCTTAAAACCTTAACTGCGGCAGCAGTCCTTGCTGGCAGTGTCGGAAGGCAGGAACCTGGTGATCCAGTCCGACCTGAGCCTAGTAGATCTGACACTGAGCAGCCTCAGACACCTCGCCCAATAAAAACTCTTAGAAAATAGTATTAACTAATACAACCTTTTATAACTCTTACACTTAGTACCCATCTTGTAAAATAGGTGGGTATTTTTTTATAGGATTTTTTTTATAGGATTTTTTTTAGAGCAATTTTTGAGTTTACTTTTAATTTTTATAAAGGTTCCTTTAAAGACTTAAGGAGTCCCTATGTAGGGGTGGCCCTGAGGCAACTGGAGTCCCAAGAACGTCAAAGGAACTGACAACTTTTATATACAAAATAAATAAAGAAATCCCCTTGAAACCCTTTATTTTGTCCTCCTCTCTTGTTATAATGCGGTACGAAAGAACGAAAGGAACTAACTAACATGAAAACAACAAACAACAAAACACAAAAACCTGAGAACGCATCAACTCGTTTCGAGGGTTGCCCCACATGTGATCTTGCTGTTGCCAATGCAGCGAGCGATGATCCAGTTAAGCAGACAGATGGCGTGTGGACGCCTTCGCATTGTGGCTCAAGTATGTGCCGCATGGGCAGTAGTCTTGCAGCTGGTGGCACAGAGGCACACTGCACATGCAACGCCTGTTTCTAAACTGTCCCCCCTATAAGGTATAATGCACACATGATCAACAACAACAACAACTCGAATCCTGGCCATACAAAGCACTTCTCCCCCTTTGGTGGAAACACCTGTCCATGTGGCAACGATACTGGGTCACCTCAGCATGAGATCTGCGTATACTGTGCTGCTGATCTCGCCACCTCAGGTGATCGCATCTGGGATGAGTTTTGGACAGAGTGGGATCAAGAACTCTTCGAGGAAATGGAAGACGGTTCACAATGACACCCTACGAAAACTAAAGGAACTAACCCAATGAAACTACTAACAAAAGAAATCGAAAAAGCTCTTAAGCTGTTCCCCCTCCACAGCACTGAGGACGTACCCCTCTCTCAAAAGGTGTTCCTCTGCAAGTTCTTTAACCCTGTGGGTGCTGGTACTTGGTACGTCTGCGAGGGCGAGGTTGTCACCAGCGATCGCTGTTGTGATTCTGATGATTGGGAATTCTTCGGCATGGTTGATCTTGGCATGGGTCAAGAGTGGGGTTATTTCCGCTTGTCTGATCTTACAGGGCTTTCCCTACCTATGGGGTTTGGCATTGAGCGTGATATTTACTTCAGGAATGAGCCCGCTTCATCCTACATTGATACTGAAACCTTTTACGGAGAGGGCACCATGTAACACGGTTGGTTGCTTTTGGGGAGGGTAGATTCGAGTAAGCGTCGATATCACTGACCAAATCGAATTTGCTCTCCCTTTTTTTCCTTGCGTTGCGGCCCAAATCGGTCGACCGCAATCCCCGTGCCAAACTATAACCCTATATGCACCAACGGCTTATGCTTGAAAATAAAAAAAAGATTTACCCTTGCAACCCTTTATTCTGTCCTCCCCCCTTGTTATAATGTAGCACAGAAGAGAGACAAAGCCTCTGCCTGAGTTCTACTGGTTGATCACCTCCCGAACTTAATAAACGGAAAAATGTCGTATCAGAAAACGCTTTTCTCTCTCTTCTGTCCCCCCTACCTGATACAATAGGGTCATAACGAAAGGAACCTAACTATGACAAACCAACCACAACCCCTACCTTCTCAATGCGATTCTTGCGGTTGCGAAATGGCACCCAGAGCAGATGCCGAAATCCTCAAGTACTGCGAGCCCTGCAATGAAGTCTTCATCAATGCGTATTATGACGTTGACGATGACGTTCCATCTGAGGACCCGCTTGATTCTTGGGAGTACTACTATGACGAGCTTCCAGAGTACGAGGAGCCTAACCCTTATCACGGCACTTACTCAGAGGAATAAACATGCGGAACGAAATCAAAAAACTGTTGGACGAGGTTAGCGACTTGAGCTTTGCTCTCTTCATGATCGCCAGCATCCCATATGCGCTGGTATTTGTGGCCTGTGCCTGTGCTGGTGCGTATGGCATCATCGACTGGCTGTAATCCTGTCCCCCCTACCTGATACAATGTGGGCACAACGAAAGGAACTAATCAAATGAACACAACACAAGCACTCGCAACCGTCCTCAACCTCATGTACTGCACCCGTCAGGAAAACTGCCTTGAGGGTATCGAACTCCCTGATACTATTACCATGCCCCGTAAGGATTTCGATCTGATCGGTGATACCATCGCACAATGCCTGATCAATCTCAAAAGAGAGGAAAACCCTGAGCTTGCAGACCTGATGCAAAAGATGGCGAACCATATTGCTAAGGGCAAGACAACCGAAGAATAGTTGTTGCTTTTGGACCGTTACCCTCCAACCTTTTTTTAGGGTTGGGGGGTTTTTTCCTTGTGCTGACTCAAAATCCGCCGACCAAATCCCGTGCCAAACTATAACCCTATATGCACCAACAGCTTATGCTTGAAAATAAAAAAAAGATTTACCCTTGTGTGCCTCTTGTGTGGGTGTTATAATAGGTCATGAAAAACCTTACTTCACTTATCGTAATCATCTGCGCCATGCTCGTCTTGGCAATCATCTTCAACGTCTCAATCGTGGTTACTGCTCACGGGCAGGGTATCACATGGAAGACAAGCCTTCAGGCAATCAGGACCGTAGAAACTGGTGGTC